>LXNI01001781.1_pt1 | contig 17215 bp, 14 predicted proteins | sample 809091 | NCBI WGS metagenome assembly LXNI01 (sample SAMN04870527, study PRJNA318959) | sponge metagenome | biome: 01000161; feature: marine sponge reef; material: water | host: Sarcotragus foetidus | place: Greece: Milos, Mediterranean Sea | collected 2013-05-29 | depth 5-7 m | reverse complement strand
CCTCTCGAAGAGCCGTTCCGCAGACTCGACATCGAGATCACGACCCGCATCCGAGTCCACTTGCTTGGATTACTTCCCGTATGACCCCAAATGAGCGACTCGACGCAACAAAGCACTTCCTTGAGGGGGAACCTTGTCATCCGCTTTGACCGGTAGGTCGAGTATGTCCTTGCCGTCGAGGACAGCCCTCTCTATGTCCGCCAAATCCGTCTCCCAGAAGGAGTCATGGCGTGGCGTTTCAGGTTTCCTCTTGCGTCCCATCATCAACCTCGCTTGGCTGGTCTCGTTCGCTTTCGCGTACTAGGCGGACGAACGACGCTCGCGAGTCGCGATCAGCGTACCGCCAGCTTCCATGCGGCAGGTCATCTTGGTCGAGTAGCATACGCGGGCATGTGGCCTTGTGCACTACCTGCTTACGATACATGCGGTGACCACGGTGTCGTTCGAGCGGGGTCAGCCGGCGGCTTGTTACTTGGATGGTAGTCGCAACAGTCATGCACGGGCAGCCCTCAGGACGGAGCCCCGTATGCGGCCGCCATGAGCCGGGTGCGATCGTTCAGGACGCCGTAGAAGGCACGGGTTTCGGCGTCCTCGTGATCGCGCCACAGCGTTGCCGGAATGGCCGAGTCGTTGGCCAGCGGCGCACGATCCCGGTGGCCGTAGTAGATCTGCACGGTCTTGCGTTCGACCTCGGTGGGACGCGTCGTCGCGGTGTGCAGAACGGCGGCGTTGCACAACGCACAGGTTCCGGCCGGGCCATGGAGGTCATAGACGCCGCGGCGGAGCTGCGCGGCGTTGTCGGCCAACATGGGCTGGTCGACCGACTCGGGGGACAGCGAAAAGCAGTGCGTCGTGGCGTCGACGTCGGTCAGGTAGACCATGAGTTGCAGATAGTCGAGTCTCAGGGGGTGGCCCGGCAGGTGTGCGCGGTCTCGGTGCCAGTGTTGATGCGGGGCGCCGTCGTAGGCGGGCATGCGGCGCAAGCCGATCTCGCCGAAACAGACGTCGCCCCCCATGAGCGACTCGACGGCCGGCAGGATCTTCGGATGGCGGATCAGACCGTCGAACGCCGGGCTGGTGATCAGCGCGTCGTAGTTGGCTTGCTGGTGATAGCCGTAGGAGTGCCAGAAGTACGGGTACTTCCGGCGGTCGGTCTCGAACAGATCGCGGAAACGGACGACCTCCGACGGGGTGAGGAGGAGGCCGAGATCGACGAAGCCATCGCGAGCAAAGGCTTGCCGAGTGACTGACGTGTCGATGTCCATGGCCCGTGTGCCCGGTTGGCCGGTTCCGACGCAATGCTATTCAGTTCGGGTTCAGGCCGCATGGGCGAAGCTGCACGTTCCTCAACACTAGCACCATAGGGAGAACAGCCATGATCGGGAGACTCGCAAACAAGGGCACCGGTTTCGCATTGACGCTGGGTGTCGCGGCGCTGGCGGCGATTGCGTTCGTCGCGCTTGCGACACCGTCCAACGCCGGGACCGACCCGGCTTGGATGCCGGTCGAAAGCTCGGCGTCGGCGGACGTCGACTTCAACCGCAATCTCACCGCGCTGCAGGCGTCTCACGGCTTGCGCTATCAGTGCATGCGGGATTTCCGCCAGTGCACGCGTGACATCTCGGTCAGTTCGTCCTGGACGGCCGCGTTGGCGCAGCAGGCTTTCGACGGCGAATACGCCGCTTGCTGCTACGAAGCGGAGTTGTGCGGTGATTTCCTGAGTTCCGTGGGCAGCCGGGTCATCAGCCGAGACTACGACGAGGACATAGCCTCGGCGTGTGCCGTGATCAACGACGCGCAGTCGACCCTGTATTCCACCCACGCCACCTTGATGGCCAAGGCTACGGCTGACGCCGGCGGGGCGGTTCGGCCATAGCATTCGTATCAACGACAAACGCGAGCCGCTATGCGAGACCTGCTTTCACGCGGCGAACAAGCTGCGGGAAGAGTGCGGCCTCGAACCGTGGCCGGGACCGCATCCAGATGCCTACGTTGCCGAGGAATGCGAATGATGCGACGACGACACCAACCCCGGTTGATCCTTATCCCCGGCGGGAAAGGACGCCCGCCGCCTCCCCGAGAATACCGTCTCGGTAGAGAGACCGGCGAACTCACGCCCGAACCGCTGGACTGGCAACCCTACAAGTCCCGCCTGACCGGCGTAATCCGGTACGAGTTCTGACCTCAACCCCGCCAGCGGTTGGACCGTCAATAACGTCAACCGGTGTCAAGGCGTTGTCTGCGCGCCTCGAACAACAGTACGCCGAGTGCCACGGATACGTTGAGGCTGGTGGTCGTCCCGGCCATGGGGATGGTGACCAGGTGGTCGCAGCCTTCGCGCGTCAGACGGCGCAGCCCGCGGTGCTCGCCGCCGACGACGACGCCGAGCGCGCCGCGGTAGTCGACCTCGGTGTAGGGAACGCCCTCGCCGGCTTCGACGCCGCCCGCGAGCCAGACGCCTTGGTCGCGGAGCCACTTGAGGCATCGCGCCAGGTTGCCCACCTCGACGACGAAGAGGTGCTCGAGAGCCCCGCTGGCGGTCTTGGCGACCGTACTGGACAGCGGGGCGGATCCGCGTTTCGGGACCAGCACGGCGTCCGCGCCGGCGGCCTCGGCCGTGCGCAGGCACGCGCCGAGATTGCGCGGATCCTCGATGCCGTCGAGGACTACGAGCAGCGGGTTGTCGAGAGCGGGCAGACGGGTCGCCAGGTCGCGCTCGGTGGCCGGCACGAAAGAGCGGCGTTCGGCAGCGACTCCTTGGTGGTTTCCGCCGCGGGCGATTCGTGCGAGTGCCGGTCGCGGGATCCGTTCCACGCGGATGCCGCGTTCCCGCGCCACCGTGGCGAGCGTCTCGACGTCGGCGTTGCGGCGGCCGAAGGCCACGACGAGTCGCCGGACGTTGCCGTCGTCGGCGGCCAGCAGGGCGCGCACGCCGTGGATGCCGAACACCCAATCCGTGTCCGGTTCGCTCATCGTTGCCGCCGTCGGCCGCCCGACGACCGGCCGGCCAAGGTCAGGTCGATGCGCCCCGTGGTCACGGAGACGTCCTCGACGACGACCTCGACGCGTTGCGCCAGCGAGAATCGAGCGCCGGATCGTTCCGCCACCAGGCTCATGGTCTCCGGCTTGTACTCGTAGTAGTCGCGCCCGAGCTTGGAGACGTGGACCAGGCCTTGGATGTACACCCCGTCGAGTTCCACGAACAGGCCGAATGGGGTGACACCCGCGACGGTGCCTTCGAATGCCTCACCGATACGATCCTCGAGCAAGGCGCACTTCAGCCAGGCGTCGACGGCGCGTTCGACGTCTTCCGCGCGGCGCTCGGTCATGGAAATGTGTCCCGCGGCGACGTTCAACTCGTCCAGGGGGGTGACCTCGCCCTTGAGCGCCCGATGCACCAAGAGGTCGGCGTAGCGGCGGATCGGCGACGTGAAGTGGACGTAGGTCGAAAGCGCCAGGCCGAAGTGCCCCAGCCGGGTCGGTTCGTAGCGCGCTTGGGCCAACGCCCGGAGCACGAGGGCGTCCCAGACCCAGGCCGGCCAGCGCGACTTCGCACGAGCCCGCTCGGCCACGGCTGCCAGGTCGCCTGGCGTCACGGGGCCCTTGGGCAGTCGTTCGCCGACGATGCCGAGTGCCAAGGCCAGCACGTCGAGCTTGTCCTGCGCGGGCGGTTCGTGGACCCGGTAGACGGGGGGTGGTCGCTCGGGGTGATCGCGGCGCACCCCCTCGAGATGGCGTGCGGCCGCGACGTTGGCGGCGATCATCGCTTCTTCGATCAGCCGATGGGCATCCGTGCGCTTCACGGCGTCGACGCCCACGGGCCGGCCGCCTTCGAGCCGAAGCGTGGTCTCGTGGGCATCGAAATCCAGCGCGCCGCGTTCGTCGCGCTGCATTCGGAGCGCCCTGTACACGTCGTGGAGGGCGTTCACGGACTCGGCCACGTTGGCCGGGACGTCGGACCTCGCTCTGTCGAGGAAACCTTGCACCGCCTCGTAGGTCAGCCGTGCATGGGAATGGATGACCGCCTCGTAGAACTCAAAGCCAGATACGCGACCGCGCGCCGATACCCGCATGTCGCACACGAGGGCGAGGCGGTCCTCGTTCGGCACCAGCGAACAGATCCCGTTGGACAGCGCCTCGGGCAGCATGGGCACGACCCGGTCCGGCAGGTAGACGGAGTTGCCGCGTTCCCGCGCGTCCCGGTCGAGCCCCGAGCGCGCCTTGACGTAGTGGGCGACATCGGCGATTGCCACCACGAGCCGCCACCCGCCACGCGGCTTCGGTTCGGCGAACACGGCGTCGTCGAAGTCGCGGGCGTCGGCGCCGTCGATGGTCACCAGCGGGAGTTCGCGGAGGTCGCGGCGACGGGCGATGTCGTCTGGGCCGACGGCGTCAGGCAGGTTGAGGCGCGCCGGGTCCGAGCGCCACTCGCGCGGAATCCGATGTGCCGCGAGGAGCGCTTCCGCCGCGCGGGCCGCTTCGTCTCCGGCCTCGAGTACGCGCACGACCCGACCCTGGACTTCGCTGCTCGTCACGGCGTGGATTTCGACTTCGACGACCGCGCCGGTGCGCGCTGTCGTGGGACTGACGAGGTCGATGCGGCCCTTGAGATCGGGATCCACGGAGTCCACGTACGCGGCGCGTGGTCGGACGTACAGCAAGCCGACCACGGTCTCGGGCGCCGGCTGTACGACGGTCGCGATGCGCACCTCGGACCCCTCCACCACTCCCGCCGCCCGGTCGCCGGGGCGAACCGGGACACCGCCTGCCACTGTCAGGCGTTCTCCATCGTCGGATTGCAGCATCAGAGTGCGGCCAGCGCGGACCACCTTGCCCGCGACAGTGCCGTCCCCGGCCAGCCGGTACACACCGTGCCGGTTCAAAGCCAAGTCGCCCGCACGGAGCATGCCGTCCACGAGTTGCCGAAACGCCCGCGATTCGCCGCCGCGATGGGGTTTCAGGTGGCTGATCAGTTGCGACAGTGGGACGGGCCCGATCGCCAACAGCGCTTCGCGCACGTCGTGCGCCGAGAACCGGACGCCGGTGCGCCCGGTTCGAGACTGGCGTCGCCGCCTTGCGTATTGTTTCAGGTCGATTCCCGGGTTCGCGGACCGGCCCATCCAGCCGCGCGTTCGTGCGGCATCGTCCTTCGCCGCGCGGGCGAGGTCAAGGCGGGTGGATCGGTCGCGAGCGGCGTACCGGTCGGCCACGACCGGCGTACCGGTCGCCCGCGACCGGCGTTGTCCCGTGACGCCGCCTTGATGTAGAGTCGCGCACCCACGCCGAGGTGGTGGAATCGGTAGACACGCTAGCTTCAGGTGCTAGTGGGGGTAACCCCGTGGAGGTTCAAGTCCTCTCCTCGGCACCAATTCCGCCCGTTGGTTATAGTTGACCGCTTCAACTACACCCTCGGGATAATCCCATGAGCCACGACCTCGTCATCCGCGGGGGCACCGTCGTCGACGGCACCGGTGCCGAACCTTTCACCGCGGACATCGCCGTAGACGGCGATCAGATCGCCGCGATCGGCCAGGTGGCCGGCAAGGGCAAGCAGGAGATCGACGCCGACGGGCTCAACGTGTCGCCGGGTTTCATCGATCTGCACACCCACCTCGATGCCCAGATCGGGTGGGACCGTAAGGTCACCTCGGTCAGTTGGCACGGTGTCACGACGGCGCTCTTCGGCAACTGCGGCGTCACCTTCGCGCCCTGCAAAGCATCGGACCGCGAGTTCCTGGCCGGCATGATGGAAACCGTGGAGGACATCCCGAAGCAGGCCATCCTGCACGGCCTGCCGTGGAACTGGGAGTCCTACGGCGGCTACCTCGACGCGCTCGCGGAACTTGGTCCCGCGATCAACATCTGCGGCCTGGTCGGCCACTGCGCGACGCGCTTCTACGTGATGGGCGAACGCGCCGTCGAGGAGCCCGCGACGGACGACGAGGTCCGGCAGATCGCAGAACTCGCGGGCCGGTCGGTGAAGGAAGGTGCCGTCGGCTTCTCGACGAACCGGTTCCCGCCGCATCGATTGCCCGACGGTCGGTCGATCCCGGGCACGTTCGCCGACCGCGACGAACTGCGGGCGGTGGCGAGAGAGGTCGGCAAGCAAGGCGGCATCATGCAGACCGTGTCCGACTTCTCGGATTTCGACGCCGAGATGGATCTCATCGCCGACGAGGCACGCATGGCGCGGGGGGCGCTGTTCAGTTCAGCCGCCGAGGTCGGCACCGAACGGATGAACGAGCGGGTCACGGCGATGCGAAACGAAGGCCTCAACGTCACCTCGGTGACCGTGCCTCGCAGCGGCGGCGGTGTCGGCGGTCTGTCCACGGACAATTTCTTCCGTACACCGGCGTGGAACTCACTGCGCAAGTTGGACGTCGACGGCCGCGTGCGGGCGATCCGCGACCCGGCGACCCGCCAACGTCTGGTGGCGGAGGTGAAGGCGCAAGGCGACGGCCCGGTGGAAGGCATGAGGCGTTGGTTCTACATGGGCAGCGATCCTCGTCCGTGTTACACGCAGGACCTGTCGCAGAACCTGGCCGCGCTGGCGGAAGCAGCCGGCGAGCACCCCGTCGAGACGTGGTTGCGGATTTCCGACCAGACCGACGGCAAGGCGCTCTTCCACATGCGCGGCTTCAACGTCAACCTGGACGCGCTCGCCGAACTCATCACCACCGACTGGGCGATGCCCGGTCTTGGCGATGCGGGTGCGCACGTCAGCCAGATGATCGACTCGGGTTGGTCGACGTTCATTCTCTCGCATTGGCACCGGGACAGCGGCCTGTACTCGCTGCCGGAAGCCGTGCGTCGCGTGAGCGCCGTACCTGCCGGTGTGCTGGGGTTGGATGATCGCGGCACGTTGGCTGTCGGCAAGCGCGCCGACATCAACGTCTTCGACATCGACCGCCTGGAAGAGCGCATGCCGGAAATCGTCCACGACTTCCCGTTCGGGGCGCCACGCTTCATCCAGCGTGCGGCCGGCTACCACGCGACGGTCTGCAACGGCACCGTGGTTTTGCGCGACGATGAACTGACCGGCGAATACGGCGGGCGGGTACTGAGAAACCAAGCAGCCTAGCGCCGCTCAGTCCCGGCAAGGGGCACCAAGCTCCGCCGGCCTCAGCTTCGCAACTTGGCTGCGAGGATTGACAGCGGTCAAGCAGCCTCGCCCGGGGCGACTGTCGCTGGACGATGGACTCCTACCTGCTGCCGCAGCCGCGTGGGATTCTCTGCATGGAGTGGAGGGTTTTGGGCAGTCGTTGGAAGTCGCGCAAAGTCCGCAGAGCACTGTTCTGGTGGGCAATTTTGTCTGGGACTATAGCCGTCATTCTCGGCTTCGCGTTGATGTAGACGGCACTTCCGGCGGAACGGTTCCGCCCAGCGGAAGGCGCGCAGGAGTTGTGGGGCTCGCGGTATCCGACCGATGCGCGCCCGAGGCTGGGCTACGAGGAATAGATCGGGCAATTGACGGTACTAGGGAACAGGAGGCCCGTCTGACCCGCCGGCGCACCGCGGGGCGGGGGCGAGGTCGGTCAAGGGTTGGCGCCGGGCGGGTCGGGGCCCGCCAGCGGTCTTGGTCGCCAAGAGCAGGATTGCTACGCCCGGAATCCACGGGACCACCCGCTCGAACGGGTCGCCGGGCAGGTGCGCGGCCTGGGACAGGAACGAATCGGTGACGGACATGGCCCCGAACGTGTAGAAAAGCACCGTGGCGGCGAACCCGGTGGCCATCACTGCGAGCGCGCCATTCGCACCGACTTTGCGGCCGGCGACCCGGAAAAGCACCAAGGGACCAAAGGCGGCGCCGAGCGCGGACCAGGCGAAGAGCACACGGTTGAAGATCGTATCCGGCAGATTGAGCGCCAGAGCCACCGCCAGGATCGCCACGCCGAGCATGGATGCCCGCGAGGCCATGGCTTCGTGGCCCGGGAATCGTCTGTTCACACCCATGTCATGGGCCACGGCGGCGGATGCGGCCAGGAGCAGGGAATCCACGGTGGACATCACGGCGGACAGGACGGCGGCGGTTGCGATGCCGGCGACGATGGCGGGGAGATAGCTGCTTGTTGCCCTGTAGAACAGGGTTTCGGGGAGTTCCAGGTCCGGCATGAGGGCGCGACCGGACAGTCCGAGCGTCACCATCCCCGCGAACACCACGATGCCCCAGCCAAGGGTGATCAGGAAGCCTTGCCGGCGCTCCGCGTCGCCCCTTACGGCCATGAGCCGGCTCAACAGGTGCGGTTGACCGAGGGCGCCGAGCGACATGCCCACAAGGCCGACAACGAAGCCGAGGAACACGAGGCTCGGGTGGCCGCCGTCGATGCGAAGGAAATCCGCGGGCATCGACGCGTCGAGCGTCGACCACACCTCGGCCGGACCCCCGGCCGCGACCAGCGCCGCGACCGGTACCCCCACCGAGACCACCATCATGATCGCGGCCTGCACCATGTCGGTGACGGACACGGCCCAGAAGCCGCCGAGCAGGGAGTAGAAGACCACGATCACGGTGCCGAGGATGATTGCCGCTGGTACGGACATGCCGAAGTTCTCGGAAAGCGCGCTGCCCGCGGCGTCGAGTTGCGCCGCCACGTAGAAGACGAAGCAGAACACCACCAGCACGGCAGCCAAGGCGGTCGCGAGGCCCTTGGCGCGTGCCTTGGGTGACGCGTCCTGGAGCATGAAATCGGTGAGCGTCACCTGGTGGTATGTGCGCGACTCTTCGCGAAGGCGTCGGCCGAAGTAGAGCCACACCACGGCGTAACCGGCCCATATCCCGGGCACCATCCATAGGGCGCTGAGTCCGATCGTGAACACGAAGCCCGAAAAGCCGAGGATGACCCAGGCGGAGGATGTGCTGGCGGCGTAGGACAGCCCCGCCACGATTGGCCCGAGGCCGCGGCCGCCCAGGAAAAAATCCGCCTCGTTCTTGTTGCGCGACGTCGCCCACAGGCCGACGCATATCATCAAGACCTTGTAGCCGATCAGGGTGACGAGGATTACGTTGGCTTCGCTCAACGATCTGTCAGCGCATGGTCTTCTCGAGGTTTGCGGGGATCAGGCGACCGGCTGGTGAAAATAGAAGCACAGCCCGTCCGGCGCGACGACGAAGAACACGTCGAACTTCTCGCCATCGCGCTCGTCGACGCGCCCTTCGCCTGGCGCGACGCCGTTGGCTTCGAGTTCCTCGCGAGCGCGGCGGATGTCCGTCACTTCGATGGCCGCGCCGTCGTTGCTCGCGTCGCCGCCGTTGACGGCGAATCCGATGCGCGTGCCGTCCCGCTCCATGATGACGGTCGGCACGGGCTCGTCGTGGCGCTCCACCTCGACGAGCCCGAACGCCTTGCCGTAGTAGGCTGCGGCGGTGTCGATGTCTTCAACCGGAAGGGCGAGGACATCGTCCTGGAACGGGTAGGCGGCCTCGAAGAGGTCGTCGTTGGTCATGATTGTGCTCTCCTTCGCGTACGCCGTGTCATCGATCCTGTGCCTCGCCCGCCCCTCTCACTCCTTGATCCCACTCCTTGATCCAGACTGCGTTCCTTGCGAACGCCTTGCGGACGCTGCGGGTTTTGTTGCCTACGACTTCGCCATGTGCGGGGTCATCCGGAAGAGGTCGACGGACCACTCCTTGGCCATGCTCTCGTACCAAGGCAACGCTGAGAGCGACCAGACCGAAGTCCGCATGGTTGCGTAGCGCGTGTTCAGCGCCAAGACCATGACATACCAAGGTAGATTCGATCGAGACCGACATGCTGGAGCCATCGGGCGGATCGTCGAATCGTCTTCGGGTGGCGGCATCACGCATCTTCGGCGTCCCGCGCCCGATCCGAGAGCACGTGAATGATCCTCTCGAGACGCGTAATGTCGAAACTGAGCGTGCCTTGATATGGTGTTTCTATGCTGCGGCGGTCCTCGAAGTCCACGTCCAGATCGGTATCTGAAAGTAGCAGGATCTCGAGGTCCACATCACACGTGTGCCATTCGATCTGAATGCTGCCACTCGTCGTTGGCACTAGAGTCGGTGGCGGGGTGGTGTGCTGCATGATCGAGCACAGCAAGTCGTAGGTCTGTATCAGTCGGGCAGTCGACACTGCGTTGGCGCCGTGCGAGTCCCACCCATCGACCAGCGTATTGATGCCGCTCAACTGGTTGAGAATGTCGCCTTGCCAAGCAGGGGTTCGGAATGTAGTTGCCGCGCTGGTTGGTGGCCCTTCGACCAGCCGCAACTCAGGTCTACTCGGCGTCCTGTCCGTGGCGAACACCATCGCATCGGATTGCATGAAGGCTAGCGATTCAGACATTTCTCACGCTCTCATCCATGAGTTGTGCATTCCCTCGGTCGTTGCTTGCTCGAAGAATTTAACGATCAGGCTGCGACCGAGATCGAGAAACTCCATCGCTGCCTCTACTGTGCTGCAGCGAGGGTGTCCACCAGCGGTGAGGTCGAATCGGATCGCCACCTGATCATCGACCATTGCTGGCGCTATTTCCGTGTAAAGCCGTCCAGCGAACTGACCGGCGCTATCTCGAATTGAGAACGCCTGCTTCAGGTGTGACCCGTCGTGTGTTAGCGGCAGTCCGGTCAGCGGCGGTAGGCCAAAAGTGGTTGTGGCATGGTGCATGTCGCGGAAAGATCCCCAGATGTACGGGAAGCTCTGTTGGACCTCCTTCCAAAACAGTCCGACATGCGCGGACGTGATCTTGCCAAGGGATTCGAACTGAACCATGAGGGCGACCTCGTGTAGAGGCGGATGGCGGAAACTGGCCAACTCGCTCACGAAGTCTACCTGCGATGTCATAGGCAACTGCCCGGCACGAATGCGATTCTAGACGAAGGAGACCACAATGGGTCGAAACCGGCACCCGAGTTGGGCGCGGCTGGACGACGATGATGGTTCATCCAGCCGCGCTTTCCGACCCGGCAGGTGGAAGCCGCAAGCCGTCGCGTTGAAAGCCTAGGTCGTCAGCCACCCGAACTGCTGCGGCTTGCGCCCGGCCCGTGGATTCAGCGGCACGTTGATCAGCGTCGGTCCGTTGAACGCCATGGCCTCGTCCAAGGCCGCGCGGAGATCCTTCGGGTCCTCCACGTAGAAGCCTTTGCCGCCGAGGGCTTCGAGCATGCCCTCGTAGTGTGCGCCGTAGGTCAGGTTGCCGGGCGGCAGGGTCTGACCTTCCTTGAGCGGATGCACGCCGCCGCCGATGCCGCCGTTGTTGAGCACGATGAGCTTCACCGGGAGGTTGTAGCGCACCATGGTCTCAAGCTCCATGCCGGTGAAACCGAAGGCGGAGTCGCCCTGCACGGAGACGATGGCCTTGTCCGGGTTGGTGACGGCTGCGGCGACCGCGAAGCCCAGGCCCACGCCCATGGTGCCGTAGGTACCGGCATCGAGACGGTGGCGGGGCAGCCGGTTCGGCATCTGCGTGCGGCCGATGTCCATCGTGTTCGCGCCCTCGCCGATGATGATGGCGTCGTGGGGCAGCCAGTCGACGATGTCCTTGAAGGCGCGGTAGTAGTTGGTCGGGGCCGAGTCGTCGTCGATCATCGGCTGGACCGCTTCGAGGTTGGCTTGCGCCTTCTCCTGCAGCGTCGCGCGCCAGGGCGTCTCCGACGGGTAGAACCACTGCCGATTGTCCAGCGCCCGGTTGAGTTGCCCGACCACGGCCTTGCCGTCGCCGACCAGCGCGACTTCGGCTGGCACGTTGGCGCCGATCTCTTCCGGCTCGATGTCGAGTTGGATGATGCGCACGTCCTTGTTGAATCGCGGCGGCAGTCCGTAGTGCATGATCCAGTTGAGACGCGCGCCCATCAGGAAGACCACGTCCGCTTCGCGCAGTGCCGTGCTGCGAGCGGCACCCACGGAGAGGGTGTCGTCGTCGGGCATCGTGCCCTTGCCCATCGGCGAGTTCAGGAACGGCAGTTGGGTGCGCTCGATGAACTCGCGGATCTCGTCCTCGGCACGCGACCAGGCCATGCCCTTGCCGACGACGACCAGGGGGCGTTCGGCGGACTCGAGGGCGCTGAGGGCTGCTTCCACCGCGTCGGGATCGGCCTGCGTCCGCGGCGGTTCGGGCACCGCCGCCGCCTCGATCACTTCCTCGTCTTCCACTTCGCCGCGGATGATGTCGTCCGGGAAATCCAGGTAGACCGGGCCCGGGCGACCGTAGATGGAATGGCGCACGGCCTGGTTGACATAGTAGGGAATGCGGTGGACGTGCTCGATGGCGTGGGCGTACTTGCAGTACGGCGCGGCGAGCTCGACCTGGCGCTCTTCCTGGAAACCGCCCATGCCGTTCTGGTAGACCGGCGAGGCGCCACCGATCAGGATCATCGGCCAGCAGTTCTGCTTGGCGTTGGCGAGTCCGGCGAAGGCGTGGATGACGCCGGGTCCGGATACGGTGAGGCAGGCTTGGGGGCGGCCGGTGAGATACCCGGCCGCGTGGGCGGCATAGCTGGCCGCCTGTTCGTTGCGCATGCCGATGTAGGTGATGCCGGCCTTCTGCGCTTCGGCGGCCACACCTTGGACCGGGAAGCCCACGATCCCGAACATGTAGTCGACGCCCTGTTGCTTGAGACTGCGCGCCATGAGCTGGGCGCCGTTGATCGTTGCCATGGATGCTCCCCCTGGAGAAACGAGCTTTGGTTGCGAAACCGCCTAACCTATCGCGCCGGGACACCAAGACTCAAGTGCTATATTCCCCTGCCGGTCGTGGCCGGGGACGGCAAGCAGGGGTGAATCGAAACGGTCAGGTCATCGACGAGGACGCGTTGGCCGCGTCGACATACCTCTATTTCGCCTACGGTTCCAACATGTCCACGGCGCGGTTGACCGCGAGGACACCATCGGCGCGAGTCGTCGGTCGGGGTCGGCTGCTGGCCCATGCGCTGCGTTGGCACAAGCTCGGTCGAGACGGATCGGGCAAGTGCGACGTGGTCCCTGCCGGCAAGGGGTCCACAGCGGTGGTGTGGGGTGTCCTGTACCGGATCGACTGCGCGGAGAAGGCCGACCTCGACCGGATCGAAGGCTTGGGCGTCGGGTACGACGAACACGAGGTCGTGGTCGCGACACAGGTGGGCGAAATCGGGGCGCGAACCTACCGGGCGCGGCCGGGAGCCGTGGATCCCGCGCTAAGGCCGCAGCGGTGGTACAAGGCCCACGTTCTCGCCGGCGCGCGCGAGCACGGCTTGCCCGCGTCGTACGTTGCGATGATCGAAGGGGTCGAGACTGCGCCGTGAGACCTCGCATCTTGTTTCTACTCGTCTTGTTGGCTGTCACGGTACCGGCGGCCGAGCACTACGACGAGGAGATGACGGTGACCGCGGAACCGCTGAAACCGGACGAGATCCCCACCCGGCGCTACATCGTCGACACCTACAACGCCGTGCGGGAAGGCGCGCGCCTTTACGCCGAGGGGCGTTACAAGGAGGCGCTGCCGCACCTGCTGGTCGCTGCGCGTCGAGGTTTCAAATGGGCGCAGGCACGAGCCGGTGATGTCTACCTGCACGGTCGGGGTGGCGCGCCCAAGAGCGTCGACCGGGGCATCGCCTGGCTCGGCGTTGCCGCGACGCCGAAGTCCACCAACGCGATCCGGAGCTACTTCAAGACGGTCTGGGCCGAGGTCCCCCCGGAGCACGTGCCTCGACTGGCGGACTTGGTCGAGACCTTCGAGGCGAGGTACGGCCACGCCAGCCACGTGGACTGCGAACTGGCCGGCGGAGAGAGCAACGCACGCAGTCTGCGGATCAAGCGACTGCGCTGTCGGTTCCGCCACGAGGCGATGGTGTGTCGGTCGATGGGCCCCGGTCTGTCCACGGGCGAAATCGACCTCGCCGCGGGTTCAAGCGGCGAGACCTACACGTGGCAATGGAACTGCCCGCCGATCCGCGGGGGGAGATCGACGCGGACGCAGCCTTAGCCGCCTTTGTTCGTCGCTGGGAAGTGACCAAGGAACATTGCCGGACAACGCGCGGCCGCGGGTCGCGGCGTACGCGGGGCCGTCCACGAGGAACTCGCCACCGTCGTCAAAGGCGAACGCCAACGCTGACGGCGGCGGAGGTCGTCTCGAAAGTGTCGAAGTCGATCCCCGTGTCGTCCTGCGGGCCTTCGCCTCGGAACCACGACACCTTGCCGCCCACGTAGAACATCGGGGTGACGTCGAACCGGAAGCCGGCGTGCAGGAGGAGACCGGTTTCGTACTGGTTGGCGTTCTCGACGAGCAGCATGCCGTACCCCGCGCCGACGTACGGCGTGAAGCCGCCGAGGTCGAGATCGAAGAACGCGTTGCCTGACAGAATCGCCGTGCGATGGCTGAAGTTCAGGCCGAGGTCCACCAACGCGTCGCCGCCGAGTGGAGAACCGTCGGGCGTTTCCGGGACCTCGACCCCGTTGATGGCGAGGTCGGCCGTCAACACCGCGGTCTTGACCTCCGGTTCGAACACGTCGATCGCTCCGCTCACCCTGAGCGATGTGCCGAATACGCCCTCGACGCCGACTTCCGCACCGAGCAGGAAGGTCTTGTCGTAGCTCACGTTCCCGCTGGCGGTGCCGGTGAGGCGCGCGAAACCGATCGCCGAGTCGATCTCGCCCTGCCCGGAGAGGTCGGAGAGCTGCACGATGCCCCCGCGACCTTCGATATAGGTGCCACCGGCGGAGGCCGACAGGCTCGACAGCAGGAGCAGTGATGACGTCGCTCGCCACAGTACGAAGCGAGCGCGGTACGAAAGGAGAGGGAGCGGAGCCATTCCATGCGTCCTCGAGTTACGCCTTCCATGGGCAATCGGGTAGGCATTCTATGCGACGGCCGTGGCCTTTGCCGCCGACGGGAAGCCTTGCTCGTGTAGAATCCCAACCAGCCTTTCGCGGACACGATCTTGATGGCGCTGGACATCGACCTCACCTACCAGACCCGAACCTACCGCGACCTGGCGAGCGCAACGCTGGCGGAGTTGGCGGTGCTTCGCGGCGAAGGTCGATTCGCGTCGAACGGGGCCCTGGTGGTGGACACCGGCAGCCGCACCGGGCGTTCGCCGAAGGATCGGTTCATCGTGCGCGAACCGGGAACCGAGGCGCACATCGACTGGGGACCGGTCAATCAACCCGTGGAGAAACGGGTGTTCGACGCGCTCTTCTCCCGCGTCGAGGCCTACCTGGCGGAGCGTGACGCGTTTGCGACGACCCTTCATGTCGGTGCGGATCCCGAGCACTACCTGCCGATCAACGTGACGACTGAGTACGCGTGGCATGCGCTCTTCGCCAAGGCGCTGTTCATCGCGCCGGATGACTTCAACCCGGCCCGCAAGCCGCTGTGGGACGTGATCAGTGCGCCGGGGTTCGTCTGCGATCCAGCCCGTGACGGGACCGCCTCCGACGCCACGGTGATGATCGATTTCGCGGGTCGGCGCGTCCTGCTTGCGGGCCTGCGCTACGCAGGCGAGATGAAGAAGGCCATGTTCGGCGTCCAGAACTACCTGCTCCCGGCCCGAGATGTCTTGCCGATGCACTGCTCCGCCAACGCCGGCGCAGATGGCGACGTGACCCTGTTTTTCGGCCTCTCGGGCACGGGCAAGACGACGCTCTCGGCGGATCCGGGTCGACTGCTGATCGGCGACGACGAACACGGCTGGGGCGAGGGCACGGTGTTCAACCTCGAGGGCGGGTGCTACGCGAAGTGCATTGACTTGAGCCGCGACACCGAACCGGTGATCTTCGACGCGATTCGCTTCGGCGCGATCGTCGAGAACGTGGTCATCGACCCGGACACGCGCGAGCCGGACTACACGGACGGATCGCTGACCGAAAACACCCGCGCCTGCTATCCGCGCCGGAACATCGAGGCCAAGGTGCCCGAGAACCGTGGCGGCGAGCCGAACGCGGTGGTCTTCCTGACCTGCGATGTCAGCGGCGTGCTGCCGCCGGTGTCGATCCTGTCGAAGGAGGCGGCGGCCTATCACTTCCTCTCCGGCTACACCGCAGCCGTGGGATCCACGGTGGTCGGGTCCACCGAGGCGTACTCGGCGACCTTTTCGGCCTGTTTCGGCGCGGCCTTCTTCCCGCGCCCGGCGGGAGTCTACGCCGAACTGCTGATGAAGCGCATCGACGCCTTCGGTGCGCGCGTCTACCTGGTCAACACCGGGTGGACGGGCGGCGGCTACGGCGTCGGTGAGCGGTTCGACATCGCAACGACGCGGGCGATCATCCACGCCGTGCAGTCGGGGAGGCTCGCCGACGTCGCAACGATATGCCTCGACGGCCTGAATCTCGACATCCCGCTTCACGCGCCAGGCGTGGACGATCACCTCCTCGATCCGCGCAACACCTGGGCGGATCCCGCGGCCTACGATCAGGCGCGAGACGCCTTGGCGGCCAAGTTCATCGCCAATTTCGAACGCTTCCAGGTGGCGCAAGCCATTGTCGACGCCGGTCCGCGACGTCCCAACGCTGGCACATAGGCCGCGCGCGCCATGATGCGTCGCCCTGAATCGCTCGCGGGCGCCTTGGCGGCCGTCCGCGGTCGCCCCGAACTCGGCGCGTTGCGGCGCGGCATCGAGAAGGAAAGTCTGCGCGTGACGCCTACGGGCGCACTGGCCGCAACGCCTCACCCGCGCGGGCTGGGTTCGCCGCTCACCCACCCCCACATCACCACCGATTTCAGCGAGGCGCAACTCGAACTGATCACCGGGGTACACAACAGTGCCGAGGGTGTTCTTGGAGAGCTTGCGGAGATACATCGCTTCGTACACGCCAACGTCGGCGACGAATTGCTCTGGGCGGCGAGCATGCCGTGCATCCTTGGCCCGGAGGCGGAGATTCCCGTCGCCCGTTTCGGCTCGTCCAATGCCGGCCGCTCGAAGACCGTCTATCGCATGGGCTTGAGCTACCGTTATGGACGGCTGATGCAGACCATCAGCGGCATCCACTACAACTTCTCGGTTCCCGAGGCGCTGATGTCCGCGCTCGCCCGCGACCGCGTAGCGGACGCGGATTTCGCGACCGAGACCTATTTCGCCCTGATCCGGAACTTTCGCCGCTACTCGTGGCTGCTGATCTACCTCTTCGGGGCGTCTCCGGCGGTGTGCAAGTCTTTCGCTCGCGGTTCGGATTCATGCGCGGGGCAAGCCCCTGCTCCCCGGCTGAGGGCTCCTGGGGATCGCGCCGCGCCGGCGACGCGCCTGGAGGTCTGGGACGAGGGCACGCTGCACCTTCCGCACGCGACGTCG
>LXNI01001780.1_pt1 | contig 17219 bp, 8 predicted proteins | sample 809091 | NCBI WGS metagenome assembly LXNI01 (sample SAMN04870527, study PRJNA318959) | sponge metagenome | biome: 01000161; feature: marine sponge reef; material: water | host: Sarcotragus foetidus | place: Greece: Milos, Mediterranean Sea | collected 2013-05-29 | depth 5-7 m | reverse complement strand
TGAACCTCAAGACCTGAACCGAAAAACCTGAGAAGCGTACCCAGTACGCTGCAACTCCAAATCGCCGCAAACCCCCACCACTACAGGCGTTTCCCTGCTCTTGTGCTCAGAACTTCGGGCTAGTAGCGGAGCCTTGCGTTGACCCGTGGCGGTGGGTCTGTCACAGTCTCTTCCGTGAGATCTCCGCTCAAGCGTGTCGTTGCGGTGGTCATCCTGCTCGGATGCCAGACTCCGGGTGCGTTTGCGGTCACCGCCGGGTTGGACCTGGCGACCCATCTCTTCGCGTCCGGGCACGAGCACGACACCGCGGCTCTGGCCAGGTCGGCGACCCACGGGCATCACCACGACGACGAGGTCGTGCCGGACCACGACCACGACGTCACGCTGGACTCGGAAGCGGGCGTGCAGCGGCCCGACCCGTCGGCTACGGCGGTGCTTGCCCTGCCATTGTCGGCGTCCGTGACGCCGGGCGAGGGAAGGCCCTACGAGGCGGCGTCGCGACGCGGACCGCCGGCGCCGCTGTTCCGGTCTAACTGCGCGCTGCTGCTCTGATCCACGGCCTTGGGCCCGGGTGCGATTCGTGCCCGGAACCTGGACGTGGAAAGGAGTCAGCATGCATCGTTTCAGCCTGATCGGCCTCCTTGGAGGCTTCTTCGCCGTCGCCGGCTCGGCCCAGAACCCGCCGGGCATCGCCGCTGCCGGGTCTTTCGCCGTGCCCGACGAGACGGTTGCCGCCTCGTCACAGGGCCGGCCTGTCGTCACCGAGGCCGAGTTCCTGTCGGTCCTCGACGAAACGCACCCCGCCGTTCGGGAGAGCGTCGCGGCCGTGGGGCGCGCCGAGGCCGCTGTGCTCGAGGCCAGGACGTTCAGCAATCCCGAGTTGGGGGCCGTGCGGGAGGATCCCGGCGGGCCGATCGGGCAGACCGACTTACTCGTTTCCTGGCAACTTCCGGGGGCCGAACGCGGACCGAAGATCGAGGCTCGGGAAGGGGAGGTCGAGGCCGCGCGGAGGCGTTTCAACCTCCAGTTCCTCGTCCACCGACTCGCGATGAGAGAAGCCTACGCCGGCTGGGCGGGGGCCGCCGCGCGCCAGAGTCGGCTGGCGGCCCAGGCCGAGCGCGTCGAATCGCTCGCGCAGCGCGAGGCCGAGCGCGTGGAGAGAGGGGAGGCCTCGGGGCTTGAAGCGAGTCGGCTCCAGCTCGCCGCCGCCACGCTACGGTCCCGGGTTGCCCTTGCCGGTGTAGAGGGAGAACGGGCTCGAGCGGAGGCCGCGGCCTGGAACCCCGGTCTGCCGCCGGACGCGCGGCCGGTACTGCCGGTACTGCCGGAGGCGCCTTCGGTGAACGGGGCGGATACGCGGGTGCGCGCGGCTGAGGCCACTCTGGCCGCGGCGGAGCTGGCCCGGCTTGCGACGCGCCCGATCACCGCCTCGCCCGAGGTCACGCTGGGTTGGCAGGAGCAGGACTTGGGGCTGGGCTCCGCCTCTGGCCCTGTATTCGGTGTTGCCTGGTCCGTGCCTCTCTTCGACCGCAGGCAGGCCGCTCGGCGAAGATCGGGTACTGCTCTAGAGGCTGCCCGGGCAAGGCTTGAGCTCGTCGAGCGCGAATCGACCGCGGCACGAACCGCCGCGAGCAACAACTTCACTCGACTTGCCGCCGCACTCGCGGAGGCCCGCGAAGAGCTCGGCGCCACCGAACGAATGCTGGACGGCGCCGAGGCGGCCTTCCGGCAGGGCGAGGCCGGGCTGACCGATCTGCTGGAGACGCACCGTTCGGTGACCGAGGCGGAACTGGCGGTGCTCGACTTGCATGAGGCGGCGCTCGCGGCGCACCGGGAGCTGGAACGGCTCGCGGCGGTTAGGGAAGGAGGGCCGGGGTCATGAAGTGGAGCGACGCGCGAGTCGGTCGCCGGCCTGACGGCCGGCACGGCGACCTCACCGCCTGCGGCGGATGCCGGCGGGGACGCCGGCGCACCCAGTGCGTAGCGAGTTTGCTGTCCCTGGCGCTCCTCTTGCTCCTTGCCTGCACCGCGGCCCCGCCGGACGAGTCGCATGACCACGGCGGCGACAACGGCCACAGCCACGGCGCCGGCGAAACCTGGTCGGTCACGGCTCTCGGCGAACGCTTCGAGGTCTTCCCCGAGATCGACGCTCTGGAGGTCGGGCACACGGCGATGGCCCACACCCACGTCACGCGTCTGGCGGACTTCGCACCCCTGGTGGAGGGGACCGTGGAGATCGTTCTCGTCGATGGCGGGGGAAGGCAGGTCTTCGGCGTCGACGGCTCGGCCGATCCCGGCCACTTCGCCATCGAGATCACACCGCGGCGGACGGGCGAGGCGCAGCTTCTCTTCCGGATCGACGACGGGGCCGGGATCGAGGAGATCCGGGGCGGCTGGGTCCGGGTCGGCGAGGCGCACCACCCGGAAGGCCTCGTCCGGGCGCCGGAGCTGCCGGCCGGTACCGACGGCGGCGAGCCCGTGGCGTTCCTCAAGGAGCAGCAGTGGCAGGGACGCTTCGCGACCGCCTGGGTCGAGGAGGGACACCTGGCCCGCAGCGTCTCCGGCGTGGCGACCTTCCGTCCGCCGGCCGGCGGCGAGAGCACGGTCACCGCGCAGGTGGACGGCGTCGTGCAACCACCGGCGGAGTCCCGTTCCTGGCCGTTCGTCGGACGCCGCGTGGAGCGGGATTCTCCCCTGTTCCGCGTGGTTCCCCTGGTCGCTTCCGAGCGGAGTCTGGCGACGCTCGAAGCGGAAGTCGAGACCCTGGCCGTGGAGCTGGAAAGCGCGCGAGCCCGGAGCGCTCGGCTGCGGGAACTGCTGACGCTCGAAGCGGTCAGTGAGCGAGAGGTCGGGGAAACCGGGGTCCGTGCCCGGTTGCTGGAGACGCGACATCGGGCGGCGGAACGGGATCTCGAATCGGCTCGTTCCTCGCGCGAAGGCGGCGCGGACGGCGCCGGCATCTCCCTCAAGGCGCCGTTCTCGGGCCGCATCGCCGCCGTCAGCACGACGCCCGGCGCGACGGTTGCCGCCGGCGACTCCCTTGCCCGTCTCGTGCGAACGGACGTCGTGTGGATCGAAGTCGCGCTGCCTCCGCGGGATGCGCGGCGGCTGATGGACGCGGGCCTGCAAGGCGTCGTGCTCGACGACCCGGAGAGTGGACCGGTGCGCATCGACGAGGGTCTTTCCCTCGTCTCGGTTTCGCCGGAACTCTCGCCGCGGACCGGCACGGTGACCGTCCTGCTCGAAGCGCCGGGAATGGCGGGCGCCGGCTTCGCGCTCGGGTCGACCGTCGACGCCCAGGTGCTCATGGCGGGCGAGGAGACCGGCATCGTCGTGCCCGCCTCGGCCGTGGTCGACGACGGCGGCGTGCCGGTCGTCTTCCTGCAACTGTCCGGCGAGGACTTTCAGCGGCAGACGGTGACGGTGCTCAGCCGGCAGGGCGACCAGGTGCTCGTCGACGGTCTGGCGCCCGGTCAGCGCCTGGTGACGCGGGGCGGCGACGCGATTCGCCGTTCGTCGCTCATGGCGAGCGGCGAAGCCCACGGCCACGTCCACTGAGGCCGGAAGGATGGGCCCTCTAGAGCGACTGCTTCGCTTCTCCCTGCGCCATCGGCTGCTGGTCGTCGCCGGCGCCGCGCTTCTCACCGTGGGCGGAGCGGCCTGGATCCTGAGGCTGCCGGTGGACATCTTCCCCGACCTCTCGGCCCCCACGGTGACCGTGATCACGGAGGCCCCGGGCATGGCCGCGGAGGAGGTCGAGCTCCTTGTGACCTACGCGGTCGAGTCCGCGATCAACGGGTCGCCCGGAGTGCGGCGGTTGCGGTCGATCTCGGCCGACGGGATCTCGGTCGCCTGGGTCGAGTTCGACTGGGGAACCGACATCTACCGCGCCCGTCAGGTCGTCAGCGAGCGCCTGCAGCGGGTCGACCTTCCGGCGCAGGCGGAGACGCCCGAACTCGGACCGATCTCGTCGATCATGGGTGAGATCACGTTCATCGCGATGACCTCAGGTCCCGTCGAGGAGGGCGGCGTCAGCTCGATGGAGCTTCGGCGGGTGGCGGAGACGGTCGTGCGGCGGACTCTCCTGTCGCTTCCCGGCGTCTCCCAGGTCGTCCCGATAGGCGGCGAGCAAAGGCAGCTCCAGGTCACGGTGCGCCCCACCGTTCTTGCCCAGAACGACCTCCCCCTCGCCGACGTGATCGACGCCGTGGCCCGGTCGAGCCGGAGTCTGGCGGCGGGCTTTCACGTGGAGTCCGGCGAGGAGCACATCGTCCGCGTGCGCAGCCGCGCGCGCAGCCCGGAGGAGGTGGCGGCCGCCGTCGTGCGGGTCGACGGCGGGATCCCGCTTCGCGTCGGGGATGTCGCGGACGTCGAATGGGGGCCGGCGCCCGCCCGCGGCGCGGCCTCCTACCGTAATCGTCGCGCAGTCATCCTGTCGGTGCAGAAGCAGCCGGGGGCGAACACGCTCGACCTGACCGCGACGATCGACGAAGCCCTCGCGCGGCTCCAGCCGACTCTCCCCGAAGGGGTCACCCTCGAGGGCGAGAACTTCCGTCAGGCCGACTTCATCGAGGTGGCGATCGGCAACGTCGCCGAGGCGCTTCGCGACGGAGCGATCCTGGTCATCGTCATCCTGGCGCTCTTCCTCGGCAGCATCCGGACCACGTTCATCTCGGCCTTCGCGATCCCGCTCTCCCTCGTCACCGGGATCCTCGTGATCTCCGCTCTCGGGCTGCAGATCGACACGATGACGCTCGGCGGCCTGTCGATTGCGATCGGCCTCCTGGTCGACGACGCGATCATCGCGATCGAGAACATCTTCCGGCGGATGAGAGACGAACGCCGCCTGCCGGAAGGCGATCGCCGGGCGCCGGAAGAGGTCGCGGCCGCCGCGACCCGCGAAGTCCTGAGCCCGATCCTCCTCGCCACCCTGATCGTCGTCCTCGTCTTCATTCCGATCTTCTTCCTGCCAGGACTCGAAGGCCGACTGCTGCGGCCGCTGGGGCTCGCCTTCATCGCTGCGCTCGCTGCTTCCCTGGTCGTGGCGCTGACGGTGACGCCGGTGCTCGCGGTCCTGTTCCTGGGCCGGGGGCGGACGCTCCGGGTCCGGGGGCCGTGGCTCCTGCGCGCCTTCCAGTGGGCTTACACGCCGACTCTCGACTGGTGCCTTTCGCACCGCTGGGCCGTGCTCTCTTCGTCGGCCCTGCTCGTGGTGCTCGCGGCTGCCCTCCTGCCCGGGCTCGGGCGCAGCTTCCTGCCGCCGTTCAACGAGGGGTCGCTCACCGTGTCGGTGGTCAGCGCTCCCGGCATCCCGCTAGCGGAGAGTGATCGGCTGGGAAGCCAGGTCGAAGAGGCGCTGCTCGCCTTTCCCGAAGTCGTCTCGACGAGCCGGCGCACCGGCCGCGCGGAGAAGGACGAGCATGTGCAGGGCGTGAACGCTTCGGAGATGGAGGTCGTGCTGGCCCGGCTCGAAGACGGCCGCTCCAAGGACGAGCTGGTGGCGGAGATGCGCCGCGCCGTTGCCGCCATTCCTGGCGCCACCGTCACCTTCGGACAGCCGATCAGCCACCGGATCGACCACATGATCTCGGGCTCGCGGACGAACCTCGCGGTCAAGGTCTTCGGCCCCGATCTCGCCGTGCTGCGATCGCTCGCGGCGCGGATCGAGCAGGTACTCGGGGGCGTGCCCGGAATCGTCGACCTGTCGAACCAGGAGCAGTCGCCCGTGCCGCAACTCGTCGTCGACTTCGACCGCACGGCGATGGCACGGTACGGGCTGAGCCTGGCGGATCTCGGCGAGGCGGTGGAAGCACTCTTCCAGGGCGTCGTCGTCGGCGAGATCGTGGAGGAAGGTCTCGCCTCCGACATCGCGGTCCGCCTGCCGCCCAGCCTTCGGGCCGAACCGGACCGGGTCGCGGCGCTTCCGGTCTCGACGCCAGCCGGTGATCTCGTGCGCCTGGGCGCGGTCGGCAGCGTGCGCCATGCCCTGGGTCCGTCGCTCATCCGCCGGGAGAACGCCCAGCGGGTCGCGATGGTGACGGCGAACGTCGCGGGCGCGGACCTCGTGGGCACGGTGGAACGCGCGCAGGCCGCCGTCGACGCCGAGATCGACCTGCCGTCAGGCTACTTCGTGACCTTCGGCGGGCAGTTCGAGGAGGCCGGCCGGCGCTTCTCGACGATGGGCCTGCTCGTCGTGCTCATCCTGGCCGGGATGTACGGCCTGCTTTACGTGGAGTTCGGCAGCCACCGGGACACCCTGGCGATGCTGGTCAACGTCCCGCTCGCCCTGGTCGGCGGCGTCGTCGCGGTGGCTCTCGGCGGCGGCGTCCTGTCGCTCGCGACCGTTGTCGGCTTCGTCACGCTGTTCGGCATCGCGACGCGCAACGGCGTCCTGCTGGTCAGCAACTATCGGCGCCTGCTCCGCGAAGGACTGTCGCTCGAAGCCGCCGTCCGGCGCGGCTCGGAAGAGCGCATGCCGCCCATCCTGATGACCGCGCTGACCGCCGGCTTGGCGCTGGTGCCGCTGGTGTTCGCCGCCGGCGCCCCGGGCAACGAGATCCTGAGTCCGATGGCCCAGGTGATTCTCGGGGGACTGCTGACGTCGACGTTCCTCAACCTGGTCGTCGTGCCAGTGTTGTATGTGCGATCCTTGAAGCCATGAGGCCCACATCGCCAGGAACGTGCGGGGCCCAGACTGGGTGCGCCGACGTGTCATCCGTGCGTCCGATGACGGACGCACGGACTGTTTCGCGGGTGGCGCGGGGTCGCGCCACCCGGGTTCCCGCCGGCATCCGGCGCGAAGCGCCGGGATCCGGGAGGTTTGCCGCACTGGTGGGAGTCATCCTCGTCGTTCCCCTCGTCGCGTGCAGCTTCGAGATCTCCCGCGACGGCTCCAACGACGCGGACATCATCGCCGCTGCCGGCAACGAGCACCTCGAGTTCGTCGCGGACCAGGATCCCTACTTGCGATTCCGCCGCGGCGAGAAGGTCGAGCGCTTCCCGGACTCGACGTTCGCGGCGGCCGAAGCGAACGCGGCCTTCGCCCAGGACCTGCTCGGCCGGCTGGCCGGGGTCGACGAGGAAGCGATCGACCACGAGGATTGGCTCTCGCTCGAACTCCTGCGCTGGAACCTCGGCATGCTCGTCGAGGCGCCGAAGCACTACTGGGCGGACTTCAACGTCACGCCCTATGCCGGCGGCGGCTTCGTCCTGAACATCCTCCACCAGGTGCTCGGCGCCGCTCCGGTCGGAACCGGGGAGGACCGGGCGCACTACCTTCACCTGCTCAACGAGTACGCGCAGGGGATCGGGCAGCTCGCCGACAAGGTGGCGGGGCAGAAGGAACGGGGCATCTATCTGCCGAAGGCCCAGGTCCCGGCCGTCGTCGGGATGTTCGAGGGTTACCGGCGTCGGCTCGAAGAGCTGTTCGTACCGGCGGCCGACCGCTTCGGCGAGGGCGACGCCGAGGGCGACGGCGACTTCCTCGCCCAGGTCCGCACGGCCATCGAGACCGGAATCGACCCGCAGTTCGGCCGCCTGATCGCCGAGCTAGGCGACGACTACCTGGAGGCCGCGCCCGAGCAGGTGGGCCTCGGCACGGTGCCGGGCGGCCGCGAGCTCTACGTCCACCGCGTGCGGATGCACACGACGACCGACCTCGCGCCCGAGGAGATCCACCAACTCGGCCTCGATGAGGTCGCGCGGATCGAGGCGGAGCTGGCGGCGCTACGCGAGGAGATCGGCTTCGAGGCCGGTTCCGAAGAGACCGCGATGAAGGAGTTCCTGGACCAGGTCCGCGCCGACCCGCGCTTCATCGCCGCGTCGCCCGAGGAGGTCGAGGAGCGCTACATGGGCTACATCGAGAAGATCGAACCCCACATCGCCGACTACTTCGACGTGCTGCCGGAGGCGCCCTACGGCGTCCGCCGCCTCGATCCGACCTCCGAGGCCACGATGACCTTCGGCGTCTACCAGCTTCCGACCTCCGTCAACCCGCGCGGCGAGTACCGCTACAACGGCTCCGACCTGGAGAACCGGTCCCTGTTCTCGGCGCAGGGGCTGATCTACCACGAACTGATCCCCGGCCATCACTTCCAGCTCGCGCTGGCGAACGAGCGCGAGGACCTTCCACGGTTCCGCCGCGAGACGATCGGCTACGGCGCCTTCACCGAAGGCTGGGCCGAGTACGCCGCCAACCTCGGCAAGGAGATGGGCGTCTACGAGAACGCCTACGACCTCTACGGCCGCCTGGTCATGGAGATGTTCATCTCCTGCCGCCTCGTGCTCGACACCGGGTTGAACTACTTCGGCTGGGACCTCGAGCGCGCCCGCGAGTACATGAGCGCCCGGGTCGTCTACTCCGACGTGGAAGTCGCCACGGAACTCCTGCGGTACTCAGCCGACATCCACGGCCAGGCCCTCGCCTACCGCATCGGCAACCTGGAGATCCTTCGCCAGCGCCGAAAGGCCGAGGAAGCCCTCGGCGACCGCTTCGACATCAAGGCCTTCCACGCCGCCGTCATCGGCAGCGGCGCCATGCCGATGGTCGTGCTGGACGAGCACATCGACTGGTGGATCGAGCAGCAGGGGTAGAGCCTGGGTGCGCCGGCCTTCTGGCCGGCATCCGGCGCGATGCCGCGAAGCGGCGAGCTCGAACTGCGGACTCAACTGCCCTTGCGCGACAACGTTGCCCAGCCTTCCATGCCGTTGTAGACCAGGACGGTGCGACTGAGGACGTCTCGTCCAATCACAGCGACGACTGGCGACGGATCAAGTCGTAAAGTGGCGCTCTACGATCCATCACGGTGCCGGCTCCGAGACAACCGCCCGCAGTCGGCGATGGCGCTCCGCCTTAAGACCGCGTTCGGTGCCGATGTAGACGAGCTACTCAGGTACCAGGATGACGCGCTGCGAGGGCGCCGCCGAGAAGAGGACCTGAAGTTGACCATCCGAAGCTACGTGCCGCCATTCCTGAAGATCACTGCCTCCCAGATCCACGAATGGGCGGGCAAGGGCGACGAGGCGCGTAGCCGCCTGCCGGTTCTGTTGCGGAGGTTGATCCGCTCGACCGGGGGCGAACTTCGCCGGGTGGATTTTCCGGGCTTTGGCGAAGCGCAGCGGCACGGGTGGGATGGCCAGGTGGAAGCGCACGGGGGGACGCCCTGGATTCCTGAGGGGAAGTCCGGATGGGAACTCAGCACCCGTCAAGACCCCGGCGTGAAAGCGAATGACGATTTCTGTGGGCCACGATCCAAACTACCGGAAGGCGTTCGGGCCGAAACGACGTTTGTCTTCGTCTCCTCGCGAAAGTGGCCGGGAAAGACGGACTGGGAAGAAGAGCGCAAGGCAGAGGGACGCTGGAAGGATGTGCGGGCTCTCGATGCGAGCGACTTGGAGCAGTGGCTTGAGGACTCCATCGAAGGGCAGGTCTGGCTGGCCGAGGAGCTTGGCCTGCCGCCGTTGCGCGACTGCATGACTTTGAAACGAGCGTGGCGGGAGTGGTCGCAGGCGAGCGAGCCGCCGATGGCGAGTATTCTCTTTTCCCCTGCGGTCGGCGAGCACCGCGCCAAGGTGGTTTCCTGGTTGGAGAGGGGCACAGGGGATCGCCCGTTGTTCGTCGCTGCGGACTCGATGGGCGAGGCCCTTGCGTTCTTGTCCTGCCTGCTTGGGGACGTGAACGTACCGCCGGCGTTGGCCGATCGAACCGTTGTGGTGAACTCGGCGCAGACCCTCAAGCTCTTGGCGCCGTCTACGTCCCGGTTCATTCCCATCGTTGCCGGGAAGGAGGCGGAGCACGAGCTCGCTGCCTTGTATCGGCGGCGACCGTGCATGGTCGTGCGTCCCCGCAACGCTGTCGATGCGGAACCCGATGTCCGCTTGGGCTTGCTTCGCTACGACACGTTCCAGACGGCTCTCTTGGCCATGGGTCTTCCGCGCGACGAAATCGACCGGCTTGCCCGTGTGTCGGGGCGTTCGCCGACCGTTCTGCGGCGACGTCTCTCGAAGATCGGCGCGATTCGGGAACCATGGTGGGCCGAGAAGGCGGAGGTCGCTCGGAAGCTCGTTCCGATGGTCCTCATCGGAGCGTGGCATGCCGAATCGAAGGCCGATCAGGAGGTGCTCAGCCAACTCGCGGACAGGCCGTTTCGACAGATCGAGGAGGATGTCGCAGCGTTCCTCGTTGAGGACGACAGCCCTGTCTGGTCGGTGGGCCAGCACCGAGGCGTCGTGTCCAAGTTCGATGGACTCTTCGCCGTCGGTCGTTACATGACGTCAGCGGATCTTCGCCGTTTCCTGGTGGTGGCCAGGAACGTCCTGTCAGAAGCGGACCCGGCATTGGAGTTGCCGCGGGACCAAAGGTGGGCGGCGAACCTCTACGGCAAGGTGCGCAATCACTCGAAGGCACTGCGCACCGGTGTCGGCGAGACCCTGGTACTGCTGTCCGTGCATGGCAACGACCTGTTCCAGCGCCGGCTAGGAATCGATGTGGAGCGTGAGATCGCGGCCTTGGTCAGGCAGCTCCTCAGACCCGACGGAGATGAAGCTCCCCTGACCGCGGAGGCGCTTGAGTCGTACGACCAGGATCTCCCGATGCTCGCGGAAACAGCGCCCGACGAGTTCCTGAGCATTCTTGAAGAAGACCTCGACCGCCCGGAATCGGCCGTTCGTGAACTGCTGAAGCCGGTGGAAGTCACGATCTTCAACCGGCCCCCGGACGTCGGCCTGCTGGGGGCGCTGGAGTGCCTTGCGTGGAGTCCCCGCCACCTCTCCCGGGTGGTCCTGGTGCTCGCGCGCCTGTTGAGGCCGGCGCCATGCGGCAGCCAGGGCGCGAACAGGCCCGTTCGCAGTCTGGAGTTCATTCTTCGCTCCTGGATGCCGCAGACCGCTGCAACCCTGGAGCAAAGGGTTCAGGCCCTTCGGATCCTCTGCGACCGAGTTCCCGAAGTTGGCTGGCATGTCTGCATGGAGCAGCTTGCCGCCGGGTTGAGAGATCCTTCAAGCAACTACCGGCCGAGGTGGCGCGGTGACGCTGCGGGCGCCGGGCGTCGTGTGTCCGACGGCGAATCGCGAGAGTTCATCCGGGTGGCGCTCGCCCGCGCTCTGGACTGGCCAGCGGGCCATGACGCCTCGAAACTCGGCGATCTGGTCGGCAACCTCGGCGCCATGCACGGGCCGGACCGAGCCCGCGTCTGGTCGCTCGTCGAGGCTTGGCTCGCCGGTCAGCCAGCCGACTCGGAACAGTCCAAACTGCGAGAACGTCTTCGCCGCTTCGCGTTCGCGACTCGCGGGCCCTTCGTCAAGGTGGATTCCGAGGTGCGAGAACGGGCAAGGCAGATGTACGAGGGGCTTCTTCCGGCCGATTTAGTCGTGCGCCACGCCTGGCTGTTCGCCCGGTACTGGATCGAGGAGTGGCCCGAAGCCACGGAGGAGACCGAGGACGCGCGGCGGCAGGAGGCCCGCATCCAGGCACGGCGCACCGAGGCCATGCGAGAGATCCTGGAGAGCGAAGATCTCGGCGGCGCCCTCCGTCTTCTTGCCGGCAGCGAGGCGCCATTGGAAGCAGGGCGTCATGCCTCGCTCTGCCTGACCGATTTCGGCGCGAGGACTGAGACGCTTCGGGCCTGCATGGCGGAAGACCTGCCAGCCGAGCTGGACATTGAGGCCGACAAGCTCGGGCAGTTCGTCAGGGGTTTCCTGTTCGGTGTGCAGGAAGACGCGAGGGAGCAACTCCTCCTGAACGTTGCGGACACACTGCCAGAGGACCAAGTGGTTCTCCTGTTCAAGTGGGCGCCGTTCGAGGAACGGACCTGGTCTGCGGTCAGCAAGCAGGGAGTCGGTATCACCAGGATCTACTGGCGAGAGGTGCGGCCTCACCGTGGCCGGGAGTTCTCCGAGGACGAGCGAACCGAGCTCCTGGACTGCTTCCTCGCGGCCGAGCGTCCTCGCGCCGCTTTCTTCGCGCTGTCTCTCCGTCCGCACTCGGTCGAGACGTCGCGGTTGAGCGATCTCCTGATGAGGATTGCTTCGGGCAGCGGCATAGAAGACAGCGACCTTGAGATAGACGCATACCACTGGGAGCAGGCAATCAGGTCCCTGAACGACCGGACCGGCGCGACCCGCGGCGAGATGGCTTACCTGGAGTTCGCGTTCTTTGAAGCTCTCAGGTTCGGCGACTACGGTATCCCGAACCTCCAGCGCCGGTTGTCGGAGTCACCGGGAGACTTCGTCCGGCTCGTCTCCATCCTTTTCGAACGGCGTGACGGCCGGGAAGACCCCGAAGGTTGGCCCGTGGAGGAGCCCCAAGGACCTTCGTCGCTCCGTCGCTCCGCGTATTCGGTGCTCTCCGAGATCACTCGGCTACCGGGTACGCATGGCGAAGAAATCCACCTCGGCGAGCTTCGGATCTGGGTCGACGAAGTCCGGCGTCTGGGTAGGGCCTACGGTCGGGAACGGAGCACGGACTTCTCGGTCGGAAAGCTCCTGTCGAAGAGCCCAGCCGAGGACGACGGTCTCTGGCCCTGCCGGCCGGTCTGCGAGATCATGGAGACGATCCGGTCGAAGTGGCTCATTGGGGGGTTCGAGAGTGGCGCGATTGAAGCGCGTGGCGCTGCCATGCGTTTCCCGGGCGATTCAGAGGAGAGCGAGTTGGCTGACAGGTACCGGCAAAGGGCTGCTCGGCTCGCCGGCGAGTTTCCGTCGGTTGGCCGTGTCCTTGAAAGGATCGGGGCGTTCTACGGCGGCTCGGCTGCGCACTGGGATTCGATCGACGGACTGGGCGAACGGTTGGGGGATTTCGACCTCGCGCCGCCAGCCAAGGATTGACCGCGCCGGGCAACTCCGGGCGCCCCGGAAGTGGGCTTGTACGATGTGACGATTCCCCTCAGGTCGCTCACCGACCCGGCGGATCTCCGAAGGCACGCGCCGGGTACGCCGGTATCGGGTCACTCGGAGACCCTCTCTGAACGAATGTCTTTGACCCCCGAACAGCGCGCCCGCAAGAAGATCGACCGCCAACTCGCAGCCGCAGGCTGGGAGGTCCAGGACCACGTCGAAACTGACATTCACGCGAGCTATGGCGTGGCCGTTCGGGAGTATCCGCTCAAGTGGAAGGAGGGTGGCGAGGCGAAGAGTGGTTTCGCCGACTACCTCCTGTACGTCGACGGACGAGCGATCGGGGTCGTCGAGGCGAAGCCGGCTGGCCACACGCTTCAAGGCGTCATCCTCCAGTCCCAGAAGTACACGGAGGGACTGCATCAGTGGGTACCCGCCTGGCGACACCCCCTCCCCTTCGCCTACGAATCCACCGGCGAAGTGACCCAGTTCACCAACGGCCTCGACCCCGACCCTCGCAGCCGGGAGGTCTTCACCTTCCACCGCCCGGAAGAGCTGCGCCGGCTCCAGAACCTGGAGCCCGAGCAACTGCGAGGGATGCTCCGTCGGCTACCGGAGCTCGAACAGGGCCGACTCTGGGGTGTGCAGTTCAAGGCGATCCGGAACCTGGAGAAGTCCCTCGCGCACGGTCGGCCGCGCTCCCTCATCCAGATGGCGACCGGCAGCGGCAAGACGTTCACGGCCGTCTCGGCGTGCTCGCGGCTGGTCAAGCACGGGAAGGCGAAGCGCATCCTGTTTCTCGTTGACCGCAACAACCTCGGGCGCCAGACGCTGAACGAGTTCCAACAGTTCCGCGATCCGTCGTCGGGCTACTCCTTCGCCGAGGAGTTCGTGGTCCAGCACCTGCGGGGGAACGCGGTGGACCCGGCGAGCAAGGTCGTGATCACCACGATTCAGAGGCTCTACTCCATCCTGAAGGGCGAAGCGGAGTACGACCCGGAGAACGAGGAGGAATCCCTGTTCGAGTCGGGCCGGCTGCGTGGCGAGGAACCCGTTCCGGTGGAGTACGCGCCCGATCTTCCCATCGAGACGTTCGACTTCATCGTCGTCGACGAATGCCACCGGTCGATCTACAACGTCTGGCGCCAGGTCGTGGAGTACTTCGACGCGTTCCTGATCGGGCTGACCGCCACGCCGAGCCCGCAGACGATCGGCTTCTTCGACAACAACGTCGTCCAGGACTACTCGCACACCAGGGCGGTCGCGGACGGGATCAACGTCGGCTACGAGGTCTACCGGATTAAGACCAAGATCTCCGAGAAGGGAAGCACCGTGGAGGCCGGACGCCACGTCCCCCGGCGCGACCGCCGCACGCGCAAAGTGACCCTGGCCGAGATGGAAGACGACCTCACGTACACGGCGAATCAACTCGACCGCGACGTGGTGGCGCCGGACCAGATCCGGCTCGTTGTGCGCACTTTCCGGGACCGGCTCTTCAGCGAGATCTTCCCTGGTCGCACCGAAGTTCCGAAGACGCTCATCTTCGCCAAGCAGGACAGCCACGCCGACGACATCGTCAAGATTGTCAAGGAGGAGTTCGGCAAGGGCAACGACTTCTGCCAGAAGATCACTTCCAAGACGACCGGCGCCAAGCCGGAGGATCTGCTGAGCAGCTTCCGCAACTCGTACAACCCGCGCGTTGCGGTCACCGTGGACATGATCGCGACCGGCACGGACGTGAAACCGCTCGAGTGCCTGCTCTTCATGCGCAACGTGAAGTCCGCTTCGTATTTCGAGCAGATGAAGGGCCGGGGCGTGCGGATCATCGACCGCGACGACCTGCAGGGTGTGACGCCGGACGCCGATGCGAAGGAGCACTTCGTGATCGTCGATGCGGTCGGCGTGTGCGAACGGGACAAGACGGACTCGAGGCCGCTGGAACGCCAGCCTTCCGTCAGCACCGAGAAGCTGCTGCAGATGGCGGCGCAGGGCATGGCCCATCCCGATCTCGTTTCGAGCTTGGCATCGCGTCTGGCGCGTCTCGGCCGCCGGGTCGACGAGCAGCAGCGATCGCAAATCGCGCAGGAAGCGGACGGGGCGACGCTGGAGGGGCTGACCGGCGAGCTCTTGCACAGCATCGACCTCGACGCGACGCACGAGGCGGCGATTGTCGAGTACGGACTGGCGGATGGCGTAGAGCCGACGAGCGAACAGCTTGAACGGGTCGAGCGCGAGCGGATGACTGCTGCTCTCAAGCCGTTCACTCGGCCGGGGTTGCGGCGGGCGATCACTGAGATCACCCAGAACCTCTACCAGATCATCGACGAGGCTGCCCTCGACCAACTGCTGGGCTCCGGTTACGACGGGACGGCCGTCGAGAGAGCCCGTTCCAGGCTGGAGGACTTCAAGCGGTTTCTGGAAGACAACCGGGACCGCATCGAGGCGCTGCGGATTCTCTACAGCCGCCCCTATCGAGCGGGTCTTCGCTACCGGCACGTCAAGGAGCTGCGGGATGCGCTTCGCAACCCGCCTGTGGGCCTGCACGACCCCGCCAACGGGCTGTGGCGGCTTTACGAGTTGGTCGAGCCCGAGAAGGTGAAGGGGAGAGGCGGCGGTGCGCTGGTCGATCTCGTCTCGATCGTGAAGCGTGAGATTGACCCCAGCGGCCCCTTGGTTCCCGTTGCCGATCAGGTGGAGGAGCGCTATCGGGAGTGGCTGGCCGAGAAGGCGCGTGGCGGGCAGGCGTTCACGGCGGACCAACTCCGGTGGCTGGACGCGATCAAGGACCACATTGCCAGGAGCCTGATGATCGACCGGGACGACTTCGAGTATGCGCCGTTCAGCCAGATGGGCGGACTTGGCGCCGTCTATGGCGCGTTCGGCGAGGATCTCGATGCGGTGCTGGCGGAGTTGAATGAGAGGTTGGCGGCGTGACAGAACTGCCGGAAGGGTGGGCCTGGACGACCCTTGGGGAGTGCTTTCGATGGGGGAGTGGCGGGACGCCGAGGAAGTCGAGTCCCGAGTTCTACGATGGCAACATCCCATGGGCGGTCATCGGCGATCTGAACGATGGCGCTGTGAGGCGCACGCGGTTCTCGATATCGGAAGAAGGTTTTGCGAACAGTTCGGCAAAGTGGGTCGATCCAGGCGGGCTCCTGCTTGCGATGTACGGGTCTATCGGGAAGCTAGGCATAGCGACGACTCCGCTGACGACTAATCAGGCGATCGCCCACACACAACCAGATCCCGTTCCGCCTGACTACTTGTTCTGGTATTTGCGCAGCATTCGCAGTGATTTGAATAGACTCGGCAAGGGTGGCACTCAGCAGAACATAAGCCAGACAGTCATAAGGTCTGTGCGGTTCCCGCTCGCTCCGCTTTCCGAGCAGCACCGCATCCTCCGCAGTCTCGCTTCCCTCTTCGCCAAGCTGGACAACGGCATCGCCGCTCTCAAGCGCGTCGAGGCCAACCTGGAACGCTATCGGGCATCCGTCCTCAAGGCTGCGGTCGAGGGCCGCTTGACGGAGCGCTGGCGCAGCGACAATCCCCCGGACGAAACGGGCGAGGAGCTTCTCGGGCGTATCCTGGCCGAGCGCCGGAAGCGGTGGGAGGAGGAGCAGCTCGCCGCGTTCGCTGCCAATGGCCGGAAGCCGCCGTGGAACTGGAAGTCCAGGTACAAGGAGCCGGTCGCGCCGGATACGAGCGATTTGCCAACGTTGCCTGAAGGGTGGTGTTGGGCCACCGTGGAGCAACTTGCTTTGGGGATGAAGAACGGTCGCTCGGTTCGAACGCGGCCGGGCGGCTTTCCGGTCCTTAGGCTTAGCGCAATCACAGGTGGCGCCCTGAGAGACGACGACGTCAAGGAGGGTGACTGGAAGGCGGAAGAGGCAGAGGCCTTTCAAGTGCGTCCGGGCGATTTCTTCGTGTCCAGAGGGAACGGGTCGTTGGATCTGGTCGGCCGCGCATCGTTCGCCGAGAACGCCGGGGTCGAAGTTGCCTTTCCAGACACGATGATCAGAGTGACCTTCGCAGCTAGGAAGTTGGTGAATCTACGTTTCGTTGCCGCCATCTGGAACAGCCAGTTCGTGCGACGGCAGATAGTCCAAAGCGCAAGGACGTCTGCAGGCATCCACAAGATCAACCAGGTTGATCTTGCGCGGATCCGGCTGCCTGTTCCTCCCGTGAAGGAACAGGGATCGATCGTCGATTCTCTTCGTGCATCGGACTTTACGGGATCTCGTTCCGGCGCTCGGATCACAGCGGCACTTAGCAGCCCGGGGTGAAAGTGGGTTTACTGGTGTGAGGGAGGCGTTCTTGCGGTGCTCGTTCGGCGTTGCGGGTCATGCGCACGGGAGCGTGGCGAGTTCGGATCGCCGGGGATTCGTTGC
>LXNI01001779.1_pt1 | contig 17220 bp, 11 predicted proteins | sample 809091 | NCBI WGS metagenome assembly LXNI01 (sample SAMN04870527, study PRJNA318959) | sponge metagenome | biome: 01000161; feature: marine sponge reef; material: water | host: Sarcotragus foetidus | place: Greece: Milos, Mediterranean Sea | collected 2013-05-29 | depth 5-7 m | reverse complement strand
GACGGGCGTCCCGGCCAGCGGCTCCAGCGACCCCTCACCCGCGTAGCGGCCCGGCATCGCGATGATGCCTCCGACCCGATCCGGCACCGCGAGCGCCGCGTGGAAGACGCCGATCCCGCCCGCGGACGCACCCGTCATCACGATGTCGCCCGACGCACCGGCGAAGTTCTCGTCGATCCAACTCATGACGGTGGACATGACGGCCGCAGCGTCCTCGTCCAGGTCCGGACCGTAGGTCTCCACCCCGACGACCGCGTACCCCGCCGCCGGCGCGGCCTGGTCCCAGTAGGAGTCGATCAGCCCCAGCAGGAGGCTCGCGTCCCCCGCCCCCCACGGGAACGCCACTACGACGCCCCTGGGATCGACCTCCGGACGCACGACCGCAATGCTCACGGTGGACCCCGACTCCATCGGCAGCCGGATCCACTCCGGGACCTGCGGCAGGTCGGGTCCGACGCCACTGTCGGCCGCGCAGGCGAGCGCGAGCGTGACCAGGGACGCCGCGAGTGCTCCGGCAGGGGGCACCGTCCGGGGTTGGCCCGCCCCGCTCATCGGCTCCCCCGGTCCCAGAAATCGACGGGCCGGTTGTCCATGCGCCAGGCATCCGGATCGACCCACCAGTGCTCCCCAAAGGGCTCCTCGCTCGGCCACACCTCGTCGAGGCTGAGGGCGTCCCGCACGATGCCGCCCTGCACCACGTACATGATGTCGGTGGTGTTGCGGATGTCGTCGAGCGGGTTCGAGTTGAGCACCAGCAGATCCGCGAGCTTGCCCTCCTCGATCGAGCCGATGTCCTCCTCGGCGCCCAGGAACACCGCGCCGTGCAGGCTCGCGACTTCGAGCGCGGTCATCGGATCCGTGGCCGACTCCACCATCCAGATCTCCCAGTGCGAGCCGATGCCGTGGGCCTGCCCGTGCGACCCGATCGCGCCCCAGCCGCCCGCTTCGATCACGTCCATCATCCCCAGGGCGATGAGGGGGAAGCTGTAGTCGGTGTCCGGACGCTCCCAGCGCCGGCGCATGTGGGGGATGACCTGGCGCCAGGGCAGCCATTCGCGCTGCCTGGGGTCGAGCCAGACCTCGCTCTCGGCGAAGAAGAACTCCTCGTTCCAGGGCCCGATTCCGCCCACGATGAAGGTCGGCGAGTAGGTCGCGCCGGTCTCCCCCAGGAAGCGGCTCAGGTCGCGGTACATGGGCAGGTAGGTCATCGGGTGCTCGAACGCGGTCTGGCCGTCCATGATCATGCCGATGGTGTAGGGCGTGTCGTTGTTCTCCGAGGTCACCATCAGCCCCTTCCGGCGGGCGATGTCCGACACCCACTGGCGCTGGTCGCGGCGCGGCTGCAGGTACTGCTTGAGGGCGGTCGCGCCCCACGACGCCAGCCGGTTGATGTTCTGCTCGGCGACCTCGTAGCTGGTCAGGTCGTTCTGGCGGGCGGCGTCGCCGCGGTAGAGGGGGTCGCCGGTGGAATACGTGCGGGGGCCCACCACCTCGCCGGCGCGGATGAGCTCGGCGCTGGCGAAGACGTTCTGCGACCACATCGAGTTGTCGAGGTTGGTCGTGACCCCGTAGGCGAGATAGATGGCCGACTCGAAGTCGCGCCTGGGGATGAGCCCCTTGTGCTCGCGGTAGTGGTGGGCGTGCATGTCGATGAAGCCGGGGACGATGGTCTTGCCGGTCATGTCCATGGTGCGATCGGCCCCGGAGGCGTCGCACGCTCCCACGCAGGCGATGCGGCTGCCCTCGATGAGCACGGTGCCGTTCTCGTGCACCGCCCGGTCGTCGAGCGTGACGATGCGCGCGTTGGTGAGCGCGAGCGTGCCCGAGGGGATGCGCCGGTCGACGCTGAGACGGATGACCATGGTGTCGGTGGCGCCGGCGGCCGCGTCGTGGACGAAGAAGCTCTGGCCGCTTCCGAATTCGATCCGGTCGTTGTCGAGCCAGCGCGGGAAGAGGCCGCCCTCGGTTGTCAGCTGCGTGACCGGGACGGGTGCGTCGGACTTCTCGAGCGCCACCGGTCCGCCGCCCACGCCGCCCGGCGGCAGCGGGGCCCAGAAGACGTTGTCGCCCTCCTGGAAGGCCACCCGGTCGCCGTCGGGCGAGATGACGAACTCGTCGCCGTAGGGGATGGTGACGTGCACCCGCGGGTCGGAGCCGTCGGGCGCGACCGACATGAGGGCGGTGACGTTGTCGCCGTCGTCCGCCTCGTGTCCCGCGGGGAAATGGATGCGCCCCTCGGGCCCGAACGAAGCGCGCGTGATCTGGCGCCGGTTTCCGAGCAGCCCGCCGGCGCCGCTGGGGATGGTCGTGATCCGCTCCTGCGCGCCGCCCGCCGCGGGAACACGCCAGAGTTCCCAGTACGGGTTCTGGGTCGCGGAGCGGGCCCGCGAGGCCGCCCCGCTCCCCCGGGTCACCACGACCTCGGAGCCGTCGGGCGACCACACCGGGTGCACGTACTCGGAGGGTGACGTGGTCAGCTGCTCGGGGGCGCCGCCGCCGGAGGGGATCTTCCAGACATGGCCGCCCTCTCCCCCTTCCCAAGTGGTGTAGGCGACCCAGCGGCCGTCGGGCGACCAGGCGGGCGAATACTCGAACGGTCCGTCCCCGGAGGTGAGGCGGGTGGGGGCGCCCCCGCCGGCCGGCGCGGTCCAGATCCGCCCCACGGCCTGAAAGGCGACGCGCGCGCCATCCGGCGAGAGGGCGTACCAGCGAAGCATCTTCGCATCGAAAGGCCCATCGTCGATGCGGAAATCGGCGCGCGTCATCTCCGAGACCGTGCGTTCCACGCGCGCCGAGAAGGGGACGGTGGTCACTTCCCCGCTGGCCACATCCAGCCTGCGAATCTTCCCTCCCTGCGTGAGCACGATACCGGAGCCGTCGGCCGTCCAGCCATAGCCGGGCAGGATACGGAGCGTCTTGATGCCCTCCGCGTTATCGACCGTGATCGGGTCCATCGCGACATGCTCGCGTCCCGTCTCCAGATCCCGGATCCAGAGGGCGGTGCGGGGTCCGAAGGCGTGCCCCCGGTAGGAGATCGTGCCCCCGGCGATTCGCCGCGCGAAAGCCAGGTAACGGCCGTCGGGCGAGATCTCGGCGGCGTAGGCGCTCCCGCTCGACGCGCGCACCTGCTGGGCCGCGGTGCCGCTTGTTATGTTGACGATCTCCCCGCTCGCCAGGTCCTTGCGCCGCACCTGCCAGTGGCCGGCGAGCGCGTCGCGGCCCTGGAGCCCGGGCGGTCCCGTGTACACGTGGAAGTAGAGGTGGCGGCCGTCCCTCGAGGCCGATGGCCAGGCTGCCGAGGGCTGGTCGTCGACGACCTGAATGCCCTCGCCGCCGTCCCGATGGTACATCCAGATGCCCCCGCCACCCCCGCCCGGCGCCGTGTTCTGCCGGCGCACGAAGATGTAGTTGCCGTCCGCCGACCACGCCGGTTCAACCGCCCGGATGGCGCCGTCGAGAAACACCGACCGCGGATTGGATCCGTCCGCGTCCATCACCCACAGGTTGTTCTGCCCCTCCCGGTCGCTGATGAAGGCGATGGTCGACCCGTCGGGCGAATACCGCGGGTGGTAGTGGGTGGCCACCCCCGTGCCCCCGGTGAGCAACTCGGCCTCGCCGCCGTCCTCGGCCGCGACGCGGTAGACGTGGCCCAGCAGGTCGAATGCGACCCACCGCCCATCCGGGGAGATGTCCATCGACATCCAGGTCCCCTCCTCGGTGGTGAAGTCGATGTCGCGGGTCTCGCCCCGCGCCAGGGTCACGTCCCATTCACCGTTGTCTCCGCCCCCGGCCTCCTGGGATGCAAGCGGGAACGCGAACACAAGGAGCGCACCGAGGGCGATGGCAGCGCCACCCACCACCGCGTGGGTCGTCCCCAGGCCGACGGCAACCCGTCGCCCGGCGGAATGGGTTGCGCACTGGAACGCGGCAGCCGGCCGCGCCGCACCCGCGGGAGAGCCGCCTGCAGCCCTCCGGGAAGCGGCCACGGCTGCGAACGACGATCGGATCGCGGGAGACGGTCGGGGAGGGCGCATGGATGTTCTCTCGCGGTCAAATAGTCGCTTTCTTCACCAGAGGCGAGCCTGAGGCTCTCCATCCCGCGTCGAGGGATGGCTCCTCTGGAGATAGAGCGCCGGCAGCTTCCCGAGCAAGGTCGATCCATGCGCCCCCCGGCGGAGCGCGAACGACTGGCCGACATCCCCGCGGTTCGCCTACTCCCCCGGCCGACGTCCCCGTGGCACGCCTGCTCCCCCGGCCGATGTCCCCGCGGTTCGCCTACTCCCGGCCGCGCCGGCGCCGGAGCGACGCCCGCCGCTGCCGGTAGCTCGCGTACGCCCCGGGATCGTCCCCGGCAGTGGCGCGCGTAGGCTCGGAGAAGGCGGTCAGGTGCAGCGCGACCGCCTGATGGATCAGCGCCCCCGCGATCGCGCCCCTCGCCACGACTCCGACGTCATGCCCCAGCGCGACCGCCGGGTGGACATCGAATGCCCCTTCCAGCAGACGGCTGACGAAGGCTCGCGCGTGCTTCCGCTTCGCCGCCCGGTCGCGAGCAGCCGGCCGCTCCATCGCGTCGATGGCGTAGCTGCGCACCAGCTTCGGAAAGAACGCCGCGAAGGTGTCGGGCTTGTCGAAGAGATCCAGGCCGACCTGACGCTTGCCGGTGACGAAGATGGCCCCGACCTGGCCGGCATTGAGGGACAGCTTCTCGACGTAGTCGTCCAGCGTGGCCCCGTGGCGCTCGTAGATTTCGCTCATCGCTTCCGTGGGCGAAGCGGCTTCCATCCGATCGGCCTTCGCGCGCACGGAGTCCCATACCGCGCCCTGGTCCGAGCGCCGGGTCCCCGTCGTACGCATCGATTCGTGCACGGTGTGGAGTCTCTGCGCGCGCCCGCGGCTGTACTGCACCCGCTCGGTCACGGTGAAGTCGGGCCGGCTGTAGCCCCAGCGCCCGGCCTCCACGCACGACACCGGGATGGTCGTGGTACGCTCGGCCGGTACCAGCAGGGTGAGGTTGGCGATCCGGTTCTGCTTGGCGCCCACCAGCTCCTCGCCATCGACGATGAGCACGTCGGAATCCGAGCGGTTCTCGACCGCGAGATTCGGGACGCTGCCTCCCTTGTCCACTTCCCGGACCGAAACCAGCCCGGTGTGCAGACCTTCCTCGAGGAGCAGGTAGCGGACGGAACTCCGGAGATCCGACGTCAGCGGAAAGACGGTCAGGCCGGCGAAGTGTCCGGGCTTTCCGACCGACAGGCTGGAGAGCGCGGCCTGGGCGCTGTCGATGGGGGGTTGGATGGCGTGAGCGTCGGAGTCGGCAAGGGACGGTTGGCGCATGGTGGTATCTCCTTGTATGTTGTCAGTAATCACCAGTTGTTGTCAGTATACAGACTTGATCGGCTCATGTCAACAGTAGTTATCAGTTGATACCAGTAAACGACACTTCAGGGCACAACCGAGGGCGCCGGCAGCCTGAGAGGCAGAGAATGGGCAGCTACACGACGAAGGAACTGGAGCGCGACACCGGCTTCGGCCGGAGGACGATCGCGTATTATGTACAGGAGGGCCTGCTGCCCCGGGTCGGCCGGCGAGGGCCCCGCACCCGCTATCCCGAACTGGTGCGGGATCGGCTCCTCTTCATCCGCCGCGTACGCGAGGCCGAGGCCGAGGGTGAGATCCGGCCGGTGCCCCTCCGCGACCTGCGCGGGTTGTTCGAAGCCCTGCCCCAGGGGCTGGTCGCGAGCGTCGCCGCCGGGGAGACCCCGATGACCGGCGACATCGTGTCGCTCTCATCCGTCGATCAACGTTCGATGGTCGACCGGGTGGCCGCGCTCAGGAAGCGGCTCCTGGCCGAGCCGCCGGAGCTGGCTCTCAGGTCCCCGGCGCCCCCCCTCCACGAGAGCGAGAGGATGTCCCCGCCTGCGGAAAGGCCCCGGGACCTCGATGACGACTGGACGCACGTGGCCGCTCCTCTGCCGCCGGAATCGTGGCTGGATGACGATGTCGTCGCCGACGCACCGAGCCCGCCCGGGAGTCCCGCGGAGCCGGACGAGGACGCCGATGCCCTCGGGAACCAGCTGTCCTGGGTGCTGAACGAGCTCCGGGCCCAGGCCCGCCGCCGGCACGAACTTGCTCCGGACACGATCGACACCTGGTCGCAGGTCGAGGTTACGTCCGACATCCGGCTCGCGATTCGGGGGATGGCGGACGAGGACGCGTTCCTTCTGCGGGTCGCCGGCCGCCTGCTGCGGCAGCTGCTGGAGAGCCGCAGTCCGGCGGCGGGACGAAGCTCGGACGAGTTCGAGGAGTAGGCACCGGACCGGCACCGGACCGGCACCGGGCCTGCAGACCGTGGAGCCGAGCCGGCGGTTCGACCGCAATCGCGACGGAAAGCGCCTGCCGCGCGATCGGCTTGGAGTCCTCCGACATCCTGAGCGCGCGGCCCGTCGGAGGCGGGTGCATCAACCAGGGCACCGCCCTTCGCACCACCCGGGGCGATTTCTTCGTGAAGTGGAACCGGCAGGCCGATCACCGCTTCTTCGGCGTGGAGGCCGAGGGGCTGGAGGCGCTGGAGGCCGCGGACGCCGTGCGCGTGCCGGCGGTCATCGCCGCGAGCGGGCCCGATGACGAGGTCGCCTGGCTGCTCCTCGAGTGGATCGAGGAGGGTCGGCCCGGTAGGGCGGGCTGGGTCCGGCTGGGCCGGGAGCTGGCCGCGCTGCACCGGGACAGGGGCCCGGGAAGACCGGAAGCCCCCTTCGGGTGGAGCGACGACAACCTGATCGGGTCACTGCCGCAGCCGAACGGGTGGAGCGCCGAGTGGCCCGACTTCTGGGCGGAGCGCCGCATCCGTCCGCTGGCGAGGGAGCTTCGCGTGCGGGGCGCCCTGTCGGGGGCGCAGGCAGCCGTGGTCGAGGCGGCGGCAGCGCGCGCGGACAGACTCCTCGGTCCGGCGGTGGCCGCGGATGGCCCTTCCCTCCTCCACGGCGACCTCTGGTCCGGCAACGTGCTCTTCGCGCGCGGCGGAGCGCCCGTCCTCATCGATCCGGCGGTGTACGTCGGTCACCGCGAGGTGGACCTCGCCATGGCGGGTCTGTTCGGCGGTCTTTCCGCGATCTTCCGCGAGGCCTACGAAGACGCCTGGCCTCTCCAGCCGGGCTACCTGCGGCGGCGGCCGGCGTACCAGCTCTATCCACTCCTGGTGCATGCACGGCTCTTCGGGGGCGGCTACGCGGCATCCGCGGTCGCGGCGGCGAGGGCGGCGCTGGGGCTATGAAAATTTCCGAACGAGGCCAGATCACGATTCCCAAGCGCCTGCGAGAGCGCTTCGGTTTCCGTCCGGACGTTGAAGTGGAAATCACGCCGGCGGAGGGTGGACTACTCATACGCAAGCAGACGAACTCCGAACATCCCGTCGATCAGGTCCATGGCATCATCAGCGGGCGCATGAACACGGACGAGTACATCGATGAGATCCGCGGCAGATGATCACGGCGGTCGACACCAGCGTCTTTCTGGATGTCTTCGCGGACGATCCCCGACACGCCGTCCGTTCGAAGGAGCGGCTGCGCGTAGCGTATGACCGGGGCGCGATCGTGGCCTGTGACATCGTTTATGCCGAACTCGCTCCCGCATTTCCCGACCAACCCTCTCTCGACCATGCGTTGCGGATGCTCGGCGCCACGGTGTCCCCGATAACGACCGATGTCGCTTACGTTGCCGGGCGAAGATGGCTCCGCTATCGGCAGGCGGGCGGGCCGGGAAAGCGGATTATCACGGATTTTCTCATCGGGGCGCATGCGCTGAGCATGGCGGACGTCTTCCTCACTCGGGATCGCGGATTTTTCGGGACCTACTTTCAGGAGCTGGGCAGGCCGACTCCGGAGCCGTGATCCGGCGCCAACCACCGTCGTTTGCCGCCGTTTCGCCCGGTGCAGCCCGAGGCCATATCATCCTTGCTGGGGTCGTAGCGCCCGCGGTCGGGCCGGCGCATGGGGGTGACGGCGCGTGGCCGCGGGCCGGACGGCCCCGGGGCGAAGCGATCCTTCGTTCGAGCGGTGAACTCCTCGGGGAGGCAAGATGCGATTGACGCGGATCGGTGTGGTCTTCTTGACGGGGCTTCTCACCTCGGCGCCCCCCGTCCTGCAGGGACAGGACGGCGTGCCGCGGGTCACGCTCGCGGAGGCGCTGGACGCCTTTGCCGAGAACAGCCTGGCGCTGCGCATTGCGCGGGCCGAGGCGGCGGAGATTGCGGGACGGGCGCGCCAGAGTCGGAGCTACGCCAACCCCGCCATCTCGCTCCTGCGCGAGGACCTGAGCCGTTCGGGCGACGACTACTGGGAAACAACCGCGGGGCTGATGCAGCGCATCGAATGGCCGGGGCGTACGGCCGCCCGCGGCGTGGCCGCCCGCCACACGATCACCGGGGCCGGCGCCCGGTTCCGCGCCGACTCGCTGCAGCTGGTCTTCGTCGTCCGCGAGGCGTACGTGGGCGCCTGGCTTGCGGAGGAGGCGGAGCAAACGATCGGGCAGGCCGCGGAGATGATCCAGGTGGTGACGCGAGCGGCCGAACAGCGGCTCGAGGCGGGCGACATCTCGGGGTACGAGACCCGTCGGCTGCGGCTGGGCCGCATTCAGGCCGAGAAGGACGAGGCGGACGCGGAGCTCCGGGCCCGCGCCGCCCGCCGGCTGCTGGCGTCGCTGGTTCTGCCGGCGGTTTCCCTGCACGAGCTGGGACCCGCCGATGCGATTGTGGGCATTCCTCCGGCCATCGCTTCCGGAGCCGCCCTCGATGCCCTCGCCCGCCGTCCCGACCTGGAGGCGGCCGCGCGCGAGCTGGACGCGGCCAGAGCCGAGCACAGAGTCGCGAACCTGGGGTGGGTGCCCGATCCGACCCTGAACCTGGCGTACAAGGAGCACGCCGACGGCTTCAAGGGCGCCACGGTCGGGGTGGACCTGCCCCTCCCGATCTTCAACCGCGCGGGGGGCGCCCGGGACGAAGCCGCCGCGCGCGAATCGGCGGCCCTCTCCAGCCTCGATCTTCTCCGGCGCCAGGCCGAGCTCGACCTGGTGGACGCGTCCGACCGGTACTCGGTCGCGCGTGAGCGTCTGGAGGGCACGGGCGAGGGGATCATGGCCGAGGCCGAGGTCCTATTGTCGGCGGCGAGGGTGGCGTACGATGAAGGCGAGATGACGCTGGTAGAGTTTCTGGACGCGACCGGCGCCTTCCGGGATGCCCGACTCAGCGCGCTCACCCTTCGGGCCGAAGCCTGGCTCGCCTACTACAACCTGCTGCGCGCCATGGGTGCCTCCGGGGAGGAGTCATGATGAGCGGAGCCATGATGAGGGGAGTCGGGATGGCGCCGGGGTCGGGGGCCGCGACTGCGCCGAGGCCCGGGCTCGCCGGCCCGCTGGTCTGCGGGATCGCCGCGCTTTGGTGCATCGGTTGCGGTTCGGGCGCGGACGATCTTCCGCCGGAGCCCGATCCGACCTTTGCCGGGGGCGCGGTCGTAACACACTGGACCGACGCCCTCGAGCTCTTCGTCGAGTACCCGCCGCACGTGCGCGGGCTGGCGGGCGACGTGTGGGCGATCCACCTCACCTGGCTCGCGGACTGGTCGCCGGTCGAGGAGGGCAGCCTGACGCTGGCGCTGGAAGGGCCGGGTGGAACGCGCGAGGAGATCGTGATGCCCGCGCCCGCCCGGTCGGGCGTCTTCACGACGGCTCCCGTGCTGCCGGTGGCCGGGATCTGGCGCGCCGACTTCAGGCTTGCCGCCCGCGGCCGCGAGTACCCGGTCCCGGTGGGCGAATTCGAGGTCTTCGAGAGCGTCGACGCCCTGGTCCCGGAAGAGGATGTCCCGTCGTCCGGCCTGATCACGCTGCTCAAGGAGCAGCAGTGGACGATGCCCTTCGCGGCGGCGGCCGCCGAGGAGCGCAGCATTCCCCGTTCGATTCCCGCGGCCGGAGAGATCGTCGCGCCTGCCGACGGCCTCGCGCACGTCTCCGTGCCGGTCACCGGACTGGTGGTCGTGCAGGGTCCCACGCCCGCCCCGGGGGATGCGGTCGCCGCGGGGCAGACGCTCGCGCTGATCGCCCCCACCAGCCTGGACGACTCGTTCGCGCGCATGCAGGTGCGGGTGGCGCACGCGGAGCGGGAGGCGACGCGCGCGGAGCGGCTGTTCGCCGCCGAGGCCATCCCGGAACGCCGCCTGCTGGAGGCGCGGCACGAACTGGAGGTGGCGCGGGCGGCCTTCGCCGCCGTGGGCGGGATACAGGCGCCGGAGGGCGACGAGGCCGCACACCTCTATGCGCTGCGCAGCCCAATCGGGGGCGTCCTCTCGGAGCGCCATGTCGCTCCCGGGGAGCAGGTGGAGGCGGGCGCGCACGCCTTCACGGTGGTCGATCCGGCGACGCTCTGGTTCATCGCCCGGCTGCCGGCACGCGAGGCCGCGGCGGCGGGAGGGGTGCGGGAGGCCTGGTTCACGGTCGAGGGGGCGGACGCGACCTACACCACCGACCGGGTGGTCTCCACCGGCACCGTCATCGACCCCGAGACCCGCACCCTGCCGCTGCGCTTCGCCATCGCCAACCCGGACCGGACGCTGAAGGTGGGCATGCTGGCCGAGGGGCGGCTGCTCACGGGAGAGCCGGTCACCGGCGTCGCCGTCCCGTCCGCGGCGATCCAGGACGAGGACGGGCTCGGGGTCGTCTACGTCGAAGTCGGCGGCGAGAGCTTCCAGCGCCGGGTGGTGGAGCCGGGGCCCTCCGACGGGGTCTGGACGCTCGTCTCCGGCGTGGCAGCCGGCGAGCGGGTGGTCACCGGGGGCGCCTACCAGGTGTTCCTCGCGTCGCTGGGTGAAGCGGACCTCGCCGATCACGGGCACACGCATTGACGGGTATCGGCTGATGGCCTCGACGCCTGCCGAGCGGGAGCGAAGCGGCATCCTCGACGCGGTGGTGGGCGCGTCGCTCCGGCACCGGCTCCTCACCATCGGAGCCGCGGCGGTCGCGCTCGCCGGTGGGGGATGGGTCGCCGCGACCCTCCCCGTCGACGTCTTTCCGGACCTCACCGCCCCCACCGTCACGGTGCTCACGGACGCCCACGGCATGGCGCCCGAAGAGGTCGAAAGCCTGGTGACCTTCCCCCTCGAGACCGCGGTGAACGGAGCCCCGGGCGTACGCCGGGTGCGGTCCAGCTCGGCGCAGGGCATCAGCATCGTCTGGGTGGACTTCGACTGGGGCACGGACCTGTTCCGCGCGCGTCAGATCGTGAACGAGCGACTCCAGCTCGCGGTGACGCAGTTCCCCGAGGACGTGACGGCGCCCGTTCTCGCCCCGGTCAGCTCGATCATGGGCGAGATCCTGCTGATCGGCATGACCGCGCCGGAAGGGCAGCTCATGGAAGCGCGCACCGCGGCCGACTGGATGGTGCGGCGCCGGCTGCTGGCCCTGCCGGGCGTGTCGCAGGTGATTCCCATCGGAGGCGAGGTGCGGCAGTACCAGATTCTGGTCGATCCCGGCCGGATGCGGGCGTACGGGATCGCGCTCGACGAGATTCTGGCCGCCGCCGCCGCCTCGAACCGCAACGTGTCCGGGGGAGTGTACCGATCCGGGGGCCGGGAAGTCCTCATCCGCGGCCTCGGCCGCGCGCGCGGCCTGGAGGAGATCGGCCTCACCGTGGTCGCGGTGCGCGACGGCGTACCCGTGCTGATCGAGGATGTCGCCGACGTGCGCATCGGCCCGAAGATCCGTTTCGGGACGGCCGCGGTGAACGCGGAGCCGGCCGTCATCCTCTCGATTCAGAAGCAGCCGGGGGCGAACACGCTGGAGCTGACGGAGCGCGTGGACGCCGAACTGGACGCCATCGAAGCCGAACTTCCCGCCGGCGTCTCGTTCGCGCGGGCCATCTTCCGCCAGGCGGACTTCATCTCGCTTGCCGTCGAGAACGTGGTCGAGGCGCTCCGCGACGGGGCGGTGCTCGTCGTCGTCGTCCTGTTCCTCTTCCTCTGGAACCTGCGCACAACAGTCATATCCGTCCTGGCGATTCCCCTGTCGCTCGCGCTGGCCGTCATCGCCCTGCTTCTGCTCGGAGGCACGATCAACACGATGACCCTGGGGGGGATGGCGATCGCCATCGGCGCCCTTGTCGACGACGCCATCATCTTCGTGGAGAACGCCTACCGGCGCCTGCGCGGCAACCGGCAACAGCCGGAGGACATGCGGACGCCGACGCTCCCGCTGATCCGTTACGCCGCGCGCGAGATGCGTGATCCGATCGTCAACGCGACCATCATCATCACCGTTGTGTTCGTGCCGCTCTTCTTCCTGTCCGGGGTGGAGGGCCGCATGCTGCGCCCGCTCGGCCAGGCGTACATCGTGGCGATTCTGGCCTCGCTGCTGGTGGCGGTCACCGTGACTCCGGTGCTCTGTTCCCTGCTGCTGTCGGGAGATCGCTCGCTGGCGAAGAAGCAGGAACCATGGCTGCTGCGCGGCGTGCAGCGCCTCTACGGCAACCTGCTGGAATGGACGCTGCGCCGCTCGGGTGTCGTGGTTGCGGGAGCAGGTGTGCTGCTGCTGGGCACTCTGGCCCTGATTCCCTCCCTGGGCGGCGAGTTCCTGCCGCCGTTCCGGGAGGGTTCGCTGACCATCTCGGTGGTCAGCCTTCCGGGAACCTCGCTTGCCGAGTCGGACGGGATCGGAGCACGGGTGGAACGGCGCCTGCTGGACCATCCCGCGGTGGTTTCCACCTCGCGGCGGACCGGGCGGGCGGATCTGGACGAGCACGCACAGGGTCCCAACGCCTCCGAAATCGACGCGCGCCTCGACCTGACCGACTACGACCTGGACGATGTCCTGGCGGAACTGCGCGACGGGCTCACCGGATTCCCGGGCACCAGCGTCACGGTGGGTCAGCCCATCGGTCACCGCATCGACCACATGCTCTCCGGGACGCGCGCGGCCATCGCGGTGAACCTGTTCGGGCCGGAGCTGCAGCCCCTGCGTGACATCGCGGCGCAGATCGAAACCGTCGCCGGCCAGATCCCCGGCCTGGTGGACATCGCCGTCGAGAGGCAGGCGGACGTGCCGCAGCTCCAGATCCGGGCGGATCGCCGCGCCATGGCCCGCTACGGCGTCACCCCGGGATCGCTGACGGCCGCGGTGGATGTGGCGTTCCAGGGAGAGGAGGTCTCGCTGATCCGCGAGGGCCAGCGCGCCTTCGACCTGGTCGTGCGCTACGCCGACGAGCATCGCGCGGATGCGGATGCCATCGGAAACACGCTGGTATCGACGCCGGCGGGAGCCACCGTTCCGCTCTCGCAGCTCGCATCCGTCGTGCCGGCGCGCGGTCCCAACACCATCAGCCGCGAAAACGTCCAGCGAAAGATCGCGATCAGCGCCAACGTGGCCGACCGCGACGTGGTCAGCGCGGTGACGGAACTGCAGGAGCGGGTCGCGGCGGACGTGGCGCTGCCGCAGGGGTACTCGCTTCAATACGGCGGCCAGTTCGAGAGCGGGCAGGCGGCGACCCGGAGCATCACCGTCCTCTCGTTCTTCTCGATCGCCGCGATCTTTCTGGTGCTCCTGCGGGCCTTCGGCAACATCCGCACGGCGCTGCTGCTCATGGCCAACCTGCCCCTTGCGCTCGCGGGCGGCGTGGCCACGGTGATGCTCATCGGCGGCACCATCAACGTCGCCACCCTGGTCGGCTTCATCACCCTTTTCGGCATCGCGGTGCGCAACGGGATCCTGCTGGTCAGCCGCTACAAACACCTCTGCGGCCACGGTCTTGCGCTCCCGGGCGCCATCCGGCGGGGGTCGACGGAGCGCCTCAGCCCGATCGTGATGACCGCGCTCACCACGGGCCTGGCCCTGATCCCGCTGGCGCTCGGCATTGGCGAGCCCGGGAAGGAGATCCAGGCGCCGCTCGCGGTGGTGGTGCTCGGCGGCCTGATCACGTCGACCTTCCTCAACATGTTCGTCATTCCCGCGCTGTTCCTGCGGTATGGCCGATTCGGAGCCGAAACGCGCTGAAACCAGCCGGGCGGCGCCGGCTCGCCGGGGGCCGGCGCCAACTTCCAACCCTCGGCGCCTGCGCCCGAACACCTCGGCGCCTGTTACCGAACAAAAGCCGAATATCGGGGTACAAGGAGGTAAGCCACCAGCCAATTCACCCCTGAAGCTCCGGGATCAGACTCGATGTCCACTGCCTCCGCAGCAGCACTCGCCCCGACTCTTCCTGCCCCAGCTCCTACTTCACCGGCCCCTTCTTCGCCGGCTACCCCTGCGCCAGCTACCCCTGCGCCAGCTGCCTCCGTCCCGAACACGCTTGACCCCCTCGGCGACGAGATCGCGCTTCTGTGCGCCCACATCACCGCCGCCACCTACCGGCTCCTCTGCCTGCTGCGCGCCTACGACGAAGAGGAACGCTGGCAGGGATTCGCTCCTGCGCCCACTGGCTCTCCTGGCGTACCGGCATCTCGCTCGGTCCCGCCCGCGAGAAGGTGCGCGTGGCGCGCTGCCTCCCCTCGCTGTCCCTCATCCCCGGCGCCTTCGCCAGGGGCGAGATCTCGTACTCGAAGGTGCGGGCCATGACCCGCATCGCCGACGCCGAAAACGAGGCCGAACTCCTCGAGTTCGCCCGCCACGGCACCACCGCGCACGTGGAAAAGATGGTCCGGTATTGGCGGCGCATCGACCGGGGCGACGCCTCCCGGGCCGCCCGTGAGGAGCGCCGCGGCCTCTCGCTGTGGCTCACCGAGGACGGCAGCTACGAAGTGCGGGGCCGGCTAAACCCGGAGGTCGGCGCCCTGCTCCTCAAGGCGCTCGAGGTGGCGGAGACCCGGCTCTACCGCGCCGAGCGCAATGCCGGAACCGCGCACAAGACGTCGGCGGAGCAACGCCGGGCCGACGCCCTGGGGCTTTGGCTGGAAGAGCGGGTGCAACCTCATGTGCAGCTCGTGGTCCACTCGTTCGCAGGCGGCCAGCACGGGGCGCAAGAGGAGCAGGAACAGGACGCGGCGGTTCTGCTGGTCACCGAGGATGGCTCGCGGGTTTCAGCTGAAACGTCTTCGCGGCTCGCCTGCGATGCGGAGGTCGTGCCGATTGCGCGGGCGGGCGACGGCTCCGTGCTCGATGTCGGGCGCCGTCGAAGGACCGTCGGCTGGCGGCTGCGCAAGGCCCTGGAGGCACGCGACGGCGGCTGCCGGTTCCCCGGGTGCGATTCGCGCGCGCGCACTCACGCCCACCACATCACCCCGTGGGCCCACGGTGGAGAGACCGCGATGAACAACCTGGTGCTGCTGTGCCCCTTCCACCACCGCGCGGTCCACGAGGGGGGCTGGCGGGTGGAGATGGACGAGTGGGGAGCCCCGCGCTTCTCGAATCCGCTCGGCGTTCCGCTGCCCGTGCAGCCGGAGCCGTCGGACATCGGCGACCTGGTGCCCGCCTCTCCCGACATCGCCGAAGGGGCGCCCCGCGGCGGCTCGCCGACACTCCGGAAGCCTTCGCTCGCACCCCGGGAGCCCTCGCCCGCATTCCCGAAGGCTCCGGCGGCACTGCCCCTGGCCTCCCCGGGAACATCCGTTTCGTCCTCGACGTTGGCAGACCCGCCGCCATCCTCGGCGCAGGACTTCGGTCTGGGCCGCTGGCACGGTCAGGACGGCATCGACGCCTGGACCGGGGACTCGCTGTGGACGGGCGAACGCATCGACTGGGGCTATGCGATGATGTGCCTCTGGAGGGAAGGAGGCGAGGGATTGAGGGAAAGGAGCGAGAGCCTGAGGGAAGGATGAGGCACCAGCCATCCCTGAGCCAATGCGCACCTTGGCCGTCCGGAGGAGCCGGGTGGTGAGGGCAGGAGGGCTACCGCCCCCCAATATCAGAAATAACCCTCCCGCTTCTTGCGTTCCATGGACGCGTCTCCGTCGTGGTCGACCAGGCGTCCCCGGCGCTCGGAGTCGTGAATCGCCAGCGTCTCGGCGAGGACCGCGTCCGGGGTGTCGGCGGTGCTCTCGACCGCGGCGGTGAGCGGATAACATCCCAGGGTGCGGAAGCGGATGCGAAGGTGCCGGGGCTCCTCGCGGGCGCCCAGGGGCATGCGCTCGTCGTCGACCATGATCCATTGGCCCTCACGCTCGACGACCGGGCGCTTCTTCGCGAAATAGAGCGGGACAACCGGGATTCCCTCGGCCGCGATGTAGCGCCAGACGTCTGTCTCGGTCCAGTTGGAAAGGGGAGACACGCGGAGCGATTCGCCGTGGTGGACGCGGGTATTGTACAGGTTCCACAGTTCGGGCCGCTGGGCCTTGGGGTCCCACTGATGGGCCGAGTTGCGGAACGAGAACACCCGCTCCTTGGCACGCGATTTTTCCTCGTCCCGCCGGCCGCCCACGAAGATGATGTCGTACTTCCCGGCGTCCAGGGCCTGGCGCAGCGCCTCTGTGGTCATCACGTCGGTGTAGCGCTGCGATCCATGCGAGAACGGATCCACGCCGGCCTTCAGCCCCTCCTGGTTCACGTGAACCACGAGCTCGACCCCCGCCTCGGCGACCACGCGGTCGCGGAAGGCGATCATCTCGCGGAACTGCCAGGTGGTGTCGATGTGCAAAAGGGGAAGGGGGGGCGGCGCGGGCCAGAACGCCTTGCGGGCCAGGTGGAGCAGAACCGACGAGTCCTTGCCCATCGAGTAGAGCATGACGGGTCGGGCGGCGCCCGCGATCCCCTCGCGGATGATCTCGATGGCTTCCGATTCAAGGGAGGAGAGCCAGCGGGAGACGCCTCGCTCGCTCAAGTGCGCCCTGTCTCCCGCACTCCGCAGCGGGCGTCCCTCACTGATTCGATCTGTCACATTAGCCAAGAGCATCCTGACGGCGTTCATCCGCCGCATGTTACCTTTGCGCCGGGATCATATCACCGTTCCTCGACCCGTTCAACTTCGCAATCGGGTTGGATCCGCGGTTTGATCCTACCTGTCGGATATGCCCCCAACGCGGTTGAGGGGGCGAGCATGATTCTTGTTGACACCGGGCGACCGGGCCATCAGTTTTGTGCCCGCTGAGCGAGATCTGCAGAAGGGCCCGCGCGTTGGCGCCGCCGCAGCGGGGCCGGGACCCATCTCGTCAACAGCTCCGCTTCCGCCTCACCGCAACCTTGAGGGAATCCATGGATCTGAAGGTTGGCTGGGAGAGAGTGGCCGGTGTGCTGATTGCGGTGCCTGCGGGGCGGGTC
>LXNI01001778.1_pt1 | contig 17238 bp, 11 predicted proteins | sample 809091 | NCBI WGS metagenome assembly LXNI01 (sample SAMN04870527, study PRJNA318959) | sponge metagenome | biome: 01000161; feature: marine sponge reef; material: water | host: Sarcotragus foetidus | place: Greece: Milos, Mediterranean Sea | collected 2013-05-29 | depth 5-7 m | reverse complement strand
CGCAGTCGGCGGCGACACGGATCTCGGCTCCGGCAGGCTCGCCGAATTCGTCCGCAACAACCGTCGCATTGACCCGGACGACTACACGCGCCGGAGCCTCTACTTGCCGCTGATGCGCAACAAGCTGCCGAATTTGCTGGGACTGTTCGATTTCGGCGACGCCACCACAGCCAACGGGCAGCGGTCGGTGACCAACGTCGCGCCGCAAGCGCTGTACCTGATGAACAGCGATTTCGCACAGAGCGCGGCGCACGGAGTTGCGGGCCGCTTGAGCGGTTCCGGCACGGACCGTGTCCAGCAGGCGTATCGTTCCGTCCTCGCCCGCCCGCCTTTTGGTCCCGAGCGCGACCGAGCGCTGCAATACGTCCAAGCGCATTCGGACCAAGAATCCGCTTGGACGAGCCTTTGCAAGATGTTGCTAGCTTCCAACGAGTTTCACTACATCGAGTAGTCCCCCTCGGCCCGGCGACGCGCGGGCACTTGCAAATCTTGCCCATACACGAGCAGGACTCGGCGTTGCTCGCGCGGCGGACTTCTCCTCCAGGATCTCTTCGGCCTTGATGCCGGGGCCCCGGTTCAGCAGGAATGGCTTGAGCGTGCAGTAGTTGTAGCCTCGGCGCTGCCCCTGCGCACAGAGTTCGGAAACGTGATCCTACTCGGGTTTCGTGCGCGACAGGACATCCTCAAGAGCGAGCACGTCGATCTCGTCAAACGGTGCAAAGTCGTCACCGTTCTGGGTGACTAGGAAGTTGATCCTGTGAGCGAGCATTGTGGCGACAATGCCGGCATCATGCACCCGCTTGCCCCGAACGCCATGGACTGCGACAAGCCGGCGCAATCGCAAGGCGACAGATTCTGTCTCGTCAAAGAGGCTCACAACCTTCAGGAACTCGCCCAGGTTCGCCACCGCAGCGGCAACGCCCAAGCCCAGACCGTTTGCTTCGACAGGTCGCGTAGACACGGCTAGATACTCGCGCATGACCTGGCCGTTCGCGGCCAGATGGATTCCGCGGATGTCGGCTTCTTCAAACAGCCGGACCGCCAAGCGGTGCAACTGGCGCGACCGATCGGTCGCGATCAGCAGAATGTTCGTGTCCAAGAAGAGGATTTCACCGACCATCGCCGCCATACATGCTGTCCCTGCCCCACCGGCTTGACCCTTCGGCCTTGACCGTCACAAGGTGCAACCGACGCTCTTCGCCCTCTGGTGGGGCCATTCGTGCAGCTCGGTCCAAAATTGCGTGCAACTCGCCCTGCAGCGAACGATGGTGGCACCGGGCCAAGCGCTTCAGCGAACGCAGGGTTTTCGGCGCTACTTCCCGGATGAGAATCGAATTCATACTAGTATCATAATAATAGCATCGTCTTGGATAATCCGACCTGCATCGGCCGTGCCTAGTCGACCGTCGCTGCTTCCGGCACAGCGCGAAGTCGTCAGCCGCTCGTGGATCTGCCAGAAGGAGCGGCCCTTTGGTGCTGGGCGGCCCACGGACAGGCCGTGGGTGCTAGCCTGTTGGAAGAATGTCGGCTTGCACACCGCTGTCCCGCCGCTCGCTGCTGCGCCGGTCAGCTCTGGGATTCGGCTCGCTCGGCCTCTGCTCGCTCCTGCAAGAGGCCAGCCTGCTGGCCGAGCCGACCACTGGCGGGCCGCTGGCCAGCAAGCAGCCGCACTTCGCGGCGCGCGCCAAGCGCATCATTTTCCTCTTCATGCACGGAGGTGTCTCACACGTGGACACCTTCGATCCGAAACCTCGCCTGGATAGCGACAACGGCAAGCCACTGCCGATCAAGCGGTCTCTGACCTTCAACGCCAAGGAGGCCGGCGGCCTGATGCGCTCGCCATGGGAATTCAAGCGGCGCGGCGAGAGCGGGATTCCAGTCAGCGAGCTGTTCCCGGAAGTCGCCAGCTGCGCGGACGATCTGTGCGTGATCCGCTCGATGGTTGGCGAGGGCGTGGATCACGGAGCGGCCATGCTCCAACTGTTTACGGGCACGTTCTCCTTTTCGCGGCCGAGCATGGGGGCGTGGACGCTGTACGGGCTGGGCACTGAGAACCAAAACCTGCCCGGCTTCATCACCATCAAGCCCACGCAGTGGCAAGGCGGCGACAAGCTCTTCGCAACCAGCTTCCTGCCCGGCGCCTATCAGGGGACGCCGATCGGCTCGTCACCGATGCCCGTGGATGACATTATCGACAACCCCATCGACCACGTCCTGCCCCGGGGCGGCTCCAGCGAGGAGCAACGACTGGAGTTGGAATTCCTGCGCCAGATGAACCGCCGGCATGCGGATGACCGGCGGCTAGACCCTGACCTCGAGGCCCGGATTCAAGCCTTCGAGCTCGCGTTCCGCATGCAGGCCGAGGCTCCCGAGGCGTTCGACGTGGCCCGCGAAACGGACGCCACCCGCAAGCTCTACGGCTTGGACGACGAGTCCACGCGCGATTTCGGCTGGCAGTGCCTCCTGGCTCGGCGGCTCAGCGAGCGCGGCGTGCGCGTCGTGCAAGCCACGCACTCCGGGGTCGAGGAAAAATGGGACCACCACGCCGATATCTTGCGACTGCACCCGATCCGCTCGCACGAGGTCGACAAGCCCATCGCCGGCTTGATCAAAGATCTCAAGGCCCGCGGCCTGCTGGACGAGACCTTGGTGGTATGGGGCGGCGAATTCGGCCGCACGCCGTTCTCAGAAGGCGCGGACGGCCGCGACCACAACCCCTACGGGTTTTCCATCTTCATGGCCGGCGGCGGCGTCAAGCCGGGCTCGATCTATGGAGCCACGGACGAGTTCGGCTACCACGCGGTGGAGGACAGGATGCATATCCACGACCTGCACGCCACCATCCTGCACCTGATGGGCTTGGACCACGAGAAGCTCACATATCGCTACAGCGGGCGTGACTTCCGCCTGACAGATGTAGCCGGAACTGTCGCCGAGAAGATCTTGGCCTGAAGGGGCCAAGAACCACCGGCAGCCGCACAGGCACTCTCCCAGAGGTGTGTTGTCTCGAGAGCAGCTTGCCCGTCGCGGCCTGTGTGCCCCGGGTCTGGACCGCACCCTCAGCGGCCGTTATTGATCCGCGAAAGAACCGCCTCCCGAATGCGGCGCTTGGCGAACTTTCCGGTGGCAATCCGCGGTAGCGGCGAGTCTTGGAACACAATGCTTGTCGGCACCTCAAAGCGCCCTAGGTGCCGCTCCATCTCGATGCACAGCCGATCTGCGCTGAGCTGTGCTCCCTTGCGCGGCACGACCACGGCTGCCAATTCCTCGCCCAAGCGCTCGTCAGGAATACCGAAGGCCACGGCCTCGGCAACCCCCTCGCACTGATACAGCGCATCCTCAACCTTGAGGCAGCTAATGTTCTCGCCGCCCCGGATCACGATGTCCTTGATACGGTCAACGAAGTAGATGAACTCCTCCTCGTCGACGTAAGCCAAATCCCCGGTGCGAAACCAGCCGTCCTGAAACGCCCGCGCCGTTGCTTCGGGCTTGTTCCAGTAGCCTCTCACCACGGGCGAGCCGCGCACCCAGAGTTCGCCGGTGCCCCCCGGCTCGACTTCCCGTCCGTCCTCGGGATTGACAATCTTCATGTCCATCAGGACCGAGCAGCGGCCGCTGCTCGCGGGCACCCGCAGATAGTCGGGCGGCCCGATCTGCGTGCCTATGGCGTTGGTCTCGGTCATGCCCCAGCCCGTGCCCGGCTGGGCGTTCTCCAGCACCTCTGGAATCGCCAGCACCTGGTTGGCAGGTCGGTGCGACCCGCCCCCGCCCACGGCGAGCAGGCTCGGCAGCATCCGCCCTGTGGCCTCGGCGGTGCGAACCAAGTCGCCCGTGATCGTCGGAACCGAGATGAAGTGGGTGATTCGCTCGCGGTCGATGATTTCGATGGCTTCGTCGGCATCCCATTTGTGCATCAGCGTCAGCCGACGCCCGAACCGCAAAGCCGTCAGCATGCAGACGTGACACGCGGTGACATGGAAGAGCGGAATCGTGACCAGCATGCGGAACTGCTTGTCGAACGGTTCCTCGGGTATCGGGTCCCCACGCAGCATGGCCTGGGCACGGTGCTCGATCTCCCACCCCATCAGCGCGTGAACGACGTTACTGTGCGTCGAAATCGCGGCCTTCGGCCCACCGGTCGAACCGGAGGTGTAGAGCATCAGACAGTCGTCATCGGCGGAAATCGGAATCCGGTGCAGCGGCGCACCCGACGATTCGCGCAAGACTTGGTCCCAATGCCGGACATTTTCGGACGGGCTTGAACGGTCACATCGAACCGCGATTGCTTGCACGCCCAGTTCTGCAAGCTGGCTCTCGATTCGTTCGAGCCGCCCACCGTCTGCGATCAGCGTGGTCGCCCCCGCATCGCGCAGCCCATAGGCGATTTCCTCGCCGCTCCACCAGCCGTTCAAGGATACGGTGACTGCGCCGAGCGCCATGGGAGCAAAGAAGGCAGCCGGCCACTCCGGGAAATTGCGCATGCAGATCGCCACTCGATCCCCACGCTGAACGCCAAGCCTCGACAGCGCCCCGGCGAGTCTAGCGGTCTGATCCAGGACATCCGCAAACGTATAGACCTCGTCGCGGTAACAAATGTACTCGTAGTCGCCGAACTTAGCCGTGTTCGCCAGAAGGTCCAGCAATGTGTCCGGAGCGCTGGGGACGATTCGGCGGACATTGCCGTCCGGCATCTGTCGCTCGACGATCTCGTAGGCAGATCCAGGGGAGGTGAGCGATGCGAGTACTTCTCTGCGCGCCTGTGCGGACATCGAAGGGCGCAGACTATTTTGCCATGGCCCCCTAGGTGGACACTGTGGCCGTTACTGCAGCCGCCGACTGCAACAGCACCGATCCTGCCAAACCGCGCTCAGGACTGTAGTGCCGGCACCTCGTCTTCGACGCGGTTGGACAAAGTGCCAATGCCCGAAAGCTCGACTTCGATGCGGTCCCCTGCACGCATGAATACCGGTGGCTTGCGTGCTTTGCCGACGCCGCCAGTGGTGCCGGTCGAAATCACATCTCCGGGGTTCAAGGGGAAAACCGTGGAGATGTATTCGACCAAGGTCGGCACGTCGAACATCAGGTCGCTTGTCGGTGCGCTCTGCATGACCCGTCCGTTGAGCCTGGTCTCCAAGCGGAGCTGGCCGGGATCGGGGATCTCGTCGGCAGTGACCATCCAAGGGCCGAAGGCGCCCGAGCGCCAGAAGTTCTTCCCGGGCGTGAACTGCGAGGTATGCGCCTGAAAGTCGCGAATCGAGCCGTCGTTGTAGCAGCTGTAGCCGGCCACGTGCTGCAAGGCCCGCGTAGCGGGGATGTAGCGCCCCCTGCGCCCAATGATGACCGCGAGCTCGCCCTCGAAATCGTGCTGTTCGGACACAGCCGGACGGATGATGGCTTCGCGATGGGCGACATGCGAGTCCGGGAAACGGGTGAACAGCGTCGGATAGGACGGCATCTGCCGTCCGGTCTCTTCGATGTGCGACTTGTAGTTCAATCCCACGCAGATGATCCGGCCGGGATCTAGGATCGGCGGCAGGAAGCGCACTTCGTCAACCTGGAAGTCGCAGCTGAGGCCGCTTGCCAGCTCACGCAACTGGTCGAGGGCGCCGGCGCGAATCACGGCAGAGAGCGTGGGCCAACGCTCCGAGTAGCGCGCCCCGAGGTCCGCAATTCCCTGTTCGACGACAACGCCGTAGCCGGATCTTCCACCACGGCTGAAACTGAGCAGCTTCATATCTTCCATTAAAGCCGCTTGACGGGTGGCCGACGACAATATATGGTCGGCGTGTTGCCTATGGTCCACAGGATCTGGCTGCCAGACGCCAGAGGCCCCGCAAAGCGCGCGAAGCTCGTGGGGGGCTGGCGCGATTTGGAACAGCGGTGATCCGATTGTCAGGATTCGTAATCTTGGCTCCTAGCGGAATTCCACAAGATCGAACTGGCCCGTATTCCGATCCTAGTGCCTATGCTACGCCGGCTACTCGCGGGGGAAATTCACTATCAGCCATTCGAGAGTCGCACCTGGCACTATCCGTCCTCCGGTGGAATCGGCGGTTCCAAGCGGGAAATTTCGCATGGCTACAGTTTCCCGCCAAGGGATCGCAGTGTGCATCCGCTTGGTTTCTTGGCCCGCTTGTGAGGCGGCCTCGCCAACAATCTCCATAGACTTCAGTACGGAGAGCTAGGTTCGCCGGTCCCTTACGAATTCCTCGTACGGCATACCTTCCGTGAATGACAACGCGTCACCTGCGGCAAGCGGCATGTCCAACAGATATGCAGAATCATCACGAGGCATAAACCACCTGTGCGGATTCAAGAATCGCTTTGCGGCGGATGTAGTTTCGGCTCTCCTCGATCGCGGCGCGGTTCACCAAATCGACTCTGCGGTCGAGCAGTTCGGCCAGTTCACGCTCCATCTTGGCAATCCGGATCAGGCCCGGCGTGCGTTCGCCCTTGAAACGGATCAGTACGTCTATATCGCTGCTGGGCCCGAAGTCTTCACGTAGCACAGAGCCGAACAAGGACAGTTCCTGCACCTCCCAACGGTTGCAGAACGTCGCGATGGCATTCATCGGCACACCGATGCGAGTAGCGAGCCACTCCTGATCTTCGAGCAGACGGGCTCCTGATTGCACTGACACATCCACTACTCTGACTCCACAGGCTTGTGGGCCTCGACACCCTGGTCGTCAACGACCTCAACTGCAACGCGTCTGTGTTCGCCGCGTCTGTACGGCAGAGAGACGGTCCCGAGGCAGGCTGCGGCCCGGCCATGGCGACCGCGGCGTTGGGGCTCTGCGCCAGTTCGCCCTAGCCACCCTTGGCATCCACCATCGGAAAAAAGACCCGGCGCAGAAATCGGTTGCGGCCATCGTAGCCAGAGTCGAGCATCCTGAGTGCGATCCGGTCGGCATTGCCCGTTTCGGTGCTGGAGTACTCGAAGCCTCGGATCGAGACGGGGAGTCTGACATCTATTGCCTTCCCGCTTGCGTGCCGCTTCAACGACGGTGCGCTGCTCGATCCGCTCGTGGTCATGTAGTGAGACCGTCGGCACTTCGAACGAAGTGTGTTCTACCCTGCCTGACCAGTAATGCTGAAGGGCACGATGCGGACCATGGGCGTGGGATCTGACGCCGGAGTGCCCATCGATCTCCGACGTGACATGGCCAACCGGCAGGTTGTTCACGCGCTCCTTGTCAGCGGGCGCGTCGGTGTCGACGTCCCGCTCTAGTTTCCTGCACCGCTGTGCCATGATGCCGTGACACCAGCCGGGCCTGCCAGCCTCCACCTTGATTGTACGGCGGGTCGCTTGCCCTCTATTGTGCTCGTCAGGCCTCTCAGGACTCTTTTCGGTTCCTGTCACGTCTCAGAGCCCGTGCATTGGGTGCTAGAGTGCGGGCCATTCAGCGGTCGACCCTCCGCCTCTAGGTGGTATTCGTCGTCTACATCTGATAGCTGGATTCATACTTCCGGCGCGGCGGTTTAGCCCCACTGCCTGATAGTGTGAAATCCTGCTTTCCCGTCGCGTGAGATCTTGGTGCGCGGCACCGTAGGCCTGTCTTGCAGGCTCCGAGCCGATAGCGCAGGCGAGCATCCCGTTCACTCAGACGAGACTGCTCAGATCCCTCAAGCCCAATTCCTATCCCAACGGAACCCTAGTCGCGAGGCAGCTCTGACACTAGCCGGGCAGCCCCGAACTTCTGGTGCAGGAAGGCCAAGCCCAGCAGGCTTAGCCCCAAGCCGAGGAAGGAACCCGCGCGGAGCAGCCCGGACAGCCCCGACATATCGACCAAGAAGACCTTCGCCACCGCCAGCACCAGCAACGCCATTCCCGCCCGGTATACCCCGGCACCGAAGCGCATGCCCCCGGCCAGCACGGCAGCGAACGCAATACACGTCCAAGTGATCGAATACGTCGCCATCTCTCCGTCGCCGGGACGCGCCGCCATATCCAACGCTCCCTGCCAGAGATGGCGGATTTCGATCGTCACGAATACGAATGCCGCCAGAGCGGTCGCCCGCCCGGCCCAGCGCGCGGCGCGTGCTTCCGCGAAACGACAGGCCAAAGCCGCTAGCAGTACGGGCGCCCCATAGGCCAGCAAAAGCAGATTCCAGACGGGCGTCGCGGAGACCGTCTCATCACTCCACAATGGGTTGAGCACCAGCAAGACCACCGCATAGTTCGCTAGGGACATTGCCAGAAGCGCTCTCGACGCCCACAGGTAGACGGCTGCTATGTGCTCGCTGGCGCGCGAACGCCAGTAGTACGCCATGCCCAGCGCTGCCCAGATGACGGTGTTGAAGGCGGCTTCGCCCAGGCCATACTCTTCAGCTAGGATCGAGCCATCGTAGATCCAACTCCGGGGCACGGCCCAGAACGTCAACACCAGCAACTGGACGGCGGCCGCCTCAGTCCAGCGCCGCAGGCGCGGAAGGGGACGCGCGAGCAAGCTCGCAAGCAAGCACGCAAGCGTCGAACCGCAGTAGGCCCAAACCGCCCAATGAGTGCCCGTCGAGTAAGTCTCCAGCCACGGATTCAGAGACAGCCGCAGCACGGTCACTGCCAACACGCCCTTCGTCGCCCAAAGCAGGTTGTTGGCGCCAGAGCGAGCGGCAAGCCACGCCAGCGGAACAGCTTGAGCGGCAAGCGCTACAGTCAGCCCGGCCTCGCTGAAGAACATCGCCGCTGCGAGCGAATACGAGCCAGAGCATCCCAAGACGCACCAGGTGTAGGCCAGATCATCGCCGCGCCGTTGGAAAATCATGCCGGTCGCTGCATACAGGCATCCGATCACCAGTCCGGCCGCACTCCACAAGGCTGACGAGGAATGATCCGTTGCCAAGAAAAAGGCCAACGCCAGCCAAGACAGAGGCCCCGCTACTGCTAGCGGCACCCACTTGGCGGCAGGAGCGCCGCCGCGGACTTGCAGTATTGGCCCCGACACATGCACAAGCCCGCTACAAGCCGCATACATGACCATCTCCGGCATCCAGCCGACAAGGCTGGGCTGCCAGCTTAGGCCAGAGCGGTCCAGCTCGAATCCCGTGGACAGCCACGCGATGCCCTGCATGGCCAAAATCATCCAAGGCAGCGACGACAAGCGCGGGAAGCTGTGGCAGGACAGGTACGCGGTCGCCAGCAGCAGGACCCACAGCAACGCCCCGCTTGAGGAAAAGGGCTCGCTGGCGATGGACACTCCCTGAACAACGATCAGCACAGCCATGCCCCACCATGTGGGCGGCTCGGCCGAGGCGACCGGGACCGAGCCCTCGCTCCAGGCCGACCTCCACGTCGGCGCAATCGGCCCGATCAAGCTCCGACGCGGCCACCAATTCAGCGCTGGCAGGAAGATCACGCAGGCAGCCAACGCCGCCAGATAGAGACCGCGGAGCCCATCGGCGCTAGCATCGCCAAGCGAGACCAGATTCCAGCCGAGCGCAGCGGCGAGCATGCACCACCACAGCCACCGGCGGTAGGCGTAGCGGACCATGAGCATGCCCGAAGCGCTGATGAGCGTGGCGTACGCGAGCAGAGCACCCATGCGGTCGCTGTCCCCTCCTACAAGCAGGGGTACGGCGTATCCCCCCAGCATGCCGAGGGCGGCGAGGATCGGGCCATGCCGCAACGCGAGCACCATCGTCGCAACAGCCAGCACAGCCAAGACTGCAAACGCTGGGAGAGGCTGAATGAGGTCGTACAGGTGGAGCGCGGCCAGAATCGCGGCACAGATCGTTATGCTTCCGGCCGCGGCCAGTGCCGACAGGGCTGGATGGTATCCGCTACCAGCGCGCACGCGCCACGCCACGATGCCGTGCATCGCAAGCCCGCCGACGATTCCGAGCAAGACCCTGGCGACCGGCGTGAGCAACCCTTGGTCGATCGTGTACTTGACCAAGAAGATCCCCGCTAGAGCGACCGAGACACCCCCGAGCCAAGCCATCCAATTGATCCTGGTAGGCACCCAAGAATGCCTATCCGTAGCTCGGTTGCTCGGTCGCTTGCGCATCGCCGCGGCCTGCTCGCTAGGCTTGGGTTGGACCGTGGGAGCCACGCTTGGCACCCCGACTTGAGGCTCGTCTCGAGGCGACTGGCGCAAGCTGCGCTGAAGATCGTCGACCTGCCGGGAAAGCTGGCGGATGCGATACCACAGGGCAATCGCGAGTCCCAGGGCGATAAGTCCAATCACATCGATCCCTTTCCAATGGGGCGGCCGGGGCGGGCCAGGGTGGCCACCGCTACGCCCCTGCTGCGGTCAGCGCTTGGAGTATAGCCGGGTCGGACAGGCGCAGCCTGTCCCAGCCGTGTAAAGTGACCCAATGGACAAGGCGTTCAAGGCGGTCGCAATCGGAGCGGGCTACTTCTCGGGATTTCAGTACGAAGCTTGGAACCGCATCCCCGAAGTCAGCCTCGGCGCAATCTACAACCGCACCGAGTCCAAGGCTCGCCGCCTCATGGACACCTACGGCATCCCCCGCTACTACAGCGATTGGCGGGACATGATCGATCGGGAGCAGCCCGACTTTGTGGACATCATCACGCCGCCCGAAACGCACGCCGAGATCTGCGACCACGCCGCCGGCCGGGGGGTTGCAATCGTTTGCCAGAAACCGCTGGCGCCGACGCTGGAAGAGAGCGCATCCATCGTCCAGCGCGCGAAAGAGGGCGGCGTGCGCTTCATGGTGCACGAGAACTTCCGCTGGCAGCCGTGGTATCGCGAAATCAAGCGGGCCTTGTCGCGGGGCCTGGTCGGGGATCCAACACACCTGTACTTCCGCATGCGCACCGGCGATGGCTGGAGCGAAGACGCTTACCTGGCGCGCCAGCCGTTCTTCAGGGACTATCCGCGGCTGTTGGTCTACGAGACCGCCGTCCATTTCTTCGACACCTTCCGCTTCCTGCTGGGAGAGGTAACCCTCGTCTTCGCCAACCTGCGGCGCCTGAACCCAGTGATCCGCGGCGAAGACGCGGGACAGATTCTGCTCTCGTTCGAGAGCGGCGCCACCGCGATCCTGGATGCGAACCGCTACAACGAGGCCGAAACTTCCAACCCCAGATACACCTTCGGCGAACTGCGGCTGGACGGAACGCGCGGCCACTTGGCGATGGAGGCGGACTCGTCCCTGCGCTTCAAGCCGCTGGGCGGAGACATTCGCCGAATAGAGTACGCCCGCGAGAATCGCAACTTCGCCGGCGATTGCGTCTACCACCTGCAGCGGCATTTCACCGACCGCATGCTGGACGGCGCGAGCTTCGAATCCACAGGCGAGGACTATCTCAAGACCCTCGCCGTCGTCGAAGCTGCGTACGCATCAGCCGAATCCGGCGAGGCCGTCCGCCTGTGAGCGCAGCCGCCCCTGCAACGCTCTATCATTGAGGGCGCGATGCTGAACCACCTGACCCCTGTGTTCGATTCGCCGCGCCGACGCACAACGATGTCGATCGCCTGCGTCGTGGCCGCGGCCACGATCTCGGCGTCTGCCCAGCAGCCGCGGGGCTACTCAATTCCCACGGTGGATCTCGCCGACGAGACGCACCGCCAAGTGGTGGTCGATCGGGAGCCTGGCCAGTATCTGGGGCATCCGTCCACGCTGCTGCTGCCCGACAATCGGACGATTCTGATCGCCTACCCCAAGGGCCACGGCAAGGGGGCCATCGTCTACAAGAAGAGCTTCGACGGCGGGCTGACCTGGACCGGCCGGCTGGAGACGCCCGCGAACTGGTCCACTTCGATGGAGGTGCCCACGCTGTTCCGGCTGGTCGACCCGGCGGGAGTGCCGCGCATCGTGATGTTCTCGGGCAAAGCCGGCGGGATTCGCGTCGCGTATTCGGAGGATGAAGGCGAAACCTGGTCCCCCCTGCAGCCCATCGACACTCCGGGCCCGAGCTATGGCGGCATCGTCAGCATGGGCTCGATGGTGGCACTCAAGGACGGCTCCTACATGGCCTTCTTCCACGACGACGGCCGCTGGCTGCGCAATCCCCCAGAGCATCCGCAGGGCAAGGTCTTCGAGGTGTACAAGGTCGTATCCTCCGATGGCGGTCTCACTTGGTCGCAGCCAGAGGTCATCGCCAAGCATCCGGTCGCGCACCTGTGCGAGCCGGGAGCGTTGCGGTCTCCGGACGGCAAGCAGATCGCGGTGCTGCTGCGCGAAAACAGCCGCAAGCTGAATTCATTCGTCATCTTCTCGGACGACGAGGGCCAGACGTGGAGCGAGCCGCGGGAGTTGCCGGGCGCCCTAACCGGCGATCGGCACACGGCCAAGTACGCACCCGACGGCCGTCTGTTCATCAGCTTTCGCGACCGCACCCACGAGAGCCCGACGCCGGGCGACTGGGTCGGCTGGGTCGGCACCTACGAGGACATCGTCGAAGGCCGCGAGGGCCAGTACCGCGTGCGGTTGATGGACAACCACGCGCGCTCAGACAGCGCCTACCCGGGCGTGGAGTTGCTCCCGGACGGAACCTTCGTGGTGACCACATACGGGCACTGGACGCCTGAGGAGGAACCCTACATCGTCAGCGTGCGCTTCACGCTGGAGGAACTCGACGCCCGGGCGAAATTCGCTTCGTACGAACCGACTTCTCTAGTGCGGGCAGCGGAGCGACGCACGCTCGGCCCTGATGCCAGCAGTGACATGCCCAACGTCCTGTTTATCGCCGTGGACGACCTCAACGACTGGGTGCTGGAGCCGGATTCTCCGCTGAAAATGCCCAACCTGCGCCGTCTTGCACGACGGGGGGCGCTGTTCGAGCGGGCCTACACGGCCGCCCCGGCCTGCAATCCGTCGCGGGTCGCCCTGCTGACCGGCCGGCACCCGGCCAGCACCGGGGTCTACGACAACCGCTCCGATTGGCGCCGCGCGCTGCCGGGCGCGGTTACGCTACCGCGCTACTTCATGAATCACGGGTACCGAGTCGAGGGAGCGGGGAAGATCTTCCACCACCACGACAACAGCGCGTATCACGACGACGAGTCCTTCCACCGCTTCGAGAAGATGCAGCTCGATCCCATGCCGCCACGCAAGTTTAACGGCATCAATGCGGTGCGCAGCCGGAATTTCGACTGGGGCCTGTGGCCGCCAGACGAGACCCAGACACCGGACGCCCGCTCGGTGAACTTCGGGGTCCGGTTTCTCGAGCGCAAGCACGATCGCCCCTTCTTCCTGGCGATCGGGCTGTTCCGGCCCCACATGCCGTTCCACGTCCCACCCAAGTACTTCGGCGCCTACCCGCGCGGCCATGTGGCCATGCCCCGCACGAACCCAAATGACCTAGATGACATTCCGGCGGGCGGCCAAGCGCTGCTGCGGCAAAAGCGGCACTTCATGCAGGCCATCCTAGAAGCCGACGAACAGCAGCCCGGCACATGGGCAGAAGCGGTGCGCGCATATCAGGCCAGTTGCACGTTCGCCGACCACCAACTGGGCCGCTTGCTGGACGCGCTGGCCCGCTCGGATTACGCCGAGTCCACGCTCATCGTGCTGTGGTCGGATCACGGCTATCACCTCGGTGAGAAGAACCACTGGGAAAAGTTCGCACTGTGGGAGAAATCGACCCGCGTGCCGTTGGTGCTGGTGGCTCCCGGCGCGACCTCGCCTGGCACAATCGTGCAATCCCCGGTATCGCTGCTGGATCTATACCCGACCCTGCTGGACCTTGCGGGTCTGCCCCCAAAGCCGGGACTGGATGGAGAGAGTCTGACACCTCTGCTGAACAGTCCGCGCCAACGACGGACGGTGTCAATGACCTACCTACGGGGCAATCACGCGGTGCGGTCTAATCGCTGGCGCTACATCCGCTACGCCGATGGCAGCGAGGAACTCTACGACCACTCCAGCGACCCGCACGAGTTCGCCAACCTCGCCCACTCGGGCGAACATGCCGACACGATCCTCGAGCTACGGCGGGCCCTACCGCGCAAGAACGCCCCGAACGCGGCAACCCTGCGCTGAGTTTTCTGCTGCGCGAGATTGCGCCATGGCGTCCCATTTCGGCCACCCGGCATATCATTACCCCAGCACTGGCACGACGATGCATGCCGCTGCTGAATTGGCGCGGCAAGGCTGCCCCGAAGGCACGATCGTGACCGCAGACGAGCAGACCGCGGGCCGCGGCCGCCTCGGCAGGAGCTGGGTGTCGCAGGCCGGATTCGGACTATACCTGTCGCTGGTATTGCGGCCGCCGGTCCGGCCCCACGCCGCGCCAATGCTCACGCTTGTCGCCGGAGTCGGAGTCAAAGAAGCTCTAGAAGGACTTACGGGCCTGGGCTGTGACATCCGCTGGCCCAACGACATCCTCGTGAACGAGCGCAAGTGCTGCGGCATCCTAGTCGAAATGGAGACCGAACGTCAGCGGGTCGACTTTGTCATCGTCGGTATCGGCATCAACCTCAACCATCCGGAATTCCCACCGGAACTGGGCGATACGGCAACCTCGCTGCGCATCGAGACCGGCAAGAGCTGGCCACCGGAGCAAGTTCTCGAGCCTGTGCTGAGATCGCTGGAGTCCTGCTACGATCTGTACCTAGAAAGCGGACCCGAACCGGTCTTGGCGGCATTCCAAGCGGCTTCCAGCTATGCAAGGGGACGACGGGTGGTCGTCGAAGGCGGCCCGGAAGATGGCTCCGTGCCGGTGCGCGGCATCACGGCCGGCCTCAACGAGCACGGCCTGCTCATGCTAGAGGACGCCAGCGGCGCGGTCGCCCCTGTCATTGCCGGAAGCGTGCGGCCAGACACTGGCAAAATATAGATTCATGCTGCTCGCAGTTGATGTCGGGAACACGAACCTTACAATCGGGCTCTTCGACGGCGAGCGGCTAGCGGCCGATTGGCGGCTCAAGACCGACCTTGAGCAGACTGCCGATGGCTGGGGCGCCCTGTTCCACACGCTGGTCTCGCTGGCGAACCTCAAACTCGCCGACGTCGACGGCTTCGTGTTCGCATCTGTGGTGCCCCAACTCGACTCGTCGGTCGGCGGGGTGGCCAGCCGTTACCTAAAGCTCGAGCCGCTGCAGGTGACGGCGAAGACCCGTACCGGCCTGGGGATGCGCGTCGACACGCCGGAAGAGGTCGGCGCGGACCGCATCGTGAATTCGGTCGCTGCGGCCGAGCGCTACGGCTTCCCCTGCATAGCGGTCGACTTCGGCACTGCGATCACGTTCGACGCGATCTCCGAACATCGCGAGTATTTGGGCGGCATCATCTGCCCAGGAATCCAAGTGTCCTCCCAAGCCTTGGTGCGGCGCACGGCGCGGCTGCCGCAAATCGAACTCCGGCAGCCCGACAAAGTGATCGGCAGCAGCACCGTCGGGAGCCTCCAGTCGGGCTTTTACTATGGAATGCTCGGCATGGTGGACGGCATCTTGGAAAAGATGCTGCCCGCTCTCGGGACGGGAGCCAGCGTCGTCGCCACCGGAGGACAATCGGAGAGTCTTGCGCGGGATTCGCGCTTTATCCAAATGGTGGATGCGGATCTGACTCTAGAAGGCTTGCGTTTGGTTTGGAACCTCAACCGGGCCTGAGGCGATCGCATGCACGCGCCCTCTGGCCGATCCCTGGCCCTGCTGACCGACTTATACCAGCTCACCATGGCCTTCGGCTATTGGCGGGAAGGTCTCGCGGACCGCGAGGCGGTGTTCTGCCAGTACTTCCGCGAGGCGCCCTTCGGGGGCAGCTTCGCGATCGCAGCGGGGCTTGGCACCGCCTTGGACTGGTTGGCCGAGTTGCGTTTCAGCAAGGATGACATTGCGTTCTTGGCGAGTTTGAGAGGCGCTGACGACACACCTTTATTCGAAGCGGCGTTCTTGGACTATCTCGGTCGCTTGGAGTTTGCCTGCGATGTGGATGCGATCGCCGAGGGCTCGGCCGTTTTTGCCCACGAGCCCCTGCTGCGAGTTCGCGGCCCGCTGCTGCAATGCCAGCTCGTCGAAACGGCCCTGCTCAACATCATCAATTTCCAGACCTTGGTGGCGACCAAGGCCGCCCGCGTGTGCCTGGCTGCGGGAGACGATCCGGTACTGGAATTCGGTTTGCGCCGGGCGCAAGGGATCGACGGAGGCCTCAGCGCCAGCCGCGCCGCGTATATCGGCGGCTGCGCCGCCACCTCGAACGTCTTGGCCGGCAAGCTGCACGGCATCCCCGTGCGCGGCACTCACGGCCACAGCTGGGTGCTAGCCTTCGCCAACGAGCGGGAGGCTTTCCAAGCGTTTGCTCGGTCGATGCCTCACAACTGTGTCTTGCTCGTCGATACATTTGACACTCTCGAAGGCGTGCGGAACGCAATCGAAGTCGGCGTCAACCTGCGCGAGGATGGGGCGCAACTCGCAGGAATCCGGCTCGACTCGGGAGACTTGGCCGAGCTCTCCATCCAAGCTCGGACAATGCTGGATGCTGCAGGGCTTCAAGACACGGCGATAGTGGCGTCGAACGACCTTGATGAAGACTCCATCGCCGCTCTCAAGCGGCGCGGCGCCAAGGTCGGGATCTGGGGAGTGGGTACCAGCATCGCGAGTTCGGGCGGACAGTCGGCGCTAGGGGGCGTCTATAAGCTCACGCTAATGCGCGATGCGTCCGGACAGTGGCAAGCCCGGGCAAAACGCTCCGAGGAGTCGGGCAAGGCCTCGCTACCGGGGCTGTTGCAGGTACGACGGTTCACCATCGAGGACAGACTCGCAGCCGATCTTATCTATGACGAATTGCACCGGCCCTCGCGTTGGTGTCGCGGCGTGGATCTGGAGAGCGGCAAGCCAAGCATTGAGCTCACATTCGAAGGGGAACACCGAGACCTGCTCCAAGCCGTCGTTGCCGGCGGGCAGATGGTGGCTCAGGCCGACGAGTTGGATGTGCTGCGGCTACGTTGCCGCTCTGAGTTGGCGATGCTGCCGGACGAGGTGATTCGGGCGCGCTCGAGCGACGGCGCTCCAGCCTGGCTCGAAGACGGAGTGCGGCGACGCCAGCTGGCCCTGCTGGCCTAACAGACAAGCGGGCGCGAAGAAGTGCAGCCGCGAGCTAACCTAGCTCGGGCATGTTCTCGCGCAGGATGCCAATGTCCTTGTCGCCCCGGCCGGAAAGGTTGACGATAAACGTCTGCCCCTTCGCTGACGGCGCGCGCTTGACCGCCTCGGCAACCGCATGGGCTGACTCCAATGCCGGGATGATGCCTTCCAGATGGGACAGCGTCTTGACGGCCTCGAGCGCGTCATCATCGGAACACGAAGTGTAGGTCACCCTCCCGGTGTC
>LXNI01001777.1_pt1 | contig 17238 bp, 21 predicted proteins | sample 809091 | NCBI WGS metagenome assembly LXNI01 (sample SAMN04870527, study PRJNA318959) | sponge metagenome | biome: 01000161; feature: marine sponge reef; material: water | host: Sarcotragus foetidus | place: Greece: Milos, Mediterranean Sea | collected 2013-05-29 | depth 5-7 m | reverse complement strand
GTCGGACCGGTGGGGTCAGAGTAAAATCGCTGTTATCGGGGTCGATGGCAAGGTCGGTGGTGATTTTACTCTGACCCCGGCATTCAGCGGGAACTGCCGGGTCAGGGGGCGAGTAGTTACCCTGATTTAATAAAATCGCAGGCTTTACCAATTGATGGATTATCCGCAAGCATCTGGAAGACTTCATCAAATTGTTTAAGGTATATATTGCGTTGTGAGCGTCCCCAGCGTTTTTCAGTAAACCTCGCAATCGACTTGAGGTCTGTTTTGGCGCGCTGAGTTAAAGTAAATGAACTCATTTATCACTTTCTTCATCCAGTTCAGCAATAAATGTATCGTAACTGTATTCAGCCGTTCCGCTTTCTTCACCATCTGCCAACATTTGACGTAGTGCGCAGAGCTTGCTTTCGGCGCCTTCAAGCAATCTTAAGCCTGCGCGCACCACCTCACTTACAGAACCATAGCGTCCTCTTTCAATTTGGTGTGTAATAAACTCCTCAAAATGTTCTCCTAGGGTAATGCTGGTGTTCTTGGCCATAAGATGCCTCCGAAATACCAAAATGTACCTGATATTGGTATAAAATTCATAATAAGTCAATATGCGATCTGACCCCGAACAGCCATAAAGAAAAAAATGCGAGAGAGGACAAAAAATTCGGTAACGAACCCCGGTGCGGTCAGCCGAATTGAGGCGGTTAAGTTTGAACCGTTGGCGTCTGAAAAGTCCACCTGGACTATCGCGATGAATCCTCGACTTTGCCTGGTCGCCACCTTGCTGGTCATCGGCGCGTTCTGCGCCTGGTTCATGCTTACCGCCAGGGCGGTCTATATTGAAACGGAGCCGTTAGCTGCCGAAGTTGATATATCTGGTGTTTTGCAACTGAAACTGGCCAATCGCTACCTGGTTCGCCCCGGCGCTTATGAGTTGATGCTGACTGCCGAAGGTTACCAGCCATTGCAGGAAACACTTAGCGTCAATGAAGAGTCTGCACAGCATTATATTTACCGGTTGGAGAAACTGCCCGGACACTTGCGTATCGACAGCGGAGCGATCAAGGGCGCGGCTGTGTCCGTGGATGGTGTTGCCAGGGGAGAAACGCCACTGACGCTCAGGGACCTCCCCCCGGGAGAGTATTTTATAGAGATAAAGGCAGAGCGCTACTTCCCACTGCGTGAGCAGGTGATACTGGAAGGGCTGGGTCGGGAACAGACCCTCAGCGCCGAACTGAAACCAGCCTGGGCGGCGCTCAGCCTGGCCTCGACGCCGGCGCACGCGCAGGTATTCAGCGGCGCTGACCTGCTCGGCACAACCCCGCTCACGGTGGACCTGCTGCAAGGCAAACATGAGCTCAGGGTGAGGGCAAACGGTTACAAGGCCTGGCAGGACACTATTACTGTGGTCGCGGGAGAGCCGCAGACCATTGATGACGTCAAGCTGGAACCGGCGGACGCCACGCTGTTCCTGGTGTCCGACCCGGCGCGGGCGAATGCCACCCTGAATGGCAATTTCCTGGGACTGACGCCGCTGGAAGTTCCCCTGACGCCGGGCGCGCGCGCGCAAATCCGCCTGTTCAAACAGGGCTACCAGCCGGCATCCAGGTCGGTGCAGGCACGCTCGGGTGAGCAGAAGAGGTTATCCGTCAACCTGGAGCCTGAGTGGGTGCGCGTGGCGGTGAAGCTCGAACCGGCCGACGCCTCGGTGTACGTTGACGGTGCATTGGCCGCGGTCCCTGACGGCGCACTGCTGTTATCCACCCGCGAGCACCGGGTCGAGGTACGCAAACAGGGCTACGTGGAACACAAGACCACCCTCACGCCCCTGCCCGGCGTGGAACAGCAGTTGCACGTGACCCTGAAGACCGTCAAACAGGCAAAACTGGAAACCCTGAAACCGGTTAGTAGCGCCCCGGGCGGACAGGCGTTAAAGCTGTTTTACCCGGGCGCAGTCACCATGGGGGCCTCGCGCCGGGAACCGGGGCGCCGGGCCAACGAGACCATCCGTAACGTGCAACTCACACGCCCGTTCTACCTGGGTTTGAAGGAAGTCACAAACCGGGAGTATCGTTTGTTCAACAAGGATTTTTCCTCCGGTACGGTACAGGGCAACAGCCTGAACGGAGACAACCAGCCGGCGGTGAACCTGACCTGGGAGCAGGCCGCGAGTTATTGCAACTGGTTGAGCAGGGAGGCATCCCTGGCGCCGTTCTATATCGAGGAGAACGGCAAAATAACGGGATTTGATAAAACAGCAGACGGTTACCGCCTGCCCACCGAGGCAGAATGGGCCTGGGCCGCGCGCACCGGCAGGACCGGCGAGACCCTCAAGTTCCCCTGGGGCGCAGAGATGCCGCCCGCCAACAACAGCGGCAACTACGCCGACCGCAAAGCCGCGAGCCTCCTGGGGCGCATCATCGGCGAGTACGATGACGGCCACGTCGTAAGCGCACCGGTGGGGAGCTTCGCGCCGAACGACAAGGGCCTCTTCGACCTGGGCGGCAACGTGGCAGAATGGGTCAATGACGTCTACGACGTGGTAGTCAGCGCCGATAAAAAAACCGAGCTGGACCCCATGGGGCCGGACCGCGGCGACCTGCACGTCATCCGCGGCGCAAGCTGGAGACACAGCAGCGTCACCGAACTACGCCTGTCCTACCGCGACTACGACAGCGAAGCCAGGAATGACCTGGGCTTCAGGATTGCCCGGTATGCGGATTGAAGGAAATAGCTTTGTATTTCAATCAGCCAGCGCCACCCTGGCCTTCAGGCCGATAATGGCCACGACCCACAAGGCCAGGATAAAACAGGCCTCCTGCTCGAAGTCCTTGATCACGATGAAACCCGAACGTTGCACCTCGTAACCTTCCCCGACCTCAGCAAAGATGACAAGAAAAAAGGTGCTTCTATGCATCTGAATGTTTCCTCTTGGGAAATCCTTAGACCAGGCGCTTAGCGTCCCATCTGAATCAGTTCAATATCTTTTTTTAACAAGTCATTAACGAGTACTGAAAGATCGATGCCTTTGGCATGCGCCAGATCAGTTAACGTTTTTTGCACGTTGGCCTCGAGGTGAATCGGCAATCGCAATTGTGCATTCTGGCGATAAAACTTACCGCGTTCGCCACCGGAAAAGTCAATCTCGTTAGGTATATCATCGTTGTCGTGCGCTTGTCTTGATATCATTGTTGTCACCTCATGAGGGTTCATTTTCGTACTGTTGCCGTTCCGGCCGAGTAGCTTCACGGGCCGAAATCAGGCGGACTCTTGCGATATTGGTTTCCAAGAACTGATACGTATGGGCTACGGCCAATAAACGTCCCTCACTGGTTTTGCCCAGAGTAAACCAGCGTTCTTCTGCTTCGCTGTGCTCGGCATCGAATATCGTCAGCGCCAGTGGGTCAAGTATCACGGTAGCAGCTAGTGCAAAAGATACACCATGCTTGAGTAAATTACTCTGCGCTTTGGCGTCATCCCAGACAATATCAAACTGCATGTGCATATTTGTATTGTATCACTGCTGTGTAGTAAGGACTCAACCTCGCATCGTTGGTATCTATGATTCAACGACAAGTCCCCCCACAGCGACAAGAGCGTTTTCGCTTGTAGGGTTACTACAGGCGACGTATAATGAGATCTGTTTGAACAGCCAACCTGATGGAGGTGTCAAAATGGGTAACAAGGCTCAGCATGTGGTTCCGAATGGCACTAAGTGGAGTGTCCGAAAAGCAGGATCAAGTCGTGCCACCGGGACGTTCGATACTGAGGTAGAAGCCATAATGGAAGGCCGGAAAATCGCAAGAAATCAAGGAACGGTATTATTCATCCATGGTCGTGATTGGAGAATTCGTGAACGTGCTTCCTATGGAAGCGACCCTACACATAGTAGAGGTTAAATCATGTCCGAAAGGGATTTCGATGAAAGTGTTTTCATTAACTGTCCGATTGATAATGACTTTGCTCCATTGTTGGAAGTTATCATTTTCTGTGTAGTTTACGCGGGCCTCAATCCCAGGTTTGCGACTGAGAGGCTCGAAAGCGGCGAGAGTCGTCTGGACAAGATTATTGAATTAATTTCATCCTGTGTGCTCTCGGTTCATGACCTGAGCAGATGCAAGGCCGAGAGAGCCGGCGAGATATTCCGGATGAACATGCCGTTTGAATTAGGAATAGATCTGGGAATCCGCCGCTCATCGGATAAACGCACTGACCAAAAGAAATTTATCATCTTCGAGAAAGAGCAGTACGATCTGAAGAGAGCGCTTTCTGATTTGGCAGGGTCCGATGTCGAATTTCATCAGGATAATATTCAGCTTGTAATTGAGAAACTCAGAAATTTTCTTACTGTAGAGGCGGGTTGCACGCTACCCGGCAGGGCGAAACTGCAGACTGAATACTGTACCTTTTTGGGATGGATAACCGAGAAAAAATTTCAGAAGGACATACTGAAGCTGAAACATTTGAACTACCAACTCAAGAACGATTGAACGAGATGTTTGAATGGATGAAAAGTGGGCGCCCATCCGAACTTGCTTAATTCCGGTAAGTTTGCAAGCCGTAGACAAGGTGTTCGATACATGTCTTGGACATATAGCTCACTTCAAATTTGGCCCGGAATAAACGAATAACTACAGAAGTTTATGATTTCTAAATCTCATTAACCAAAGTTGTGAATAGAAAACGTGATATGTGCTGGTAGCCAGGGGGATGACAGATTGATTTTCAGATGGTTTGTTTTTCTTGCGATGTTTGTCGCGGTTTGTGTTCCAGCACAAGAGGTTCCGATGGCTGACGAACCTGATACCACCCAAGTACAACAGGAAACGGGTGCACAGCAGGCTGAAGAGGAGGTAGCGGACGGCGCGCCGGAGACCTTTGATCCGACTGAGGAGGTTTCCGAGGATTATTCCATAGAGTTCCCGGTGGACATATAAACTTGCGGGGTTACAGTGAAATTCAACCAGACCACAGATTTTCTCTACCAGTTGTTCACGCTGATCGCCGCGCTGATCATCGTACACGCGCTGTACGTGGCGGTGGTGCGCCCCAATGCGGATGCGTTGCTGGAGGAGCAGCGCCTGCAACAGGAGGCCGGGGAAGGCTACGAGGTGCAACGTTCGGTTTTCATTGTGATCAAGGACTTCGAGCAGGAGGCCTGTTTTATCCTGGCCTTGTGGGTCGTGGCCATTATCGGCCTGAAGGCCAGGGTGGCGCTGGCTGAAAGACGTTTGCTGGGCCGTTCCCTGCTGGAGTTGCCGCCCGGCGCCACTATTCTGCCGGAGGACACCCGGCAGTACGTCCGGCCGTTACAGGCGCTGGCGCAGGATGAGCGGGAATACCTGTTGCCGCGCGCCTTGCAGGCGGCGTTGCAACGCTTCGGTTCCACTGCGGATATCCAGGACGTGTCCTCGGCCATCAGGGAGGTCTGCGAGACCGAATCGGACCGGCTGGACTCCGAACTTTCCATGATCAGGTACATCATCTGGGCCATCCCTTCCATCGGCTTCATTGGCACGGTGCGCGGTATCGGCGAGGCCCTGGGGCAGGCCCACCGCGCGGTGGAAGGCGATATCGTGGGGGTCACCGTCAGCCTGGGAGTGGCCTTCAACTCCACCTTCATTGCCTTGATCATCAGTATTTTCATCATGTTCCTGATGCACCAGTTACAACTGCTGCAGGAACGGATGGTGCTGGACACACAGCATTATTGCGACGTCAACCTGTTGCGGCATTTGCAGGTAAGGTAGGCGTGTAAATGAATGCCGCGGTCATAGAACTCAACGATGCTGAATTAAAGATCTTCCAGGCCGGTGAGGTCGTGGCGAGCAGTCCCGGCATTGCCGTGCTCAGGGAAGACCGGATCGAGCTGGGACAGGCAGCGCTGGAATCTACCCATCTTGACCCACGCAACACTTTCAGCCGCTTCTGGAGCAACCTGAACCAGGATAATTTCAAACACCGCTCAAAACTGGCCCGGCATAATGCCGACCTGGCTTATGCGCATTTGCTGTCCCTGCATGAATTGGCGGATGGGGTGGAGCAGGTGGCGCTGGCGGTGCCCGGCAGCTTTACCACGGAGCAACTGGCATTGCTGCTCGGGCTGATGGAGGCCTCTCCGTTTACCCCGGTGGGCCTGGTGGACAGTGCGGTGGCGGCCACCGCGGCAACGGCCGGCGCCGGGAGTTATGAGCACCTGGACATCCACCTGCATCACACCGTGATCACTTCCCTGGACGTCTCTGATACGGTACAACGCACGGCAGTGAAGGTCATCAACGAGGTCGGTCTGCTGGAAATTCAGGATAAATGCGTGAACCACGTTGCCGATCTGTTCATACAGCAGTCCCGTTTCGACCCCCTGCACCACGCGGTAACGGAACAGGCGCTATGCAACCGCATGGCGCAATGCCTGCACGACCTGGCGCGGGCGGCCGATGCGCGGGTCGATATTGAGTTCGAGCAGGCCCGTTACCAGGCCCGGGTAAGCCGGGAGCGGCTGGTGGAAGCGCTGCGACCCTTGTATAGCAAAATCAGCGCTGCCGTTGATGCCGACCGGATGGCGCTGTTGCACCCGCGTCTGGCCGGACTGCCCGCGTTCACCGAGCACCTGGCGAGCGGGCGCCGGCAGGTCGAGGTTCTGGACCCGCGCGCCGCCTGCGCCGGCTGTATGGGCTATGTGCGGGAAGACAACAATGTGGATGATGAGGTCTATTTCGTCACCCAACTCAAGGCTGCCGCGGAGCCTGCAATAGGTTTTACCGCGCCGGCAAGCCTGACACAACAACCTGAAGCCGGACCAACCCATGTCCTGGCCGGCGCCGAGGCGTACCCGTTGGGGCCGGAACCGTTATACCTGTGCGCGCAGGGCGTTGTGACGGAGGCCGGCGCACAGGACGTGCTTTGTTCAGTGTCCCTGGACGGTGCAACGGCAAGCCTGTCTCCAGCAAACAATGGCGCCGTCCATATCAACGGCCAGACCACTGGGAGCAGCTCCGGCCTCAAGCCGGGCGACGTGATCGGCTGTGCCGGCACGACTCATGAATTTACCCTGATCAGGGTCTTGACCTGACTTGACCAAGCCAGAACCAAACCGTATGTCCTGCGTTTATCATCCCCTCACCCTGTCCCTCTCCCTCAAGGGGAGAGGGGACGTGCTGACGAACTTGCGCCACAGATATTCAGTTCCCTTATCTTCTCTCTCAGGGCACACACCTGCTACGAGGTTCCCTCTCCCCTTGAGGGAGAGGGACAGGGTGAGGGGATAAAAAACAGGATGATCTTCCCAGACGAACGTTAACAAATGCGCAACCGCAGACTGCTCACCCCCTTCAGCCTGTCCTTCCTGGACATCATGTCCTGCGGCTTCGGCTCGGTGGTGCTGTTGTTCCTCATCATCAAGCACAACGTCGATACCAACGTATCCATACCCGTGGATAACCGGGACCAGACCTCCGAAGTGATGTTGCTGGAGGAGGAAATACTGGCAGGCAGGCAGAACCTCGCCAAAACCCGCAACACCATCTCGGAAATAGATGAAGAACTGGTCGTTGCGCAAGGCATGGCCCGGCGCATCATGGCGAAAATTGAGGAGACACGCTCCCTGATCGAACAACTGTCGGAAACCACCAGCACCGTGGAACTGGACCAATTGAAGCTCAATATCAAGCAACTGGAAGAACAGAAGAAGCAGTTGCAGGAAGACCTGCAGGACCGCGGCAACGACGTGCGACGCCTGGTCGGCGAGGGCAACCGCGAGTACCTGACCGGGCTGAAACTGGACGGTAAACGCATCCTGATCCTGCTGGACGTCTCCGGTAGCATGCTGGACGATACCATCGTCAATATCATCCGCTTTCGCAACATGCGCGACGGGGTGAAACGCAACGCGCCGAAATGGGCACGGACATTACGCATGGTGGACTGGCTCACGGCCCGTTTTCCCAGGGGCAGCCAGTACCAGCTTTACGTGTTCAACACGGACACCCGGGCGCTGTTGCCGGGCCTGGCCGGTAAGTGGCTGGACGTCAACAACAAGGCGGAGTTGAACTCGATGATAGCAGCGCTGGCCAAGGTCGTGCCGGAAGGCGGCACCAACCTGGAGCACGCGTTTGCAGCCATCAGCAAACTGCGGCCCAGGCCCGACAACGTGTACCTGATTACCGACGGCTTGCCCACCCAGGGCTCAAAGCGGATCAGGGGGGCAACCATCACCGGCAAACAACGTCTGGACCTGTTTACCCGAGCGGTGGCACAAGTGCCCGGCGGTGTGCCGCTTAACGTGATCCTGGCGCCGCTGGAAGGTGACCCTGCCGCGGCCTTCGCCTACTGGCGTCTGGCCATGAGCACCAACGGCGCGTTCCTGGTCCCCAGCGAGGACTGGCCATGAGGAAGAAGCGGCGGGAAAACGAAGCGTTCAGTATCTCCTTCCTGGACGTCATCACCTGCGGCTTCGGCGCCATCATCCTGTTGTTGCTGATTGCCAAAACCGGGGACAGCCCCATTCTGGAACGCGCCGAGGAATCCCTGCACGGCATCGTGCGGGAATTGCAGGTCCAGTTGTTTGAAATCCGCGGCGAGGCGAAAATCCTGGACCGGGAGCTGAACGCCAAACACGAGCAGCGTTCCGAATGGGAACAGCGGGTGGCGCGCCTGGAGGCGGAGCTGGTGCAGGAGGAGTTGCGCTATAACAGCGTGCGCGACGATTCGGCCGTGGGCGAGATCATGAAGGGTGAGTTTGAACTGGCCCTGCAAACCCTGACGGAAGAGATGAAACGCCTGCTGGCGCAGACAGGCCGGGTGCAGACCGGCCTGATCGGCGGCATACCGGTGGACAGCGAGTACGTTATCTTCATCATCGACACCTCCGGCAGCATGGTCAACAGCCACTGGGAAAATATGATCAAGCAGTTGATCACCACGCTGGACGTCTATCCCCGCCTGAAGGGCATACAGATCATGAGCGATATGGGTGAATACCTGTTTTCCCAGTACCGGCGCAAATGGATACCCGATACGGAAGGCCGGCGCCGGGTCATCATCAGGACCTTGCGCAGTTGGCGCACCTTCAGCAACAGCAGCCCGGTAGAAGGGATTACCCAGGCGATCCGCACGTTTTATGACTCCGGAAAAAAGATCAGCATCTACGTGTACGGCGACGAATTCTCCGGTTCAATCAAGCAGGTGCTGGATGCGGTAGAACGCATCAACCCGAAAGACAGGGACGGCAAAACCAAAGTACGCATCCACGCCGTCGGTTTCCCGGTCCCGTCCAGCGCCCCCGAACATTTCCAGATGACCAACAGACACTACGCCGCGCTCATGCGCCAACTCACCCACGAAAACGGCGGGGCGTATGTAGGTTTGAATGAACCGGGCCGGGCGTTTTAAGTCCGCTGCGTAATCTGCGGACTATATTTGTGTTAATCTGTGAATATGCGAATGCAGATAACCGGTAAACTCATTTTCCCAATCGGCCTGGCATTGTTCCTGACAGCCTGCCAGCAGTCCATGTCACTCAAGGTGGACAGCGAGATTCCCAGTCCGGTGGTCTCCCGCATGCCGGTGAAGATGGGCGTGGTCTATAGTGATGAGTTGCGGAATTACATTTACGAGGAAGATTCAGAAGATCGGCCTGAGTGGAAGATAGACAGCGGCGCGTCCCACCTGGCCCTGTTCCAGCAAATCTTCACTTCCATGTTTGAGGAAACAACGGAGGTTACAACAACGGACACGGATGCCGGTGTCGATGCGGTGCTGCTGCCCAGCGTTGCAGAGATGCAGTTTGCCCTGCCTGCGGAAACCAAAACGGACTTCTACGAAGCCTGGGTCAAGTACAACATGGAACTCTACGACCGGGACGGCAATACCATTGCAAACTGGTCGGTAACCGGCTACGGCAAATCATCCACCGAGTTCATGAAAAGCCGCGACAAGGGCCTTAACGCCGCCGTCAACCAGGCCCTGCGAGACGCCGGCGCCCGGTTTGCGCTGGGTTTCCCCAAAATAGCGGACGTCGGCGTCTGGCTGGAGCAGTTTGATATCCACAGATGACGGGGGGATTTGTCCGCAGATGACGCAGATGAACGCAGCTATCTTTTATCACAAAAAACACCTGGGATATGAGCGTAATTTTGTGCCTTTGTTCGTTCCCCGCCCACAGCATGAAAATTCCTGAAATAATCTGCGTTCATCTGCGGATAGTTAACGCCAGTAGCAGGCGAGTATGAAATTTATTTTAGTTATCGTATCGTTGGCCTTCCTGGCCCTGCTGGCGGGGTGCAAAAGCACGACGGTGATCGACGAGTACCGGGAGGCGCCGACCGCGCTGATAGCCGGGGGCGAGGCCATCGTGGTGCTGGGGCGGCGTCACAGTTCCGGCTATGAGACCGAAAATGACTTCATCAGTTGTGTGGGCAAATCGCTACGGCAGGGACAGTCCGACATCAACGTGATTCTGGAGCAGGAATTTATAGACAGCATGTACCCCTACTTTGAAACCAGCACCGCGCCCATGGACGTAAAAAACCTGGGCAAGCTGGCGCAAATCCCGGTTATTGCCTCGAAATTCAATGAGTTCAACCTGCGTTATTTCGTCTGGATAGACGGCGCCACCGAAAGAACGGACAAATCCGGTTCCGTATCCTGTGCGGTGGGACCGGGCGGCGGCGGTTGTTTCGGCTTTGCCTACTGGAAGGACGAGGCCAACTACGAAGCCAGCATCTGGGACTTCAAGGAACTGGCCTTGTCCGGCAAGATCAATGCGGAAACCAAGGGCACCTCGTTCATGCCGGCGCTCATCATCCCGGTGCCGCTGCTGGCCCGCGTCCAGGAAAACGCCTGCAAGTCCCTGGCCAACCAGATCAGGACGTTTTTCACCGAACAGCCGGGTTGATCTTCGTTTTATACAAAGCGACGTAATTCATGCCGCATCATAATTCGTCGTTACGTATAACTAACCCGCGTCTATTCCGAGCATCGCATGCAACAGCACGTTGCAACCGGCTTCCACGTCTTCCTTGCCGGTGTTTTCAGCCTCATTGTGGCTTAACCCCCCTTCGCAGGGGATGAAGATCATACTGGTCGGCGCCACCCCGGATACGTAAACGGAATCATGCCCGGCGCCGCTGACCATCTCCTTGCTGGAATAGCCCAGCGCGTCCGCCGCGTTACGCACTGCGTTAATGCAATCCTGGTCGAAACTGATGGCGGGGGCATCGAACTCCTGTTTTATTTCCCAGTCCAGTCCGAATTTGCCACACTCGTTACTGACGATGGCCTGCATTGCCTGCTCCATATTACCTAGCTGCCGGCGGTCGGGATGACGCATATCCACGGTCACGAGCAGGCGCTCCGGCACGGTATTGCGGGCGCCGGGTTCAGCCCTGATATCGCCGAACGTCATTCTTGCCCAGGGTTTGTAATCGTCGGCAAGCTGGTAGAGCTTGTCCAGGATCCCGTACAAGGCCATAAACGGGTCCCGGCGCACTTCCATCGGCGTGGTGCCCGCATGGCAGGGCACGCCCTGGATGATCAGGTCATACCAGCCAATCGCCTGTACGCCGTTCACGATGCCGATCCGGATGCCCTCCTGTTCCAGGATGGGGCCTTGCTCGATATGCGCCTCGAATGCGGCCCTGAGCGGTCTTGGCCGGCATTCGACAGCTCCCAGGTAGCCAATCCGTTGCAGTTCCTGTTGTACGGTTTTCCCTTCCTTGTCGGTACGGTTGTGCCCGTATTCCAGGTCGAACGCGCCGGCCCAGACGCCGGAACCCAGCATCGCCGGTGAGAAACGCGCGCCTTCCTCGTTGGTCCAGCAGACCACTTCAAACGGATGCCGCGTCTGCACGCCATGGTCGTTCAGGGCATGGATCACTTCCAAGCCGGCAAGCACGCCATACACACCATCAAATTTCCCACCGGTGGGCTGGGTGTCCAGGTGCGAACCGCAGATGATCGGCGGCAGGGAATTATCAATACCGGCACGGCGGGCAAAGAGGTTGCCCATGGCGTCGGCGCTGACTGTACAACCGGCTGCCTCGCACCAGGCAACAAATAAATCCCTTCCCTGTTTGTCCTCATCGGTCAGGGCCTGGCGGTTACAACCTCCGCGCGCAGTTTTGCCGATCTCCGCCATTTCCATAAGAGACGACCAAAGCCGATCTCCTGCTATTCTCAGTGAAGACGTGTTTGCCGATGTCATCTGTGATCTCCCTGTCCCCTGCCTTGCGCGTGGGTTGAGTGTAAAATAAGAAACACCGTGCAGTTTATCACAGCCCCGTTTTTTTGAGCGTCTGTATGCTCCCGCAACGCCGGGAAAAGAAAACCATGATCGGGACCATGGGGAGACAAATTTGATTGGGGTCGGACCCGTCTAAACTGGTGAAACCTACTGATAATAAAGAGAAACTTTTTCAAAAGATGTGCTATTATGGGCTTAAGCTACGGTTTTCACAGGATAAAACAAAACTTTAAGGAGAGTCCGGATTCACGGACTCGAACATATACACGGTATCTTCATGAAAGTCATCTGGCTGGTTAATCTCGCGATTCTTTTTGCCTTCATCAAGGTATTTGAAATACCTTCGATGATCCCGCTGCTGGTTGACGAACTGCACATCAGTTATGCCCAGGCAGGTTTGTTCATGACGGCTTATACCGTGGTCAGGTGTCTGGCGAGTCTGCCGGCCGGTTCCGTGACGGACAGGTTGGGCGCGGCGCCGGTGATTTGTGTTTGCCTGCTCGGCGTCGGACTGCTGGGTATCCTGGGCACGGTGGGCGATAACTATTATGTGTTGCTGGCGCTGAGAGTGCTGGTCGCCATCGGTATCTCCATCATCTTTATCGCGGCGGTGGATTCCATTCCCAAGTACATGCCGCCGGAGCAGGTGGGGAAGGGGATTGGTTATATCAACGGTTCGCTCAACATCGGTATCGCCCTGGCGATGTTCATGACGCCGATCCTGGCCGATACACTGGGCTGGCGCTGGACGGCGCGTATTTTCTCGCTATCCTTTTTGCTGCTCTTCATTATTTCCCTGCCGCTGTTGAGAAATCCGCCGCCAACGGCCGGCCCTGACAAACCCGCGCACAATGAAGGCTCCACCACCATCGGCGCCTTGCTGCGCAACCCCTGTGTCATGCTGCTGGCATTTGGCGCCTGCGTCCTGTTTGTCGAACTCTACGGCGTGCTTACCTGGGTCCCGGTCTTCCTGGGGAGTTATTCGGGTGGTTACCTGCTGGAACAGACAGGACACTACGACCCGGCATTTATGCTCTTTTCCATAGCTGCGATCATCAGCATTGTCGCGCTGCTGGCCGTCAGCAGACTATTGCATAACAATCCGCCGGCGCATTTCAAGCTGAAGCTGGGTTCCTGAGAGGAAACAGATATGACTGTCCCCAAACCGCGTAACTATTATACGCAACCCGAGTTTATCGACGTAAACGGCCTGCGTACGGCCTACCGGCGCAAGGGCCGGGGCGAACCGGTGTTGTTCCTGCACGGCGCAGGACTGACACGCAGGTGGTTGCCCATGTATGAACTGCTTGCGGAGAAAGTCGATTTTATCGCACCGGAACATCCGGGCTTCGGTGAAACCCCGCGCCCGGACTGGCTGGAGAGTTTCAACGATCTGGTCATCCATTACGATCAATTCCTGGCTGAACTGGATATTGATACCGTACACCTGATCGGCTGGTCCCTGGGAGGCTGGACTGCGGCAGAGTTTGCCTCCTACTACCCCCGGCGCTTGAAGTCGCTGACCCTGATCGTGCCCATAGGGCTGCGCCTGCCGGATAATCCCGGCGTTGACTATTTCCAACTGTCACCGGAAGAAATGGCTTACCTGGGCTTCAACGACAAGAGTACGATGTTAGCCGTTGCTGCAGACCCGAATGATTTTGATGAGCTCTGCCACTCCCACTTTGAGTCCTCCACCTTTGCCAAGCTGGTCTGGTCGCCACGTTATAACCTGGCCCTGGAGCGCCGCTTGCAGAGGCTGCAATGCCCAGGCCTGGTGGTCAAGGCCGAAGACGACCGGCTCATACCCAACGAGATGGCCGACCGTTATGCCAAGGTAATACCCGGCGCAACAACCGTCACCATCCCGGAGACCGGTCACGTGCTGTGCGTCGAACGCCCCGGCGAGACCGCCGCTGCCCTATTGAAGTTCATTGAGGAGAACGCCTGATGAACAAGCTGAAATTCTACTTTTTCCACCTGATGCCCTACGGCTACGTGCCCAAATCCAGTGAGTTCGATTCGTCCTGGGTCACGCTTTCCAATGCTCACTATGACCCGGTACGCGGCCATCAGCTCTACAACGAGTATATCGACCTGCTGGTGGCGGCGGAAAAATACGGCTATGACGGCGCCATCGTGAACGAACACCACGCCAATGCCTACGGCACCATGCCCTCACCCAACCTGATTGCCGCCATGGTAGTCACCCGCACGCAGCGCATGCCGGTCGGCATCGTCGGCAATGCCATCCCGCTGCACGGCAACCCGGTGCGGGTCGCTGAAGAGATTGCCATGCTGGACGTGATCTCCGGCGGGCGCATTATTTCCGGTTTCGTGCGCGGCATCGGTTGCGAATACTTCAACAATCCCGTCTCTCCCACGGATTCCGTGGAGCGCTTCTGGGAGGCGAATGAACTTATTCTCAAGGCCTGGACCGAACCCGGGCCGTTCACCTGGCAGGGCAAGCACTATTACATCCCCAACGTCAACCTGTGGCCGCGCCCCATCCAGAAACCCCACCCACCGGTATGGTTGCCGGGCATGGGCTCCCTGGAGACCCTGCGTGAATGTGCCCGGAACCGTTACACCTACATGATGATCTTCGCGCCCACCTGGATGTGCAAATGGGCCTTCGACAAGCTGAAGGAAGAAGCGGAACTGTGCGGTTACGAGTTGCCCAGGGACCAGTGCATGGCGGCCATCCCCACTTACGTCGCGGAAACCGACAAACAGGCGCACCGGGAAGCCAAGGCGCACATGCAATGGCTGTTCAATACCGGCCTCAAGATCAAGCCCACCCATTACTTCCCACCCGGCTACCTGAGCGATCGCTCCTTCCGCGGTTACTGGTCGGCCGTGCTCGATAAAGGCGCCAAAGCGCCCAAGGACCTGAGCTACGACGACCTGATCAAGCAGGGGTACATCATCGTCGGTTCACCCCAGACCGTGGCGGAAGGTTACGCACAGTACTGCGACGAACTCGGCGCCGGCGGGGTGCTCTGCGCCGGTTCACCCTCCGGCCCCATGCCCAACTGGATGGCCCGGAAAAACATGCAGATGTTCGCCGAGGAAGTCATGCCACTGTTCCGCGCGGCGGACGGCAAGCCGGAATACCTGCGGGAGGAACAGAAGATCGGAACCACCAACGCCGAGCGCGCCGCACAACTGGGTGAACCGGAAAACCCACCCACAGCGCCGATCCAGGGCATGGATGATGTAGCCGACCTGCGCACCATCCACCTGCCGGAGATGATCGACGCTTCGCTCCACGACGGGGTTACCAAAGCGCTGATGGGGGAGGATTAAAGCGCGTTCAGAACTTCCAGCGCGTAGGCAAGCGTACCCTCGCCGTCTACACGCACCTGGTAATCCTCGACGAAGATCTTGCCGGCGATATTCATCTCCGGATCAATTACGAACACTCCGGGGTGAGGAATCCCGTATGCTGTTTCCCCCGGTTCGTACTGCTCGTTAAGGATGCCCAGCGTATTAATGGTTGCCGCATCGATATCCGAGAGCAACGGGTAGGTAATGGAAGCGGCATCAATGAACACCTGCTGCAACTCCGGGGAGTCGTAAGTAATTGCAACAATTCCAATGCCGGCTTTCTCGAAGTCCCCTGCCTGTTCCTGCAACTGCACGAGTTGCCTTCTGCAATAGGGTCACCAGTCTGCCGAGCGCACCGCGACGAAGACTGCCCCGCGCGCACCCATGAACTGGTCGATATTGTTGATTTCCTGGCCCTGGTAGAGTGCCCGGATGGACGGGAACCGCGCGCCGATTGGCAGACCGGGGCTGAAAGTATCCGTATCTTCGGAAACGAACATCCCACTGGTAACAGGACCCTCAAGGAGACCAATAACCTTGCCACCGAAAAGCTTGATGGGCGGGGTATCCAGCATGACAGCCGCGCAGGGCAGGCCCAGGATAATCACGACTGCTATAAAACCTTTAAGGATCTTATTCAAGTTACTCTTCCTTCAGTTTGCCAATCCGTACCAAGTTGTTCAGTTCAGACAAGCTCATCTTCCGATCCGTAAATAAACAGCTTGGCTTGCTTATTTATATTGGAGATAAAAGGATTTTCCTCGTTGAGTTTTTTTCTCCATTCACCCAACGTTGTTAAATTCGGGCTTATCTTTCTTCCTAATATAGTCTCGGCGTGTTGGATAGCTTCATACACGCTTACATAGTCCAATCTTCCACCGAGCAGCATTAAATCTATATCACTCCTCGCGGTGTCAGTGCCACTTGCGATTGATCCGTAAACAAAGGCAACGTCAATCTGATTTTTAAGAGGTTCCAGAGAGCGTTGTAATGGTTCACGTAACCCGACCGTTTTCCGGATTAAACCGCATAACTCTTCAAAAACAGGTGAGTCCGGATTGGCTTGGTAATGCTTCTGGTTTCCGACCTGAGTAACATTAACCAAGCCACTGGCTGCAAGACTCGTAAGTTGTCTATGCACGGCTCCGGTTCCAGAATTGATCATTCGGATCAATTCCGCTCCTTGGAATTTATGGCCCGGTTGTCCGAATAAGATGCCTAATACTCTCTGTTGTACACTGGGGAAGAGCGCATCCTGGATTCTTACGGTATCTGTTATATTGCTTCCCATTCTGGGAATAATAATTCCCAGAATGGGAATATGCAAGTATTTATTCTCTGGCCCCGAATATCAATATACGGGAGTTGGTAAGATGGGCATGGGTAACCTTATTAGTATTTTGGTTTGGGTGTTACATCTAAACCATCTTTCCCACCCTGGCAATTTGGACACTTGCGATGATGGACATCGCATCCATTCGCTCCATACCTATGTTTACATTCTTTACACTCCATTTCCCAATGTTCTGCCCTGGAAAGTTGGGGGATGACTGTGTCGTTTTTCTGATTAAGACCTGTATCTGATTCGGAACGAAATGATGGCCGGGACGCGAACCGCCGATGTGGCAGCCAGATGCCGCCAGCCGGGTAAAATTCACACTCAGTGGAACTCTGAA
>LXNI01001776.1_pt1 | contig 17239 bp, 19 predicted proteins | sample 809091 | NCBI WGS metagenome assembly LXNI01 (sample SAMN04870527, study PRJNA318959) | sponge metagenome | biome: 01000161; feature: marine sponge reef; material: water | host: Sarcotragus foetidus | place: Greece: Milos, Mediterranean Sea | collected 2013-05-29 | depth 5-7 m | reverse complement strand
AGGTCGGGCTGCACCCGGTCGCCGGTGCCCGGGAACTCGACCAGGAGCGGGGCGGAGAACACTTCTCCGTGTCCGGAGTCCATGAGGATCCGCCACAGAGCTAACCAAAGTCGCCTCAGGACGCGCTGGTGCCGGGTCACGGGGGCGGGCGTCATGTACAGGCGCACCCCGATGAACTCGTAGCGGTTGCCGTCCTCCGGCATCCGCAGGACATCCTCCCACGTCTTCGGTGCTTGAGTCTGCATGATGGACACATCATACCTCCCCGCTCTCGGGTGTGCGAACCGCTGTGGAGGAGCAGGGTACAGCGGAGCGATCAGGGTTCCGTCACCGTGTCGGCCACGCACTGCGACCACGTCCGCCCAGAGGCCCGGTGAAGCAGGAGGGATTGATTTGGAAAGTGCTAGCATTTCGTGCTAGCAACCATCGTCACGAGAGACTGTCAGCCCTTGATCAGCCCGTAGACCTCCACGGAGGGCACGTCGAATTCGTCGCTCCTCACCAGCAGGACATGGTCGTCGCCGACATCCATGAGGCGTGCGCCTGTGGGAACGGCGACCTTCCCGTGCAGCCGTCCATCCGCGAGGAAGACCTCGTACGTGTCGTGGGCAGCGTCGGCCATGTCGACTGGCAGCCTGCCCACCCAAATGTTCCCGACGCGGTCCACCAGCAACGAGTGGCCCGCCGGAAAAGCCTCGGGTGCCGGGAAAAGGTCTTCCAACTCGGACGGGGTCAGTCCCGGCGCCAGGGCAGTGGCCCGCGCGTACATGGACGCGAGTGCCTCCGGGGTCGGCTCTCCCGCTCCGTGTCGCCGTACGACGCGAACGACCTCGCCCGCGGTCGTCATGAACGTCAGTTCGTAGCGGTCCGCGCTCAATACAACCACGGTAGGGGGTGATCCTCCAGCCGCGATCAGATCCTGTCGCGTGAAGGGGTCCACCGCCGTCCAGAACCGTCCGTCGGCAGTCCGGTACGATTTGGCGCCGGCCCCGGTGAAAAGACCCAGTGTATCCAGCCGCTCGCCCTCCCAATCGGTGCGGAAGAGTCGGAATCGGGGGGCGAGGATCCCGTCCCCCAGCTCGATCGCTCCGGGGCCGAAGTCGCACAGAAACACATCTTCGCCGAAAAAGGTGAATGGACAGAGGAATTGCTGGAGCGGCGTCCAGTCGAAGCGTTCGTCGGAGATTAGGTCACCCGACGAGCTGAAGCGGATCCGCTTGTCGCCCCCCTTCAGCTGTACCCCGCCCGCGAACCGCGACAGATGCCCCGCCGATGTGAGTTCGCCCGGCCCCTCCCCCGGCCCCCCCACCGAGAACAGGTGGGCGCCCCCGCCGTCGAAGAAGCGCAGTTCCAGCGACTCGTCATCCAGGACTACGATCGTGTCGGACGCCAAACGCAACGCGCCCACGATCCACGAAAACTGGAATTCGGGCTGTCCCGCGACCGCCTCTCCGATCCGGACAGTCGGCTCCCCGGTCAGACGCCACCCATCCCCTCCCCCCGCCAACGGCCCCCGCACGTCAACCACCTCGATCCCGGCGGAATCCAGCACCGTGAAGGCCCCGCCCTCGCGCGGCGCGGTATCGGCGCACCCGCCCCACCCCGCAACGCCCCCCACCAGGACGGCGAGGCGAGCCCGCGGGCCTACCTTCTGCCCCCCCGCTGCGTGTACAGCAACAGCACCCCGTTCGCCCCCCGGTCCCCATAAAGAAACCCGGCCTCCAGCGGCGTGATGATCTGGTACCAGCGGATGTCGGTGGGGTTGAGTTCCTTGAGGAAGAACATCGGCTCCGGCACCGGTCCGTCGTTGATTCGGACTTCGACCATGTTGCACGCATTGGGCATTCCCCCGCCGCGCCGCCGCTGGATCTCGATGCACAGGCCCTCGCGCAGCATCCCGAAGGAGTCGGGGACCCACACGTTCCTCACCGACAGGCCCGGCATCTGCGACGCGCGCACGAGCGAGGCCAGATCGGCCACGCGCGGCAGGACGGAGTCGACCTGCGCCTCGGTCAGTCCGGAAAAGCGTGTCCCCGGCGTCGTGTAGATGGGGTCGCCTCTGCGCCCCGTGATGACGAGCGGGTCGAGCACGATGGCGTCGGTCGCGAGGAGGATCTCCAGTCCCAGGGCCTCCCTGCTGAAAGCGGTAAGCGAGTCGGTGCGCGTGGCGTACCCGAGATGATCGGTCAGGATGACCTGTTTGCCGGGTGGGACGGCCGCGAAGCCGAACTTCCCCGCCGAATCGGTGAGCATGTCGAAGGCGGTGCCCAGGAGCTGAACCCTGGCGCCCGCGAGGGGGGCGCGGGTGGCATGGTCCAGGACGGTTCCCGTGATGGTGACGGGGTCCGCGATCCGGATGCTCATGTCCAGGATCTGGGGGCCGGTCCGGGTGATGGTCGTGTGGTCGGTCTCGCTGGTGCCGAAGAAAGCGGTCACCGACAGGTCCAGGGAACCGTCCAGGTTGCAGAGCCGGAACTCGCCGGAATCGCCGGTGCGCGCCTCGGCGACCTTGCTCCTGCGAGCGAGCAGGCCCGTGAGTTGGGCGAAGGCGGACACCCTGGCTCCGGGAAGCGGCACACCGGTGATAACATCGGTGACGACCCCGCCGATGGAAGTGTTCCCCACGCCTTCCTCGATCGAACACCAACCGGCCAGGATCGTCTCCCGGGACGGAATCGCGAGATAGGTCTCGACGACGGACCCGGCGGCCACCACGACCTGTTGGCCGCCGCCGCTCACGCCCAGGGTCCCCAGGCGGGGGTGGAAGAACATCACGGTGTACTCGCCGATGGGAACGTCCTCGAGCCGGAATCGTCCCTCCTCGTCCGACTCCGTCATGGCCGAGGTCCCCACGACGGCCACGTTGGCACCCTCGAGAGGGACGCTCGTCGTGCTGTCGTAGACGAGGCCCATGACGGTGCCGGTCGGGCCCTCCTGGGCGGACAGGCCCGGGCCCGTCAATGCGGGAAGAAGTGCGGCCAGGGCCGCGAACAGGAGGCGGTGGTGCATCATCCTCATCATCGGAATCCTGCAGAAGCCACGGCGTCCCCTGCCGGGGGCGGATCCCGGTTTTCGGACGCCACATTGTATTATACCGCCAAAGTGCGTGAATGTGACATGTGCTGCTGATTTGATGCGGATGCGGGCGGGGTGGGTTGGCCGCCCGGGGCGCTGAACCGGCCCCGTCGCATTCGGCTATATTACGGTGTTGACCGGGACGTGCGGACCGGATTTTCCACCGGAGACAAGGGGCGGATCGCCCGCAGTCACCCTGGACGGAGGGGTAGCCCGTGGACACGGACGGCTAGCGATGGCGGGACACAGCAAATGGTCGAAGATCAAGCGCAAGAAGGCGGTCGACGACCAGAAGCGCGGCCAGATGTTCACCAAGCTCATCCGCGAGCTGACGGTCGCGGCCCGCGAGGGCGGCGGGGATCCCGACTTCAACCCGCGGCTCCGGCTCGCGGTGGACACCGCCAAGGCCGGCAACATGCCGCAGGAGAACATCGACCGGGCCATCAAGCGCGGGACCGGCGAACTGGAGGGCGTCACCTACGAGGAGATCGTCTACGAGGGGTACGGCCCGGGCGGGGTTGCGCTGTACATCCAGACGCTGACCGACAACCAGAAGCGCACGGTGGCGGAGGTGCGCCACATCCTGGACAAGAACGGGGGGAAGCTGGGGACGGCGGGGTCGGTGGCGTGGCAGTTCGACCGCAAGGGGATCATCAACGTGGGTGGGGAGGAAGTGGACGAGGATGCGGTCTTCGAAGCGGCGGTGGAGGCGGGCGCCGACGACGTGGGCAGCGAGAACGGGGAGTTCGTGGTGACCACGGGGGCGGCCGACCTGCACGAGGTGCGTCAGGCGCTCGTAGCGGCGGGCTTGCCGGTGGCGTCGGCGGAGTTGGCGATGGTCGCGAAGAACGAGGTCGAGGTGGGGGGACGCGAGGGCGAACGGCTCCTCAGGCTGCTCCACCTTCTCGACGATCACGACGACGTGCAGCAGGTGCACTCCAACGCCGATCTGGACGAGGCGGTTCTGGCGGGGGCGCAGTGACCGCCCGCCCCGGCGACGGGGGCGGCTGCGTGCTGCTCGGGATCGATCCCGGGACTGCGGCCACCGGTTTCGGCGTCGTCGAGGTTGACTCCCGGCGGCGCGCCAGGCTGATCGAGTGCGGGGTGATCCGGACCTCGCCCGGGGCGGACCTCGCCGACCGCCTGCTGGAGATTCATGAAGAGGTGGGCGCACTGATCGAGCGGTTCTCGCCCGCGGTGCTGTCGCTGGAGAGCGCGTTCTACGGGAAGAACGTGCGCAGTGCCCTGACGCTTGGGCAGGCACGGGGCGCGATCATCGTGGCGGCGGGGCGGTGCGGGGTGGAGGTCGCCGAGTACGCGCCCCGCGAGATCAAGAAGGCCGTGGTGGGTACGGGCGCGGCCACGAAGGACCAGGTCGCGTACATGGTGCGCCGCCATCTGCGTCTCCGCACCGACCCGACGCCGAGCGATGCGGCCGACGGCGTCGCGGCGGCCCTCTGCCACGCCTTCACGGGCGCGCTGCCGAGGCCGGCCGCCTCCGCGCTGGCCGCCTCGTGATCAGCCGCATCAAGGGCCGGCTGCTGAGCCTCGACACCGACCGGGTCGAGATCGAGACCGCCGCCGGACTCGTCTACGAGGTACACGTCCCCCTCTCGATCTTCCATCGCCTCCCCGGGGCCGGGACCGAACTGGAACTCCTCACCGCGTACGTCGTGCAGGACGAGAAGCCCCACCTGTACGGCTTCCTCGAGGAGCACGAACGGACGCTCTTCCACCGGCTGCTCGGCGCCCACAAGGTGGGTCCACGTCTCGCGCTGGCCATGATGAGCACCTACCACGCTGGACGCCTGGCCCGCGCGATCGCCGAGAAGGACGCGCGCGCGCTCATTCAGGTCAACGGACTGGGGAAGAAGACCGCCGAGCGGGTGATCCTGGACCTGTCGGACAAGGTGGAGGACATCGCGGCGGCGGAGAGCCGTACGGGGCCCGAAGCGAAACGGGCGGCCGACGCGGTGGCCGCGCTGACGGGGTTGGGGTACTCCTTCGCCGAGGCCGACGCCGCGGTGCGGGAGGCGTCCCGCGAGAACGGCGACCGGTCCACCGAGGAAATCGTCCGGACCGTCCTGGCGCAACGCGCCTCCCGGAAGAAATAGGCGACCATGGCCAGACGCACCGAGATCACGACCCCGGAGGCCTTACCCGACGAGAGCGGTCCGGAAAGGTCGCTGCGGCCCCGTCGCCTGTCCCAGTTCATCGGCCAGGAGCGCCTCAAGGAAAACCTGCGCATCGCCATCGAGGCGGCCACGGCCCGGCGCGATCCCCTCGACCACATCCTCTTCCACGGTCCCCCGGGGCTGGGCAAGACCACGCTGGCCATGCTCCTGGCGCGTGAGATGGGAGTGGGCTTCACGACCACCTCCGGACCCGTGCTCGAGAAGCCGGCCGACCTGGTGGGCGCCCTCACCAACCTGCAGCAGGGCGACATCCTCTTCATCGACGAGATCCACCGCCTTCGCCCCGTAATCGAGGAGTTCCTGTACCCGGCCATGGAGGACTTTCGCGTGGAGGTGCGCCTGTCGGACGGACCGCGCGCCCAGACCATGACGATGGCGGTCAAGCCCTTCACCCTGGTGGGCGCCACGACCCGCTTCGGCTTGCTGACCGCGCCCATGCGAGCCCGCTTCGGGATTACCGAACGGCTCGATTTCTACCCGGCGCGCGACCTCGCGGTGATCATCGAGCGGAGCGCGGAGGTGCTGGGCATCGAGGCTACGACGGCGGGGGCGCGTGAACTGGCGGCGCGGGCGCGGGGCACGCCCCGGGTGGCCAACCGGCTGCTGCGACGGGTGCGCGACTTCGCCGAGGTGCGCGCCGAGGGGGTCCTCGAGGTGGACGTGGTGCGCGCCGCGCTCGAGTTGCTGAAGGTGGACGAGTACGGACTGGACGCGATGGATACGCGGATCCTGGTGACGATCATCGAGAAGTTCGAGGGGGGGCCGGTGGGGCTGAATTCGCTCGCGGTCGCGCTCGGCGAGGATGCAGGCACGATCGAGGAGGTGTACGAACCCTTTCTCATCCAGCAGGGCCTCGTGATGCGCGGGCCGAGGGGGCGCGTCGCCACCGGCAAGGCGTACAAGCGTCTCGGACGTCCCGCGCCCGACGAGGAAGGTGGGGCGGGCGGGGGCCAGCCGAGCCTCTTCCACTGAGCGGGGGGCGAGGTGCGCCGCCCGTGATGGAGGTCTGCGCGACCGCGGACTTCGACTACGAACTGCCGCCGGGTCGGATCGCCCGCTACCCGTCTGAGCGCCGCTCCGATTCGCGCCTGCTGGTGCTGAGCCGTTCCACGGGAGAGATCCGGCACCGTCGTTTCCGCGACCTGCCCGAACTCCTGGATCCCGGCGACCTCCTGGTGGTGAACGACACCCGGGTTTTTCCGGCCCGCTTGCGCGGACGAAAACCGACCGGAGCGGCGGCCGAGGTCCTGCTGTTGAGACCGGCGGACGCGGAAGACGACCGCGTCTGGGAGGCGCTCGTCCGCCCGGGGAGAAAGCTGAAACCGGGCCGCCTGGTCGTCGTGGCTCCGGAACTGTCGGTGCGCATCCTGGGCGCGTGTCCGGACGGGCGCAGAATTGTCCGGATAGAGAGCCCCCTCGGCGTGCGCGAGGCGCTGGAGCGCTTCGGGCGGCTGCCCCTGCCGCCGTACATGGAGCGGGACGACGAACCGCTGGACCGCGACCGCTACCAGACCGTGTACGCGCGCCACGAGGGTTCCGTCGCGGCGCCCACGGCCGGCCTTCACTTCACCCCCGAACTCCTCGCGGAGGTGGACGAGCAGGGAGCGGCCCGCACCGCCGTCACTCTGCACGTGGGCACGGCCACCTTCCGCCCCGTCGAGGCGGAGGACCCGCGCGATCACGTCATGGATCGCGAGTACTTCGAGGTGCCGGACGAGGCCGCCCGGGCGTACCACCGCTGCCGCGAACGGGGCGGACGGGTGTGGGCGGTGGGGACCACGGTGGTGCGCACCCTGGAGAGCGTCGCCGAAGGGCGGGACCACATCCGTCCCGGACCCGGGAGCACCGGCCTCTTCATCCACCCTCCCCACGACTTCCGCGCGGTGGACTGTCTCGTCACCAACTTCCACCTGCCGCGCTCCACCCTGCTCATGCTGGTGGCGGCGTTTGTGGGCGTGAACACAGTCAGGAAGGCCTACGCGGCCGCGATCGGCGGGGGGTACCGGTTCTACTCGTACGGCGACGCCATGGCGGTGATCCCGTGACGGGGGTGACCCGCGCCGCGCACTTCGTCCTCGAGGCCACCGACGGCCGGGCCCGCGCAGGCCGGCTGACCCTTCCCGGCGGCGTCGTCGAAACACCCGTCTTCATGCCCGTCGGCACGGCCGGCACCGTCAAGGGCGTCTCACCCGAAGAGCTTGCGGGCGCCGGCGCGTCGATGGTGCTGGCCAACACCTACCACCTGTACGTGCGCCCTGGGGCGGAGGTGGTGGGCGAGCTGGGCGGCGTGCACGACTTCATGCGCTGGCAGCGCCCGATCCTCACCGACTCGGGGGGCTATCAGGTCTTCTCGCTGGCCTCCACACGCGACATCGACGACGACGGCGTCACCTTTCGCAACCACATCGACGGGGCCAGCCATCGCTTCACCCCCGAGAGCGTGATCGACACCCAGCGGCAATTGGGCGCGGACGTGATCATGGCCTTCGACGAGTGTCCACCCGGGGGCGTCACGCACGAGGAGGCCGCCCGCGCAAACCGCCGCACCACCGCGTGGCTGGAACGCTGCCGGGCCCGCTTCGAAGTCACCAACGGCGACGCGCCCCGGCCGCAGACCCTCTTCCCGGTCCTGCAGGGCAACGTCTACGACGACCTCCGCGCCGAGCAGGTGGAGTCGGCGCTGGCCATGGGCGACTGGGCGGGCTTCGGGATCGGCGGACTCTCGGTCGGCGAGGCCAAGCCGGACATGTGGCGCACCGTCGAGCTGCTGGACGGCCATATCCCCCAAGACCGCCCCCGCTACCTCATGGGCGTCGGTTACCCGGACGACCTTCTGGAAGCCATGTCGCGCGGCTGCGACATGTTCGACTGCGTCGCCCCCACCCGAAACGCACGCCACGGCACCGCCTGGACCCTGGACGAGGGACAGATCAACCTCAAGGGCGCCCGTTTCCGCCTCGACCGCGACCCCATCGACCCAACCTGCGACTGCTACGCCTGCCGCGGCTACGATCGCGCCTACATCCGCCACCTGCTCATCCTGGGCGAACGATTCGGCCACCGCCTCGTCTCCATCCACAACCTGCACTTCCTCCTGGCCCTGGCCCGCGCTTCACGGCAGCATATCCGCGACGGTACCTTTACCGGGTGGGTACGTTCGTGGCTCGACCGCTACCGCGCCGCCCGGACCCCGCGCACCACCCCCTGACCCCGCACACCCAGGACGCCGACCCGTGCCACTCTTCACCAGCCTCACCACTGCAATCGCAGCTTCGCCGCCACCTCCCATGACGCCCCGCGAGGGCGGGGGGGGGATGTCCATATTCCTGATCCAGATGTTGGCGATCTTCGTCATCTTCTACTTCATCCTCATCCGGCCGCAGCAAAAGCAGCGGAAACAGCACCAGGAGATGCTGCAGAAGCTGAGCAAGGGCGACAATGTGGTGACCAACGGCGGCATCATCGGCGTGATCGTCCACGCGACCGAACAGGCGCTCACCATCCGCACAGCCGAGAACACGCGCATCGTCGTGGACCGAGGGCACATCGGCCGCAAGATCGAGGAAGAGTAGGGGGGACGGAGCGTGGCGCTCCTCGAGATCAAGGTACTCGGGGCGAAGGTGCTGCGGGAACGGGCGGCGCCGGTCGCAGCCGTCACGGAAGAGACCCGGCGGCTGATCCTGGACATGTTCGACACGATGTACGAGGCGGAGGGGATCGGGCTGGCGGCGCCCCAGGTGGGAGTGCCCGAGCGGGTCATGGTCGTGGACGTGCCCGACGAGGAGGGAGACCATCATGTGCACGCGCTCATCAATCCGGTGGTGGTGGAGTCGGGCAGGGAGACGGACAAGGAGATCGAGGGGTGCCTGAGCATTCCCGGGCTCGAGGAGACGGTGACCCGACCGGTCCGCGTCGTGGTGGAGGGTTTGTCGCCCTCGGCCGAGCCCGTGCGGATCGAGGCGGAGGGGCTCCTGGCCCGCGCGCTGCAGCATGAGATCGATCACCTGGACGGGATCCTCTTCATCGACCGCCTGTCGCCCCTTAAACGCGGGATTCTGATGAGGAAATGGCGGAAGAAGAGAAGGGGATAATGCGGGTTCTCTTCTGGGGCACGCCGGAGTTCGCCCTGCCCGCGCTCCGGGCCGTCGAAGCCGCGGGCCATGAGGTGGCCGGGGTCGTCACCCGTCCCGACAAGCCGCGGGGGCGCGGCAGGAAGCCGGCGTCGTCGCCGGTACGCCGTTACGCGGAATCGTGGGGGCACCGCGTTCTCACCCCGGAAAGTCCACGCGACGGGGCGTTCGTCGACCTGGTGCGGGAGATCGCCCCCGACATCTCGGCGGTGGTCGCCTACGGGCACATCCTGTCGCGCGACCTCCTCGACGCCCCGCGCCTGGGGTCGCTGAATGTGCACGCCTCGCTCCTGCCGGCGCTGCGGGGCGCGGCTCCCGTCAACTGGGCGGTGGCGCGCGGCCACACGGTCACCGGCGTCACGGTCATGCGCATGGTCGAGGCCATGGACGCGGGTCCCGTCCTGGCGCGCTCGGAGACCCCGATCGGCGAGACCGACACGGCCTCGCTCCTGTCGCCCCGCCTCGCCGAAATGGGCGCCACGCTTCTCGCCGAGACGCTGGCGCGCCTCGAAGCGGGCCCGGTCGAGGAGGTGGAGCAGGATCACGCGGCGGCCACGTACGCGCCGAAGGTCTCCCGCGCGACCGCCCGCGTCGACTGGTTGAAGGATGCAGGCACGGTGGCCTGTTTGATCCGCGGGATGGACGCGGTGCCGGGGGCGTGGAGCGTGCTGAAGGGGCAGCCGGTGAAGTTGTTTGGGCCGGAGGTGGGGGAGGGGGGGGATTTGGAGGACCGTTTCGATCCGGGGCGCATCGTGAGGGCGGACCCGCGGGGGGGACTTGTGGTGGCGGTGGGGGATGGTGCGGTTCGTATCGGCGAGGTGCAGCCGGCCGGAAAACGGCGCATGGAGGCGGCCGCGTGGATCCGGGGTCGGGGGCCGGCTGCGGGTGACCGTTTCGAGTAGGGGCGTGGGGTCTGACGGCGGGCCTCCGGCCATTGCGCTGCCCCGGCTGCACGTGATCGCCGGGGACGAGGAGCTTGTGGGGCCGGGCTTCCGCGACCGCCTGGTGGGGCTGGTTGGGGAGGGTGGGGGGCGGCTGGCGGTGCACCTGCGTGCTCGCAGGATGTCGGCGGCGCGGCTTTACGAGGTGGCGAAGGGGGTGGTGGAGGTGGGGGGGAAGGGGGGGACGCTGATTGTGGTGAACGATAGGCTGGATGTGGCGCTGGCGGTGGGGGCGGGGGGGGTGCACTTGCGCGAGGACTCGATGGGTCCGTGTGAGGTGCGCGGGGTGGTGGGGGAGGGGGGACGGGGGTTTCTGGTGGGCAGGTCGATCCATGCGCCGGAGCAGGCGGGCGGTGGGGTGGACTATCTGGTATTGGGTTCGGTGTTCGAGACCGCGTCGCACCCGAGTGGACGATCCATCGGTCCTGGTGCGGTGGCGGCGGCGGTTGCGATGGCCACCGTGCCGGTGATGGCCATTGGGGGGGTGGGGGTGGGGAAAGTCCCCGGATTGCTCGCGCTGGGTGCATATGGCGTAGTGGTGAAGAGCGGGGTCTGGGGCGCGGACGACCCGGCGCGGGCCGTCACTCGCTACCTTGAAGTGCTCCATGAGGAGGATTGAACCATGACGACATCGAAATCCGGCGGCATGGCGACCGCCAATGTGTCGATCGTTCTGAACGGCGAACGCCGCCGGGTGGCCGCCGGGCTGAGCGTGGACGGGCTCCTGCGCAGCCTGAAACTGGAGCCCGGCATGGTCGTGGTGGAACGCAACCGCGAGATCCTCGCCCGCGACGCCATCGGCGCCACGGCCGTCGAGAACGGAGACAGGATCGAACTCGTGCACTTCGTGGGAGGAGGATAGATGGAGAGGACCAATCGACCCGATCCACCTTTCGTGATCGGGGACAGGACCTTCACCTCGCGGCTCATCGTGGGGACGGGGAAGTACCGCACCAACCGGGAGATGATCGCGGCCATCCGGGCCAGCGGCGCCGAGATGGTGACCGTCGCGGTGCGCCGGGTCGACCTCGACCGCAGCGTGGAGGAGGGCATCCTCCACCACCTTGATCCCGCCGACTTCTTCCTCCTCCCCAACACTGCCGGCTGCTACACGGCCGCCGATGCGCTCCGCTACGCCCGCCTCGGCCGCGCCGCCGGACTCAACGACTGGGTCAAGCTGGAGGTGATCGGCGACGAGCGGACCCTGCTCCCCGACACCGCCGCCACGCTGGAGGCCGCCATCGAACTCGTCGCCGACGGCTTCAAGGTGATGGCCTACACCAACGACGACCTCATCACCGCGCTGCGCCTGGAGGATGCGGGATGCGTGGCGGTCATGCCGCTGGCAAGCCCGATCGGAAGCGGTCTGGGAGTCGTCAATCCCTACTACATCCGCGAGATCAAGCGCCGCCTGTCGGTGCCGATCATCGTGGACGCCGGGGTCGGCACGGCCTCGGACGCGTGCGTGACCATGGAGCAGGGCGTGGACGGCGTCCTCATGAACACGGCGATCGCGGCCGCCGAGGACCCGGTCGGCATGGCCCGCGCCATGAAGCTGGCCGTGGTGGCGGGCCGGGACGCGTTCCTGGCCGGACGGATGGAGGCCCGCGAGATCGCCGTGCCCTCGTCCCCCCTGGGCGGGATGCTGGAGCCGGCTTGACCCCCGGCCGGACCCTCGCCTCCTCCATCCTGGCGGAAGTGGAGTCCGGTCGCCGCCTGGACGTTGCCTGGGAGGCCTCGGGGGCCCCCGCATCGCCCGAGCGGGGTTGGATCCGCACTCTTGTGTACGGTTCGGTCCGGCTGCGGGGGAGGATCGATCATCTGCTGTCGCGATTCGCCGGGCGTTCGCCCGCCCAACTCGATCCCCCGGTGCGCATCGCGCTACGCATGGGGGCCTTCCAGATCCTGGAGATGGGTGGAGTGCCCGACTACGCCGCCGTTTCGGAGTCGGTGGACCAGGTGAAGGGGACACGCAGCCGCGCGGCGGCGGGGCTGGTCAATGCCGTGCTAAGGAAGGTGGCCGCGAGCCCCCGGAACCAGTCCCTTTTCCCCGCGCCCGACTCGGACCCGGAGGGACACCTGACCACGTGGGGATCACACCCGGCGTGGCTGGTGCGGCGGTGGATCCACGCCCTCGGGGTGGAGGCCGCCCAGGCGCTCGTCGCAGCCAACAACCGGGAGCCCGACGTCTACATCCGGCCGGTCGGGGTGGAGAAGGACGAAGCGGTTCGGGTTCTGGCCGCCTCGGGGTTCTGCACGGCGGACCGCGCGGACGAGAATGGGGGCGGGCGCTCGATCCGCCTTCTGCCCCGGACCAACCCCGCCGAGGCCCTCGAGCTCGTGCCCGGCGTGATCCAGGACCCGGCCGCGTCGCTGGTGGTGGACTACGCGGCGCCGGATCCGGGTGTGGTCGTGGCCGATCTGTGTGCCGCGCCGGGAGGCAAGGCGCTGGCGCTGAGCGAAACGGCCGGGGGCGTTGTGGCCGCCGACCTCTCGCCGCGGCGCCTGGGCCGGGTGGCGCAGGGGGCGGCCCGGCTGGGTGCGCGGGTGTGGCCGGTGGCCGCCGACGCGCGCTTTCCTCCGCTGCGTGAGGCCGCGGCGGTGCTGGTCGATGCGCCCTGCAGCGGTACGGGAACGTTCAGGCGGCACCCGGACGGCCGTTGGCGCATGACCGCCGCCGACATCGTCAAACTGGCCGCGGTACAGCGTGCGATCCTGGATGGCGCCGCCTCCGTGGTTCCGCGCGGGGGACTCCTTGTGTACGCTACATGTACCCTCGAGCCGGAGGAGAATTGGTGTCAGGTGGAGAGCTTCATGTCGCGGCATCCGGGTTTCCGCGTCGAGCCGGGCCCTGCCAGGGCCTCGTTTCTGGACAGTAGGGGGTGCCTGCGCGTGCTGCCCCATGAGAGCGGATTCGACGGCGTCTTCGCCGCCAGGTTGAGAAGGGTGGGCTGAATGAATCTTGGTGGGTCGATCCGCCGCCGGAGATCGTCGAAGGGCAAGGCGAAGTCGCGCGGGAGGAAGCCGAGTGAGATCGAGCTGCCGGCATGGAAGCTGGGCGCGCGGCATCGCAGGGGGCTGAGGTGGCGGGGGCTTAAGCTGAACTGGGGATGGAGGCCGAAACGGGGCTGGCGGCCGAATTGGAGGTGGCGACCGAACTGGAGGTGGCGGCCGAACTGGAGGTGGCGACCGAATCCGGAATGGAAGCCGACCCGGGAATGGAAGCCGAGTTGGGAATGGAGGCCCAATTGGGGACGGAGGCCGAAACCGGGACGGAGGCCGAAAGTTGCCAGGAGGCCTGGCCGGCAACGGAAGCCGAGCCGGCAGCGAGAGCGGACCCGGGAGCGGAAGTGGAAGCCGAAAACCGGGGACTCCGGACGACGCCTGGGGACCCCCGCGATGCTGCTGATCGTGGTCGGGACGGGGTCGGCGGCCGGGTACGGCGTGTCCACGATCTGGCTCTTTCCGTCCCCTGAACCACCGCCGGCGCTGCAAGGCGTGCCGGAGTTGCGGGGCGGCCCCATGTCCGGTGCGCTGGCGCTGTTGGCCGATTCCGGCCTGACCGCGGGGTGGGTGGATTCGATCCGCCATCCTGTAGCGCCGGCCGGGATCGTCATCGGCCAGAACCCGCTGCCGGGACGAACCGCGCTGGCGGGCGCGGAGGTGAGAGTCACGATGTCGATCGGGCCGGAGATCAGGGCCATACCGGATGTCACGCGGCTGCGCGGACCGCGTGCGGTCGCAACGCTGGAGGCCGGGGGGTTTCTTGTGCAGGTGGACACGATCCGTTCGGATTCGCCCGCGGGAAGGATCGTGGCAATCGACCCACCCCCGGGGACCGTGACCACGATGCCGGGATCGGTGCGGCTGCAGGTAAGCCTGGGTCCCCCCACCTTCCCGATGCCCAACCTGCTCGGATACGGCGAGATCGAGGCGCGGTCGCTGCTTAACGCGCTGGGTCTGTCGGTGTCGGATGTGGACAGACGGTACAGTATTCTGAACGTAAACCGTGTTTTCGGCCAGAATCCTGAACCAAACGCCGATGTCCGCTCAGGTACCCGCGTTCGCCTGATCGTCGGTCAGTCGATGGGCTGGACCCTCTACGAGCCGCTGAGCGCAGCCTTCCCCACGCGCCCGGAGCGCCCGCGGACGGCACCCGGCACTCTACCGGAGGGGACCTGATCCATGGGTCGGCGACAGAGCACCGTGGCGCCAGGGACCGCCAGGGTACGCATGCTGGCGGTACTCGTCGCGGCCGGCGTCCTGGTCGCGCTCTGGATCGTCCGGCAACGGGACCAGCCCGTGGTTGCCGGTTTCCGCGCCCCGGACTTCGCCGTCACGGACGAACAGGGCGAGACGGTTACATTGGCCACCTATGCGGGCAAGGTCGTCCTGCTCAACGTCTGGGCCACCTGGTGCGGTCCCTGCCGCGAGGAGATGCCGTCCATGCAGCGCCTGTACGACCGCTTCTCCCCCGAAGACTTCGAGATCGCGGCCATCAGCGTCGACGCGCTCCCCGACCGGACCGACGAGCAGGGCAACCCGGGCGGAGATCCCTTCGCCTTCGCCCGCGACCTGGGCCTCACCTTCCCCATCCTCCTCGACCCGTCGGGCGAGATCCAGTGGATCTACAGGACTTCGGCGGTTCCGGAGTCGTTCGTGATCGGCCGGGACGGGGTCATCTACAAGAAGGTCGCGGGTTCGACGGACTGGGAGTCGCCGGCCAACGTCGAACTCGTGCGACGGCTGGTGGAGGGCGGCTGACATGTCCTCCTTCCCCGGAACCCTCCTGCGCAACTGGCGCCTCAAGCTCACGGCCCTCGCGCTGGCCGTGGTCCTCTGGGTCACCATGCAGCTCACCGACGACCGGATCGACCGCCTCACTATCTCCAGCGTCGATGTGCGCGTCGAGCATGTGCACCGGGACTGGTTCCTGGTGCAGCCGCCGTCCCCGCCGGCCGTGGAGATGAGCGTTACCGGTCCCCTCCGTGACATCCTGCGGGCCTCGATGTCCCGGCCGACGATCGAGATCCGGGTCGACACCGTTTTCAGGGAGGACTCGGTGCTGACGCTGATCCCGGACTGGGTGACCGACGTGGACCGCAGCAGCGTGACCATCGACAACTTTCGCCCCAGTTCGGTGCGGCTCCTCTTCGAGCGCAACAAGGAGGAAGAGATTCCGGTGACGGTGCGCCTGACGGGTGAACTGCCCGACTCCCTGGCCCTCGTCGCGGAGCCGCGCGCCAACCTCCTCTTTACCCGCGTGCGGGGTGCGGCCTCGGTGGTGGACGCGCTCGAGACGGTCTTCCTGGAGCCCTTCGACCTGAGCGGGGTCACGGGTGCCGGTCGCTTCGAGATTGCGCTGGACACGGTGGGATTCGGAGGATTGGTGGTGAACCCCACGAGCGCCACGCTGACCGTCGACGTGGCCCCCATGCGGAGCCGCGTGCTGGCGCTTCCGGTGGAGTGGCCCGGAGCGGGGGCCGGCCTGGCGCTGGCGTCCCCCGTGGTCAACGTGACCCTGTACGGGGCGGAGGAGTTGCTGGTCGGCGCGGACACGGTGGCGCTGCGGGTGCTCGTGAGCGCGGATGCGGCGGTCGTGCGGAGCGAGGTGGAGGAGGACGGGGAGGCGCGCGTCCCGTTGTTGCTGATCGGGGTGCCCTCGTGGGTGCGGGGCGAGCTCGAGGTGGATTCGGTGACCGTCCGGGGGGCCGGGGGACCGTGACGCGGCCGGTCCTGGGGATCGAGACCACCTGCGACGAGACCTCGGCGGCGGTCCTGGACGCGCGGGGCGCAATGCTCGGGCTGGTCATCCACTCGCAGGACGTGCACCGGGTCTACGGGGGCGTGGTGCCCGAACTGGCCGCCCGCGACCACCTCAGGCGGATCGAGCCCGTGGTCGAGGCCGCGCTCGGGGAGGCGGGGGTGGGGCGTGGGGATCTGGGCGCCATCGCGGTGGCGGCGGCCCCCGGTCTGATCGGCGCGCTGCTGGTGGGGGTGACCTGGTCGCGCGCGGCCGCCTTCGCCCTCGGCATCCCCCTCGTCCCGGTCCACCACATGGAGGGCCACCTCTTCGGCCCGGTGTTGGAGGACCCGGATGCGGTGCCGCCCTTCGTTGCGCTCCTCGTCTCGGGGGGCCACACCCTTCTGCTGTGGGTCCCCGAGTGGGGCCGCTACCACCTCCTTGGCGAAACGCGGGACGACGCCGCGGGCGAGGCCTTCGACAAGGTTGCCAGGATCGTGGGGCTGCCCTATCCCGGAGGACCGGCGATCGAGAAAGCGGCTGCCGCGGGAGATCCGGCGCGGTATCGATTCCCGCGGCCGCTGCTGAAGAAGAAGGGAGGTGCGGGGTCCGCCCGTGGACGGGCCGGTCGCTTCGACTTCTCGTTTTCGGGGCTGAAGACGGCCGTGGCGCGCACGGTCGCGGATGTGGAGAACGAAGCCCGCCTGGACGCGGAACGTCCGCACCTCGCCGCGTCGTTCCAGGAGGCCGCGGTCGATGTGCTGGCGGGCAAGACGCTTGCGGCGGCGGAGGTGGTGGGCTGCGACAGGGTGCTGGTGGGCGGGGGGGTGGCGGCCAGCCGTGCGCTCAAGGCGCGCGTCCGCGATGGGCTCGGGCCGGGTGGCCGGCTCTTCGCGGCCTCGCCCAGGCTGTCCATGGACAACGGCGCCATGATCGCGCGCGCGGGTCTCTATCGTCTGCGGCGCGGCGATTTCGGCGGTCTCGCGGACGCTGCCGCCAGCGCGCCCATCCCGGGAGTGCTTCCGTGGCAGCCCACGGGCTGCGGGCAGCCCGCGGACAAGATCCCCGCGGCATTCGAGCGGTGATGCATCCGGGCTGGAGCGCTTCGCTCTGCGTTACTCCTCGGGTGAATAGCGCTGCTATTCTCCTCTCGTC
>LXNI01001775.1_pt1 | contig 17239 bp, 19 predicted proteins | sample 809091 | NCBI WGS metagenome assembly LXNI01 (sample SAMN04870527, study PRJNA318959) | sponge metagenome | biome: 01000161; feature: marine sponge reef; material: water | host: Sarcotragus foetidus | place: Greece: Milos, Mediterranean Sea | collected 2013-05-29 | depth 5-7 m | reverse complement strand
CCAGTGATTCTTCGCTATCGATTTAAGGAGCTCTGATCAAAGGTGTTTTGGTGGCTGAGCTGGACTGCGATTCAGTCATGGGAGCTACTGGAAGGCCAATTGGAGCCTTTTTGTAGGCCGGAACGTGCGTTTTGAAGGTCCTAATATTTCATTAATGAAATGCAGGTGTACCTCCCCGCCATCGCAAGTAATGAATTGCGGGACAAGTACAAATTGACCAGGGCCATCAGGGTGTAGACCTGTGCCGCCATCTGGTCAAGTCGTGGTACAGGGCCTTATACATGAGAGACGTCAAAACCCGGTTAGCGCAGTCTCACTTATTCGTTGTTTTGTTGGACCATATAGTCAATGGCCAGGCTGGCGAGAGCCCGTACCCCCGTCAGTAAAGCCGCCTCGTCAGCGAAAAAGTAGGGCGAATGGTTCCGCGGAACTGTTGCGAGATCAGCATCCGGCGGTGCTACGCCAAGAAAAATGAACAATCCAGGCACTTCGTTGGCGAAATAGGAGAAATCCTCGGCTCCGGTGATTTTTGCTGTTTGTTTCACAGAATCAGACACGCGTTCCAGGGAAGGAAGCATCTGCATAGTCAATTCTGGATCATTCACAGTGACGGGGTACCCATAGTTAATTTGCACTTCTGCCGTGGCACCGGCACTAGCTGCAATGTGTTCGACCGTATGCCGAATACGGCGTTCTATATCCTGACGGACCTCAGGTAGGAATGTGCGTATGGTGCCGGAAAGCTCAACCTCGTCTGGAATTATATTGCTGCGTACGCCACCATGGAAAGTGCCGATCGTGATGATAGAAGGTGTGGCAGTCACATCCAGTTGACGGCTGGCTATTGTCTGCAGCCCCAAGACAATTTGACTGGCAACAACAATCGGATCAACGCCCCCCCAGGGGACCGCTCCGTGAGTCTGCCGTCCTGTCACCTTGATATGCATTGCATCTGAGCTGGCCATGAACGGGCCGGGCAGATAACTGATTTCGCCAACCCTGTTCGGCCAAACATGCAATCCGAAAACAACTTCTGGCCTGGGATTCTCAAAGGCACCTTCACGAAGCATAAGATCTGCTCCCCCTTCCTCACCTGCAGGTGCACCTTCCTCCGCAGGTTGAAAGATGAATTTTACGGAGCCTGGCAAGTCATCTTTCATGGCTGCCATGACACTTGCAACTCCCATCAATATTGCTACATGGTTGTCATGGCCACAGGCGTGCATCACTCCAACTTCCATCCCGTTGTATGTTGTTCGGACTTTGGAGGCAAAGGGTAGATCCACCATTTCGGTGACCGGGAGTGCATCCATATCTGCGCGAAGTGCAACGACCGGCCCCGGCTTACCACCCTCTAAGAATCCGATGACCCCTGTGTGTGCAACCTCGGTTCGGACCTCCATGCCGAGTGAGCGTAAGTGATCTGCGACAAGTGCAGCCGTCCGAAACTCGCGGTTGCTCAATTCAGGGTTAGCATGAATATCCCGGCGCCAATCAATCACGTCGGATTCAAATGCAGCGGCGTGCATGTCCAGTTCCTTATGAAGTGCGTCCAGATCCTGTGCCTGTGCAGGCGTCAGTGCACCAACTAGGACGGTCAGGCAAAAGAAAAATTTCAGCATTATTAGCGAAGTACGTTGAGAAGTCGGCTATACTTAACGGTAATCGTGCGCCCCAAGCTGTTATGGAACGGCTGACTGGATTCACTCACATCATTCAACACGACAAACAGGCCTGTATTTGCAGTCTGAAGCCAGCCGACCCTCAGGTTGGCAGACCACAGGTCACCTATACTATTACTGTATTGGAACAGTCCCTGAACATATAGACGGGGAGTAAACGAATATGAGATCCGTGTCTGAACCAGATTGATCACAAAATCTCCACCCGGTAGGCGAACATCATTATGTGACCAATCTAGTTCTGTGGTCAGCGCTTCGTTGGCCCGAATGCGCAGTGTAGTTGATATATTCCGGCGCGTACCACCGAAGAAGCCACCCAGAACTGCACGTGTGCTAATGCTCATCTTGCGCCCTTGGTTAGTAATGAGTACAAGTTGGGCCTCAGTGTGATCGTAGGTGCCTGCAGGTATACGCGTTTTACCGGAGATCTCGAATTCTTCCTGGACGCCCTCGCGTGTGAGGTTAATACCGGTATGAACCTCAAACCCGCTTTTCCATTCGAAGTGATTGTCGATATGCCAGCGTCCACCTTCCTGGAATCCTGCAAAATCCCAATAGCCCTGATAGCTCACATGAGGGCGCAGCTCCAACAGGCCGAGCGAGTTTTCCGGTCGCCAAGCGTAGAGTACGAGGCCAGTAATTTTTCGGTATTCGTTACTTCGTCGCAGAAAGCCGATTCCTGGATTAAAATTTTCAGCGACCTCAGTAAGTGTTGCGTTGATACGCCACACGTTCGAGACATAGTCGGCATTGATGTTATAGGCATGTTCTGCCCCGCCTAAATGCGGCGAAAATGTTCGGGCGACGAAGCCGGATATGGTTGCAAATTGACCAATGCCCCATCGTCCGTCCACGGCCACAGCCTGGTTGTCTTCTTCGATCAGTGTGGAATCTCCTGCATCCATGTGTAGACGACTTGTTGCCATGATGCCGACTGCAGAGCGATTTGCCAGGTCTTTACGGATGCGCGCAACGGAAAAATTTGTCCCGGCAGCGGCACCTTGGACTTCGCGGGTTTGCATCGTGAGAAGCCCTACATTTACACCGGCCATTTGGCCTGAAAGTCGTGTGCCTCCAAGGATTGGGATCACCTCTCCACTTGGCCCGATGCCTATTCTTCGGCTGAAAAAGAGCTCGACTTCCTGCCCGCTGAACTCGGAAACACCAACAGAAAAAAGGCCTGCATTTTCGAGGAAGAATGGACGTTTCTCCGGGAAGAAAAGGTTGAATCGATCCAGATTAACCTGTTGTTCGTCTACCTCGACTTGTGCGAAGTCAGTATTGTAACTGGCATCCAGTGTGAGGCTTGGTGTGACACTGTACTTGAGGTCCAGACCAATATCACCGGAGGTTTCTATCTGAGGGTCCCCAGGCTCGAATGTTCGCGTGAACTGTCCGAGTGTATAGGGCACAACTTGGAGGTTGCGGGGCTGAGGTACGGTGAGTCCGCTGACGCGGCCTGCCCGCGATACTCTGCTGAGTTGATATTGGCGGGGCATGCGGGTCCAAAAAGCACGCTCATTACGTCGACGAATGTTTCGCTGGAAGTTTATGCCCCATGTCTGCTCCCGTGAAGCCGGAAAACGAACGGTTCGAAAAGGAATCTCAAACTCGGCACTCCAGCCTTCGTCCGTGATGCTTGTCTGGACATCCCATGATCCGTCCCAATTGATATTGAAGCCACCGCCGCTGCCGGTTTGTTGTCGTGCACCAAATGCGCCCTGACCCTCTTTGGTTACCTGAGCATCGTACTCAATACCAGCAGGATTTGTACCGAAGACGAAGCCATTCTGCCCGTCCAGGTATGTATCAAGGATCATTTGGAAGCTGTCGGTCTCATCAAGCGGTGCATCACGCCGGGTATCTGAAACAACGATAGCTTCTGGTTCACGGTCGTAGCATATGACACCCACATAGAGTGCGCGATCAGTGTAAACCAGACGTACTTCTGTACGCTCACTTGCCGGCTGTCCTTCCTGTGGTGTAGTTTGCCAGAATTGGCTAATAGGTACGGCCTGTGTGTAAGCAGGATCACCGATCACCATGCCATCCAGTACAGGAGCCACTTCTGTATGCACGGCTTCTGAGGCCGGTACAGTGTATTCTGGTGCATTGGGCATTGAGTATTGTGCGTTTACGGTAACAGCAGTCAGTGGAAGCAGTGCCAAAAGACAGACGAAGAGACGCATAAGGCCCGAACAGATTGAGTAAGTATAGGATAAGGTATAACAACCTATTTTGGGTAATTACACTCAATTGAGTAACTTTTTAATTATGGCAACCCATCGCATTAAAAGTAGCCAGAAACGCATGTGGGGTGGTCGCTTCACGGAAGACACCGATGCACTGGTGCAGACATTTGGCGCATCGGTGGATGTGGACAGGCGGATGGCATTGGAGGATATCGACGGTTCAATCGCGCACGCGTCAATGCTTATGGCCCAGAGAATCTTGACCGAGGAAGAATTTGGCTCTATTCGTGCAGGTTTGGAAGCCATCAGGGAAGATATTCTCGCGGGAAAGTTTGCGTGGGATGTTGCATTTGAGGATGTGCATATGAATATTGAACACGAGCTTACCAAGCGTATTGGTCCACTGGGTGGAAAGCTGCATACGGCACGGAGTCGCAATGACCAGGTCGCTACGGATTTACGTCTCTGGTTGCGAAGAGCAGGCAAACAGATTGGCATAGAGCTGCACACAGTTCGGGTAACATTGGTGGATCTTGCCGAGACCCACATGGGAGTGATCATGCCGGGCTACACACATCTTCAAGTAGCGCAGCCGGTCCTGCTCTCACACCATCTGATGGCTTATTATGCGATGTTCAGTCGGGATTCTGATCGTCTATCTCAGGCCTTGGCGCGGATGAACTATTCACCGCTAGGTGCTGGAGCATTGGCAGGTACAGGGTTTGATATTGATCGGCACTCGACTGCTGATCAGTTGGGATTTGAGGGAGTGGCCCTGAATTCAATGGATGCAGTAAGTGATCGGGATTTTGTGTTGGATTTTCTATCGTTCTGCAGCATCACAATGATGCATCTGTCACGTTTAAGTGAAGAACTCATTCTGTGGTCCAGTCAGGAATTTGGTTTCGTTACGTTGCCCGATAGTCACACTACGGGCAGCAGCATTATGCCACAGAAGAAAAATCCGGATATGTGCGAGCTTATCCGGGGGAAGACCGGTCGGGTGTGTGGTAGTCTTATGGCACTGCTTATGACAATGAAGGGATTACCATTGACTTATAACAAGGACATGCAGGAGGACAAGGAAGGTGTTTTTGATGCAGCGGACACCGTCCAGATGTCTCTGAGGATATATGCCAGTATGCTTACTGGCATTGAGGTGCATGCAGATCGTATGAGAATGGCAGCCCGTGCAGCATTCAGTAATGCTACAGATCTGGCAGATTATCTCGCGCGAAAAGGTCTTCCGTTCCGCGAAGCTCACGACGTGGTGGGGCGGCTTGTAGCGATTTGCTTGAAGGAAGGGCTTACTCTGGCTGCATTATCGCTTGAAAGAATGCAGGAGGTGAGTGAATTGATTGACTCAGATGTGCTGGAGTGTCTGCGTCTGGATGCGGTGGTTAATGCGCGTAACAGCCTTGGCGGAACAGCGGCAAAAGAAGTTGAGCGTCAAATAGGGCTTGCCAGAGAGCAGCTGAAGATGGAGTCTGGTTAGTGTCTACAGTCTGATGTACCGGGGCTGACGGGGAAGGACCTTCATCTCGTCCAAGAACGATTCTGGGTTCAGAATCCAGTCAGATCCTAGTGGGGGAAGCCGAAACTCTATGATGTTGGGCGCGCGGTCACTCGGTTCGCCGAGGACCCCGTGATCAACTCGTAACCGGATGCACCTGCGTGCAAGGAGGGGCGTAGCGTATAGCCAGTCAACTGGATGTTGCCGTAGGTGCGGATCTGGAAGCAACTGTTCTCGGACAGTGGCATCCATGTATCGGTCCCAGACGGTCGTGGCAGTTGTTGCAAGATTCTCCGGCCCGAATGACTCCACCGCGTTTAGGATGGCCCTGTGGCGGGGAGTTCCGGTGTGTCCTGCTTTGTGTCAGTGATGATGTTGAAACCATTGCTCAACATCACTCGGCTACCAAACTTTGAGTCGACCAAAAAATCAGTTCGGCTATGGTTCACAATATCGTCGTTGTACACACACATCTACGAGGGCGTACACACTTACTCATGTGATCAGACTGACTTTGGGAGGTTGACCTCTGTGACGATCCCGATACCCGGAAGACTACCCAGCATACTAAAGCGATTTGTTCCGTAGCACGTGTACGCGGTACCAATCTCCTGAACCTTCATGCTTTTAGAGAGCACAATAGCGCTAGCCTGAATTCCCGGGGAGGATTTAGGCAGGCGGGGTTGGCGTTTCGGTTGGGTCTTCGGGCAACGTACATGAATAGGTAATTTGATCAAAGTTTCCCCGAAATCCCACGAAAAACGATCCAAAACCAACGGAATCCGCGAGACTTTAGCTCAAAACTGCGGAATGCCATACCGAAATGGCTAAATCAGAAGAACCTAACGCCGACTAGCATAGTATGAGAGCGTTTCCCGGTCATATGAACCATAGAGTTATTCGCTAGCAGCAAACCGACACCGTGTAAACCATGAAACCAGTTATATCTATTGCAACTGTGGCGCTTGTAGTCACGGCCTCTCTTCTAGCAAGCTGCGGAACGCTCTTCATTCCTGGCACGAAGGAAATCCCTATCAACAGTAATCCTGTCGAGGCAACAGTCACCATTGATGGAGTCGTGCGGGGGGTGACGCCCATGTCACTTGAGCTGGATAACAACGAGAGCCATGTCATCACGATCAGCAAGGAGGGCTATAAAACAGTCAGCTGCACACTGACCGCCAAAGTATCGGGTACGATGGTTGTACTGGATGTTATAGGCACCGGGCTGATAGGTGTTATCATTGATGCTACTACCAGAGGCTGGTACAAACTAGAGGAGACCAATTGCGCTGTAACTCTGCCGGTTGACCAATAGTGCTGCCGGGATTCTCTCATCTGCAGATTTGGCAGAAAGCGTTGAAGCGGACCGCTTCTACGCGCCCGCGCCTACAGCATGTGCAGATTGCCTACATCCAACTGGTGCTGATCATGGCGCTGTACTTCTGCCAGACGGTCTTCCCTACGAGGTGCAGTGGGGACCAACTGGACTCGCTTCGTGCTGTCCTCTGGAGTGCTATTCTGGCCCGCGGCATGTCCGCCAAAGAATTACAGAAGACCGTCTTGAAACGATTGAATCGCCAGAATATGGATATAGGCCAGCAGGCATATTGGCTCTGTGCAGGACTGTCTGTAGCCAGAGATCGTTGTCTTCCATTGCTGGTAGATTTTCTTTCTACCGGGAGAGAGCCCCGTAACACCATGTCTTTGATTTTCTTATAACGAGTGGCAGCAGAGAATTCATCTTCAGGGATATGAGTGACTGGCAACCAGAAGAATTATCTTCGCTCATCCAAGCGTTAGGTAAGCGGGGGCAAAGCCTCGTTTTTCGGGAAGGGCCTTACGTTCTTGGTAACGGAACGAGAGATAACTTGTCTCCCCTTACCCCATGGATTGAAGAACTTAGCAGGCGCAGTGATGACGATGCGGCGAAGGTACTTGCTTTGCTGGCTGACGACCCCGACCTGATTATCTGGAGACAAGAGATTGGGCAAGCTCGGGGAGCGCAGACCTGGATAGCCGCGTAGCTACGCGACTGGATTTCAGTATTGAACAGGTTCAGAGAGCTCTCCAAGGTGGCCCCCCTGCAAGTGCTGCCGACCTTGTGATACTGACAACCGATGTCCTTGAAGAGCTAGCAGATCGTAATCGTGATGGGCAGACCAATGATTGGCGCCAGTATTGGTATCAGGATCAAAAAACTAAAAACCCCACATCCCCCGGACGAAAACTATTGCCGCAATGTACTGCTTTCGGACCTGAAAGAAATTCTCCGTCAACACGATATTGATGCTCAACCAGAGGGGAGGTACGCGGATGACAAGAGAGCAGATATCCGCGTATCGTACGGCTCCGATCTCGCGGTTCCAATAGAAATAAAAAAGAACTCATCTCGCGATATCTGGCGTGGGATCACAGAGCAACTCGTGCCGAAATACGTACGCGATCCAAGTGCCGATGGTTACGGGATCTACCTGGTGTTCTGGTTTGGTACAAGCCATATGAGAATAATACCACCGGTCGGAGGCATCCCAAACAAACCGGACAAGCTAAAAAATCTATTTGAAGAGCAGCTTGATCCAGCACTCAGGTTGAGAATCTCCGTCGTCGTGATTGACGTGAGTCCAAGTGGCAGATATGCAGAGGGGGAATAGTGTGCTCTGTACTTGCTTACTCTGGTCGAACATGAAGAACATGGTTGAAAGAATACAGGAGGTGAGTGTATTTATTGACTCAGATGTGCGGAGTATCTGTGTCTGGATATGGTGATCAATGCGCGTAACAGCCTTGGCGGAACAGCGGCAAAAGAAGTTGAGTCTCAAATAGGGCTTGCCAGGGAGCAGCTGAAGATAGAGTCTAGTTAGGGTCCACAGTCTGATGTACCGGGGCTGACGGGGAAGGAGTTTTGTCTGGATGCTTATAAACTGTGTGATTCCGCTCATAAATCTCCAACCACGCCTACAGAAGTACAGATATTGTATAATAACCTTGAATTATTCATTTTGAATGCATAATTTCCGGTTATGCCTGATGTGTATATCCATCGTTCATTGGAGCCGGTTCTCAAAAGGGCGGCCTCTGAATTTCCGGCAGTCGTACTGACCGGGCCACGTCAATCCGGGAAAACGACGCTGTTGCACGAGCTTTTTGGGCAGCACTATCACTATGTCTCCCTGGAGGCTCCCGATGTTCGTATCGCGGCTGCAGAAGATCCACGCGGATTTTTAGAGCAGTATTCACCACCGGTCATCATTGATGAAGTGCAGTATGCACCTGATCTATTTTCCTACATCAAGGAAAAGATTGACTCTGACCGTTCGCGAACCGGACAATACCTTTTAACGGGTTCACAGAACCTGTTAGTGACAGAGCGTGTAACCGAGTCGTTGGCAGGCCGTGCGGCCATACTTCGTTTACTGCCTTTATCGAGACGTGAGGCGGAGAGACAGCCATTCCGCGCGCTTGCTTGGGAGCAGGGCCAAATACCTCCAACAGAGTTGTCATCGCACATGTTTGGTGGATTATGGGAAAGCTTTCTTCGTGGGGGATATCCAGAGCTTGTGGCAGATCCAGAGCGGGATGCATCACTGTGGCACAGCAGCTACATCCAGACCTATCTCGAGCGGGATATTCGCACCCTGCGTCAAATAGGTAACCTGACGCAGTATCAAAACTTTCTCCGTATGTTGGCAGCGCGAAGTGCACAGCTCATAAACGTGACGGATATTGCCCGTGATCTTGGAGTAGCTGTCAATACTGTCAGAGCTTGGCTCTCTATACTGGAAGCCACATATCAGGTGATCGTGCTGCGGCCTTACTTTTCCAATGTCGGAAAACACTTGGTTAAAACACCGAAAGTATACTTTACTGATGTCGGCACACTTTGTCATTTGGTGGGTCTGAGGGACCCGGAACATGCGGCTTCAGGGCCAATGGGCGGTGCCATCCTGGAAACGGCTGTCCTCTCGGAAATCTTCAAGACACTCACACACCGCGGGATTACCCCAAGGATCTATTTCTGGCGGACTCTGTCGGGGAGCGAAGTTGATCTCGTGGTGGAAGTTTCCGGCAGGCTTATTCCCCTTGAAGTCAAACTCTCGGCAACCCCACGCCCCTCTATGGCTCGTTCTATCAGGAATTTTCAAAGAGATGCGGGAGATACGGCGGCGCAGGGGTATGTAGTACATCCAGGCGATACGCAACTACCGCTCGGCCCTAATGTGACTTCGCTTCCCTTTGCCAGCCTGTAGCAAGGCACGGGTATCTGGCTTAAGAGAGATTTTTTATGCGAGCCAACTGGTCAATCACCCACTTTCCACGCTGATGATGCACCTAATTGCATCAATCAGGTACAGGCTTGCTTTCGGTATCAGTGTGCCGCAGAAAATTTGTCGGTCTCGGTTAGGGTTTTGGGAGAACTAGAACCCGGTCGGGGTCCATCTATAAACCATTTTGGAGTTCAGTGGCCTGTGAGACGTCGTGTCTGACTTAGAGCATACGGTGGACAGTTCAGATTGAAAAAAGCTGCACAGAAACTTATGTGAATTATATACTGCACGATTATGATGAAAAAATACCGTAGTTCGTGCCGTTTAAGTCATCAACACCGGGCCAAACTTGAACTATTTATTAGCCAATCCACACAGTCACTCAAGTCACTGAATACCAACGGCTTGAAACAGCCGATATGGATTTGTCATGGGATTCCACTGACCGTCTTTGTTCCAGCAACCCCAGAAGCACATCTTGTTCAGAGACAATCATGTACCAGAACTCTGAAACGAAAAAGCAACGAAGATAGCCTTCCCTGAAGCCTCTTGAAACCACAGTGGCAAGGAATCTCAGCAAAAAAATCACTGCAATACCGAATTTGAACTTAGCCCTATTGGATAGAGTGAGGCGTCCCACCATGGCAGAGAACGTATATTCCCGGGGTCAACTATCGTTGTCCGGGTATTTCTCTAAACAGATCCACTTCATCGGGAAAGAGTCCCGAAAGAAATGTAAGGGTCAGTTGATCATTTAAGAAAATCTCCGCACCACAGGATCGTATTATAACTTGGTCTTGGTCCGCACTTAGTAGGGTCCTGATGCGTTTTTCCTCATTTTCGCGTTTTACCTCATCTTCCTGTGGCCCTTGCACAGCCAACAGTTTTCGCTCGTTATTCTGGCGTAAGGACTGCGTAAGAATTCCATTGATATGGTCATCGTTGAAACCGTAACCGATGCAGATAATGGCGCGAGTTGGATCCAGACTCCAGCGCCTTAGTTCGTATGCAAGAAACAAAAACGGGTCAACATACTGCAACTTGTATTCCGTTCCGAATATGAGAGCGATTTCATCGGCTTCAATCTTTGAAGTGGAGTCAGAATACATCACCCTGTGATCCTCAGTGAAGTACCAATCAACTGATCCATGCAGCTTATAAAGCAGTAAGGACGGGGGATCATCGAATGTCTCATCGAACAATCTCCAGTCCCACTTCCTATTGCTAAAGCCTCTTTGTACTTTTTCATTACCGCACGCTTTCTCAACACATAAGTCATAATTCAGAGAGAACACACGAAGTGGATATTGATATTCTTTCTGAAAACGTAGTAGACCTGAGTAGTAGGAAGCTTTTTCTATATTGGATAAGGGCAACCACTTGTCTCGAAGAATCTTTAATATCGCACCACGGAATTTACGAATAGGCTCAAACTTCTTACCGGCCACCTCCAATAGTTTGGGATTCCAAGCACCCACGAACGGGTATAATGTATGGCGTTCTTTCTTGATAAGTTCATCCAAGACGTTCACAAGGCGTTCTATGTTAAAACGAACAGCATCACCTGTGAGCCCATCCAGTCCATCTGCGAAGAATACGGAACTTCTAATGTACCGATATAAATCTCTGTAGCAAGCCCAATTTTCATCATTTTGTAAGATTTTTTCAATCTTATGAACCATCTTATTGGAGTCAGGAATGCCAGCATCTACACTCGCACCAGCACCCAACAGTACGATGATTTCGTTCTCCTTGAAAATAGTATTAGCCATCATAAGAACCACGGTTTAATGATGTTCACATCTACGGGGGGGAGTTGGAGGCGATTGAACTCTTTTAGATATCGAGCAATCAATTGAGCATAATAAACTGATACCGGCAGATTTTTTGCGTTGAATCCACGCCAGTTCGCGCCCGAAAGATTAATTGCGTCCTGAAGTTGGGCTTTATGCTGGCTTTCAGAGAAACCCTCATGCGGATAGGCGAATTGTATGTGCAAAGGATTGCCCACCGCCTTATAGAGAGTCGTCTGACCATGTCGCAGTCCCTCGAACCATGCGAGGTATTCAGATTTCGAAAGTTGGATCGTTGTGCTCTCAAATGGTACTAGGCTATTGTGATCAACGGAAAACCCAAAAAATCGATTCCTGTCGTTAAATTTCAAACAGACAAATTCTCCGCTCTGTGACCGATCCTTTGTGTCGGCGAGAACTGAGGCAATAGTTTCTAACTCACATCGACGAATGGCGAATGTCGTATGAACCACGAAGCTCGAATACTTGGAAGAGTATCTTTCGAAAATTCTTTTCAAATTATTACCGAAGTGGTTGATATAATTTTGCTCATTGGTATTGTCCCCGAGGACCCTTACTTCCTCGAAGATACCGCTCGAATCGGTGAGCACAGAGTAGGCAAAAAATCTCTCAGTGTGCAGCCCGCTTTTTTGATGAGCTTGGCCGATACCTACAATCAAGCATTTTTTTAATCTCGGCTTGACTTTCCACGGAATACCACCAAGTTTGGCGAAGATCTGGAGGCCTATACCGGCTGCGGACCACTTGAGCTTGTCTCTGTCAGTTACAGTTCTCTTAGCCACAACTTGGGTGGGCAGACCCTTCTCGAGAAAAGCATGCTTGAGTCTCCAGTAGGGTTCGTTTTGGTCTGGAGGGTCATGTCTACTGAAGGGCGTCAATATTATTGGAACAGCATTTCGGCCACTAGCATCGTTAGCTATACGATCACGTACGCGTTTAATTTCAGAGGGAGTAAAATCCGAGATAACTGTACCAGTAACATTATCATTCGATATTGGGAGGTTAAACATTTTACCCATTCCAGGGAAAGTGGTAAATGTGTCTCCACGTAGTGCCCGAAAGAGTTCTCGAGAAAAAGCGCGGTCCTGTTCCCTGTAGACAAAGTACAGGCTAATATCTTTTGGAGAGGCTTGGAAGGGGCCAGACTCTTTAATTCCCGTAAACTGCGAGGGAGATTCGGTTTGCCTACCAACTATATAACATTTCTCTTCTAGAGATTCAGCGGTAAGGTTTACAAAGTGTGATCCGACCCGAATTTGATCACCACCGGGAATAACAAGAGGGAAGATCTCATTGTGATAGTCTTTGACGAAATTAGCAAGCTTTCTGTAATGATCAGCATGATAATTCCGATTTACCTGTCCACGATTATTAAGTGCAAGACTAAGTTGCAGTGCTCGTCGCGTTCCACGGAATTCTGACTTTGGGTGAAAGCGTGAGTCAGCTATGAATCCAAATTGTTTGGTGGAGTGCAGGAAGTAAGGTTCTAATAAAATTACCCGCTCTCCCTCTGGGTATTCTTTTGTTATAATTTCAACAGTACTTCTGAAGTTCGAACTAACGCGAAACGATTCTGTGTTTAGTTTTGTCTCACAGTTTTGAATCAAGGCAACTTTGAGTGCTGCAATAGTTGCATACGTGTTGTCATACGGTTCAAGTACTACTTTCGTACTGCCGTCTATCTTCTGAAATAGTGTCCAGTATTGATCTTTTTTACCGTTCACCTCGAGGGTTCTGCGTACAGCTTTTTCGCTTCCAGATTCTGGTCGATCACTCTCAGTGTAGGGAGTGCGATATAGAGTAATGTTGAATTGCTTCGTTGTAAGTGGAAAGAAGTTTAGGGCTATTCTATTGCTCATGTTGGTTTTGTGTGATTATTGGGGTCCGATGTGGTTTATGTCAGTTAGATGCCGAGTGATATCTCATAGCTAAAGAGGCTTTTTTGCTATACTTATGCAAACCTGTGCCACTTAATGCCACAGACATTTCCGGCTTGATATGATCGCCATTGCTGCTTCTCGTCTCATTCTCTATTTCTGCGGTCGATGCGAGTTCTTTGACACGTTCGATGCATCTGAAGCAATCAGATTTCCATTTATACCCTTCGCCGGAGATGACAACGGGTTTGTTGTTTCTGCCTTGGAGTCGCCATAGATGTTTGTTGGCATTATCTCGATAAATTTCGAATTCTGGTGTTCCGCCTTGTTCGTGGTGACTATCATTATCAGCTATAGTACTATCGTGAATTGGAGCCTTGGCGCAAGATCCCAAACGAGGTCAATGCTTGCATCCGCAGTTGCCCTACGTGTAAAGGATTCGCCGGGAACAGCGATAGGTTCGCAGTTTGCATCATACAAAGCCCAGCAGTACAGGCCTTGATTTTCTTTGAGAAGCTTTAAATGTGTCATGAAAACCGTAAGTTTGGTTATGAGCAGCTAATAACCAAATTTTGGTTGACAAAGTTCCAAAGAAAAGATTGGTTTGTCAACCAGTTATCCACATTTTACCCACATTCTATGCTAAGCGGCAAAAGATTGAGGCAGTTCCGTCTCGCCAAAGGCATGTCCTTGGATGCTCTAGCCTGTGCAATGGGGAGAGTTGTGACCAAACAGTCACTGTCGAAGTATGAGCGGGGAATGTCGCTCCCTTCACAAGGCGTCCTTGCAAAGCTGGCTCAAACTCTAGGTGTGGATATTGGATCTCTCTGTCACAGGTCCATCGTAGAGATTGAAGTCATTGAGTACCGAAAACATTCAAAGTTGAGTAAACGCGAGCAGAATCGCGTGGAAAGCTTGGTTCAGTATATCCTTGAAGAGAGAATACGCTTATTGGATATGCTGGGGGAATTTGATGGATCAAAAACGTCACTATACCATTTTCAGGTAAACTCCTTGGAGGAGGCAGAGCAAGCCGCAGAAAGACTCCGCATTTATTGGGGTCTAGGTGAGGATCCTATTCCGAGTATGGTTGCTTTGTTAGAGAACAAACGCATTCATGTGATGGAGGTTGACGCGGCAGAGAGTTTTGATGGTCTTTCGCTCCGAGTCAAAAATAATGAGAGAACACCAGTTTCTGCCGGAGTAGTAACAAGGCGTAATATTCCAGGTGAACGCCAACGACTGAGCCTCGCGCACGAGTTGGGTCATCTTGTTCTGGGTGCTGCTCCCGACGTCGATAGTGAGAAAGCGGCGTTTCGATTTGGGGCGGCTTTTTTGGCACCTGCTAGGACATTGTTTCGCGATGTCGGCCAGCGCAGAAAATTTGTTTCCGCCCACGAACTCGTACTGCTAAAGCGCCGATATAGGATGAGCATGCAGGCACTCTTATATCGTTTACACGAATTAGAGGTTATCAACACACATGTTTACAGGAGTTGGTGCATAATGATTGGCAAAAAAGGGTGGCGAAAAAAAGAGCCTCATAGCCTTGATACAGAAAGTCCCGAGTGGCTGAACCGTCTAGTACACCGTGCCTTCTATAACAGACTACTTTCGGAGCGTGATGCTCATCGGATGTTACATCTGGGTCAAAGCGATCAGGACGGTGTTGAACGCGTGGAATCTATGGAATTTGCGGACACCTCTGGGATAGAAATCCAAGAAGTTTTGGAGAAACAGTTAAGGGAAATGGAAGAGGTTCTTGGGGGACCATAGACAGCAGCCCGCTGATAAAGTACTTGTTTCAGGATAGTGTCTCCAGTATCACTCATGTCTGCATAGTACTCTTTTTACCAGCTTGAAGGTCAAGCATGGGCAGGGTAGGTGCTGCTAAAACACTGAAAATGAGTGATATCGGTTATATTTTGCCAAAAAAGGCAGAACAGGGTGATGCCAAACCCTCACCAGTGCCAATTGGACGGGCCGACTCCCCTAAGGGACTCTTAGCTTGCCCAGAGCGCAGTACGTTCGCATTAAAGACTCAGATTAAACCCCGTCCCTTGTGAAGCCATTCGCTTCAAAATCTCAGTGTGATCTCGAACATGAACTTGGCACAATCTTCCCGTCTCCAGCAGAGGGGCGAAGACGCGCTTGACTTTCTCTTCCCACTGATGCAGCAGGATTTCCTGCGTATTCCGACCATGTGGGACACCTATGTGTTATTAGACTGCCCTTCATGATTTAGTGGATTAGATGATCAATTCTTGTTCGCTTTGGACTTTGCGCATGGAGTCACCCGTCAACTGAATTTTGTGGGCATTGTTGACCAGTCGGTCCAGGATTGCGTCGGCCAATGTGGGATCTTCCATGGTTTGATGCCACTTGTCTATGGTGCGTATTCCGACCATGTGGACCACCTATGTGTTATTAGACTGCCCTTCATGATTTAGTGGATTAGATAATCAATTCTTGTTCGCCTTGGACTTTGCGCATGGAGTCACCGGTCAGCTGAATTCTGTGGGCATTGTTGACCAGTCGGTCCAGGATTGCGTCGGCTAATGTGGGATCTTCCATGGTCCGATGTCATTTGTCAATGGGGTACTGACTGGTGACAATGGTAGATCGCAGGGTATAGCGGTCATCCATGAGTTCAATCAGATCACGTTGTTGTGCGCGGCTGATGCCGTGTAGTCCCCAATCGTCGAGGAGGAGTACATCGGTGCGGGCCAACTGTTTCAACAGACGAAGATGGGTGCGCTCTTCGCGCGAAAGCTGGAGGGTTTCCAACAGGCGATGCAGGCGGTGATAGCGCACTCGGAAGTTTTCCAGACAGGCTTGGTGGATATTGAGATCCAAATTGCCCACTTTGGAGTAGATCATTCCCATGGGTGGATTTTTCGTGAGCTTGCATTCATTCAAGTCATATGCCGGAGCATCACCGTCGTTATCAAGATCGGGAACGTATTCTGGAGCTTGCCAGGGCCGTGGGTCCGAATACCCTGGGACTCATTGAAGAAGTCTTGGAACGTCGGACGCACCAGGAGCAAAACTTCTGTTCCATCAAAGGAATCTTGGGACTGCAGGACCGCTACTCCAAAGAACGTCTGGAAGCGGCCTGTGCGCTTGCAGGCTCCCTGGGGGAAGCTGCCTACAATTATCCAAGCCTGACCTCCATCTTGAAAAACGGTCGGGATCAACTCCACAAAGCGAATCCCGTCCCGCCACCGATCTTACATGAAAATGTTCGCGGTGGAGACTAGTACGCAACCTAACCTTCCGATTCTATCATGACCCATCATTCTACCCTGGATCAACTCGCACAACTCCGCTTTCATGGCATGGCCAATGCACTGCGCGATCAATTGGCATAGCCTGAGATTGAACGTCTCTCCTTTACCGAACGTCTTGGATTGCTCCTGGATCGCGAAATCAGTGACCGGGCAAGCAGATCTCTGACTGCGCGGTTGCGCCGGGCCAAACTGCATCAAAATGCCTGCATGGAAGATATCGATTACCGGAGCGCACGCGGACTCGACCAAAGACAAATGTTGCAGCTGGCCAGTTGCGATTGGATTCGACGTCACTTGAACGTCATCCTGACCGGTCCCACCGGAACCGGCAAAAGCTACCTGGCCTGTGCATTGGCACACAAAGCCTGCCTGGAGGGCTTTCGTACACGGTATCACCGACTGCCGCGACTGCTTGAAGAATTAGGCGTTGCCCGGGCCGATGGTCGATATCTAAAAGTCTTGGATTCGTTGCGCAAACTGGATGTTCTGGTCTTGGATGACTGGGGATTGATCCATCTGTCACAAACCCAACAGGAGGATCTCTTCCAGTTGTTAGATGATCGGATTCAGAAACGATCCACGATCGCAACCAGTCAATTACCC
>LXNI01001774.1_pt1 | contig 17244 bp, 16 predicted proteins | sample 809091 | NCBI WGS metagenome assembly LXNI01 (sample SAMN04870527, study PRJNA318959) | sponge metagenome | biome: 01000161; feature: marine sponge reef; material: water | host: Sarcotragus foetidus | place: Greece: Milos, Mediterranean Sea | collected 2013-05-29 | depth 5-7 m | reverse complement strand
AGCAGAGCGCCGGATTGCAATTTCGGCTGCGGGAACAGAACGCCGATCAAAGAAGACGTACCGGCGGCGATGCCGGGGCCCAATGACGGTTTGAGCTGACCGATGGTTTGGGGACCATCCTCCGGATCGGTGGCGATTCCGGCAACCACCGCGGATGCCGTGCGGTTGATCAGTTGTCCCATCTGGATGGTCAGATCAATATATTCACGAACATGGGGATGGCGTTCGCTTTGATAGCTGTCCAGCAGGGTTTCGGGTTTTCCCTGCCGTAAGACCGCCAGCAGCTTCCAGCCGAGATTGGCCGCATCCCGAATACCCGCGCACATGCCCTGTCCCATGAAGGGAGGCGTCTGATGCGCGGCATCGCCGGCAATAAATAGACGCCCGTCGCGCCACTGTTTGGAGATCGTCGAATGGAAGGTGTAGATCGTCATGCGTTCGATTTCGGCTTCGGCCGGCGTGATCCAGCGATCCAAGAACGGCCAGATAAAGTCCGGTTTGCACAGCGCTTCCGGTTCGTCGTCCGGATTGAGGCGCAGCTCCCATCGTTGGCGTTTGCTGCCGAGAAAGACGCAGGACCCCGACCGTTCGGGCTCGCAAAAATGGAAGCTCTCCCGGCTTTCGATATCGCGCGGATTCGTCATCAAGAGATCGATGACCAGCCAGGGCTCGTGAAAGCCGAGGTCCTCGATGTCGGGATTTATGCACTCCCGGGTGAAAGAGCGCGCGCCGTCACAGCCGACCACGTAAGAAGCGCGAAGCGCCTTATCGTCTCCGGTTGAGTTTTCCCGGTAACTGACGGTCACGCCGTCTGCGTCTTGTTGGAGCGCGGTTACCTCCGAGCCCCATTTTTCGCTGACCTCCGGGTAGCGTCTGAAGCCGTCCCGCAGCACGTTTTCCAATTCCGGTTGATGAAAGCGGTAATTCACATACCAGTTATTGGGGCCGAGTACCTGAGGCCGCGGCCAGTGAACCAAGGTATCGCCGTCGGGACCAACAAAGCGGGCACCGCCGCCGACTTCGGAAATTTCGTCCATTTGCCCGGCCAGCCCCATGGTTTGAAACACCCGCATGATCTCGTCGTCGAACATCACCGCGCGTGGCAAATGATAGGCCGCCGTTTCACGATCCAAGGCGACGGTCTTGAGTCCGTATTGCCCGAGGATGTTGGCCAGCGCCGAGCCCACCGGCCCGAGACCAATGATGGCGACGTCAAAACTTTCCGTGTGATCGGTCATCGGGTTGGGAACAATTATATTGAGCGTGGTATTCGGCGGGTCGTCATCGGGCTGGTGCCGGATCAATTTGTCGCCCAGCATCCACCGGCCTAGTACCGGATCAATTTGTCGCCCAGCATCCACCGGGCGTAGGGCGGCGCCTCGTCCCAGAAGCGTGGTTCCCAATCGTCATCCATGTGATCCATATCGGCGAAATATTCGATCGAACCGCCCAGGGGTGAGTGGAAATACCAGAACCAGTTAGAGCCGAGGGAGTGGCGGCCGGGTCCCGACTCCGTCTTCCAACCCTTTTCGGAGAACCGGGTCCCTAAGGCCATGAATTCGTCGAAGTCGTTGGTCTCGAAGGCAAAATGGTTCCACCCTTTGCGGTCGGCGCGATGCAATAAATACAACATGTGATGATAGGTCGCGCCATCGGCGCGCATGAAGGTGCCGCCATCGCCCGTCTGGTCGGAAATGCGGAAGTTGAGCCGGTCGATATAAAACCGCGCGGCTTCCAGGTGCCCCTCGGCGGGCACGCTGAAGACGACATGGCAGAGACGGAGCGGCCGCGCATTTTCACCGGGCCAATGGCGGGCATTGAGCCGGGATACTTCATCGCCAATATTGTAGATTGGCGTCTCGGTTTCGGCATTGGAGATATCCGCGATGCGAAAGGCGATGCCGAATCCGTGTTCGTCCGCCGTGTGCAATCCGCCGAATTTGTCGGTTGTGACGTCTCGGTCGGACGACAATTCGCTGCCAATGACCTCAAGGGCTTCCTGGCTGTCGACGCCCCAGACGACCTCGCGGGCGGTGGATCCCGCCTCGACGGCCGGTGGTAGTTCGGGGTCGTCCATGTGCCGCAATACAATCGGTTGGTTTTCCGGAGTAGCGTAGACGGCGCCCTTTGTTCCCGTTTCGATTTTCTCCAGTCCCCAATCATCGAGAAACCGGATCGATAGCTCGAGGTCTTCCACGCCGAATACGACGGACTCGATTCGCAAAATGGTCATCGCCGATCCACCCCAACCTGTTCCGTTCACCTATCCAAATTAAAGGGCCGTTGCGCAAAAACCAACCAGACTGTGCAAATGCCGTCGGCTGATGGAAAAAGATTTACAGCGGCCTGTCCCTGTACATCTGCTTGGACCCCGCAGTCGGGATGCCTAAAAACAGCCTAAGTGTTCCTAGGGTCCGCTTTCGGAGGTAAAGCAGACATTAGCAGCCATCAACCGGAAGGGTCGGAAGCGCGACCGGGCAAGGCGCGTGTCAGGCGTTTGAAGACGCCTACATCCTGGCGCGCTGGCTTGATGTGACGGACGACCCCATTGAGGCATTTCGTGAGTTCCGCCGTATCCGCATCCCCCGGGTGCACGGGTGCGACTATTTTCGACGGCCGCCGGACATTTCAAGCACATGCGCAATTCAGGGCAACAAAAGGTGCCGATCGAGGGCAAACAAGGCAGCGTGCCGGGCGACAGGAGTTGGATCGCCGCCTTTGATCCTGTCACCGAGCGGGACAACGATCCGATCCTTCCCGACGTCGAAATTCCGGCGGCGGGTGCGGGTGCGGCCGCAGTTTGATGGGTCGGGTGCAATGTGAGACAACGACGCTCGACAATACAAAAGGAGCTCAAATGCGCATCACGCAAACCGGTCTGTTGATCAACCAGCCAGACAAGGCATGCCCCGGCTTTACGCTGCTGTCTCCGCTGTTTCAGAACAGAGTATTTCTGCTCGACCTGGCAGGCGAGATTGTGCACGAGTGGACCTTGAAAGGCGGCGCCGGCAATTTCACCCAGCTGCTCGACACCGGCAACCTGCTGGTGTCGGAGGAACACGACGACTGCCCTTCCCCCAATGGCCGCGGCGGCTGTTTGCGGGAGTACGATTGGGATGGTTCTTTGGTCTGGGAGCACGTCGATCCCGGTCAACACCACGACGTTCGCCGCCTTGCCAACGGCAACACCGTTTATCTCGGTTATGACCGCCGCACGGGCGACGATGTCGCGCGCATCAAAGGCGGTATTCCGAACTCGGAACACGAAGGCGATGCCGTCTTGTTCGATACGATTTGCGAAGTGACTCCCTCGGGCGAACGAGTCTGGGAGTGGTCATGGTCGCACGAAGCTGTCGAAGACTTTCCATTGAAGCCCTTTGTCCCGCGCGACGAGTTTGCCCACTGTAACACCGTCTATCCGCTCCCCGACGGCGACCTGCTCGTGAGTTTCCAATATTTGAGCATGATCGCCGTCATCGACCGCGAAACCAAACGGTTCAAGTGGACCCGTGAAGATTGGGATTGGGGGCGCCAACACGACGTCCAATTGTTGCCCAGCGGAAAAATTCTGATCTTCGGCAACGGTCGTCACGCACCGCGGTTGTGTGACTCGTTCATCTTCGAGTTCGATCCACAGACCCTGGAAAATGAAATCGTCTACAAGTCGCCGCGCTACATGGAGTTCTTCAGCCCCCACATCAGCGGTGTCGAACGGCTGCCCAACGGCAATCTTCTGATCTGCGAAGGCATCTGGGGCCGCATATTCGAGGTGACCCCGCAAAGTGAAATCGTCTGGGAATACCTCTCGCCTTATGAGGTGAAGACCGAAGCCTACGGCCCCACCAACTGGGTCTTTCGCGCCCGCCGTTACGCCGCGGATTCTCCGCAGATCCAAAACCGGGTTTGAGTGTGGAAGCCGCGACCAGCGACGCCCGCTCCACTCCGCGGCAGCGGCTTCGCTGCCGTGCTCGGCGGCGCAATCAGCGCGTAGCCCCCGGTCTTGGTGAAAAAGTAGCGGCAGGGAGCGCTCGGTCTCCGGCGTGCAGGCGTGGAGCAGGCGGGTGTCCACCCCGCAATCAGTGAGCCTTCGGCCCTCGGTTTCTCGAGTTCACCGGGTGGGCTGAGGACGGTGTGCCGCAGGACGATGGCCGGCGCGATATATTCGGAGACCGTTCCGGCGTAGGCCGAGGAAATCTACGGCAAAATGAATAATTCAGGAGAGGTACGCCTGGATGGCGGAAAATATGGAAAATGGCCTTCCAGGCGCGGCCCGCTCACCAATACCGGGCATCCGAGGGCCGTAGAGGGCAAAGCATTACAATGGCGGCGCAACTTGAGTATGATCGCCATGGACTTGAACTCTATCTGGAAAATGTCGGACATAAAGTCCGGCACAAAAACATAATAGGGGAGCTGTCATGGCCGATTTCAAAACCCCATCGGATGATTTCACCGATCACTTGCCCCCGAACTGTGAGTTATTATCCGAGAATTCTGTGTTCCCCGAAGCAAACGGTGGAATATCCTTAAAAGGAGGTTGCTGCCTATCCTGCGGGCACATTGCATATCCGGTATTTTCTGTTTGCGCCAATTGCCTGAGCGAGGAATGCGTTGATCACAAATTCACCGGAAAGGGAAAGATTTACGCCTCGACCCTGATGCACGTCGGACCACCAAATTGGAAAACCCCCTTCGTTGTCGCTTTTATAGACTTGCAGGAAGGAATTCGCGTATTCGGTCACGTCAGCGCCGACGATACAACATCGGCGGACATAGGGCGGCCCGTTACTCTTGAGTTAAAGGAGTTGACACACTCAGCGGCCGAGCCGCGAATATTCACCTACTCATTTCGTCCGATGCCATCTTCCCAAATGGAAATTGATGAGGAAACCACCTCATGAGCAAAGTTTATGTAGCCGGCATCGGAATGGTGAAGTTTGGGAAATATCGTGAAAAATCTCTCGATGAAATATCTTGGCCGGCAGTAAAACAGGCATTAAGCGACGCCGGCGTGGAGCGAAGTGACATTCAAGCCACATATTGCGGAACCGCTCTTGGCGGAATGTTGACCGGCCAAAGAATTCTCAAGACTCTAGGCATGACCGGTAATCCTATTTTCAATATGGAAAATGCGTGCTCAAGCAGTGCGGGAGCATTTTGCGTTGCCCACCAGGCCGTGGCTTCAGGTCAGTATGATTTGGTGCTGGTCGTTGGCGCGGAAAAACTCACTAAATTTGAAGGCGGGACGTTGCCGCTGGAAGGTGAAGATGCGGATGTCCAACAAGGCATGGTCATGCCCGCGTATTATGCGATGCGTGCCAGTCGTTTCATGCATGATACCGGTGCATCGGCAAGAGACCTTGCCGCCGTTTCAGTGAAAGCTCGCGCCCATGGCGCAAAAAACCCGGAGGCACAATTTCAAAGCCCGGTAACGATCGAAGAGGTCTTATCCTCTAGGCCAATTGCCGATCCGTTGACGTTGCTTCAATGCTGCCCCAATGGTGACGGCGCTGCCGCAACAATCATTTGTTCGGAAAAAAAAGCAAAGCAACTTGGGATCCCGCCAATAAGTGTCCGAGCATCCGTGGTTAACTCAGGGGTCTCTGCCGGAATCAAGCAGGGTTCAGCTCACGATTTAGGAAAAGCGGCGAGAGTTCAAGAGACCGCAATGGAGGCATATGATATTGCCGACCTCGGACCCGATGACTTGGATGTCGTTGAGCTTCATGATGCCTTTACAATCGGTGAATTGATTTACTACGAGGCTCTTGGACTATGCAAACATGGAGACGAGACAAAACTGCTCCATGATGGTGATACATCGCTCGGCGGTCGCATCCCGGTTAACGCCGGCGGCGGGTTGCTGGTCAGAGGGCATCCGATCGGTGCCACAGGCGTCGCTCAGATCGTTGAAATCGCCCGGCAGCTGCGAGGTGAAGCCAATTTGCGACAAGTTGAGGGTGCCAAAATCGGGCTTGCACACACGATGGGCGGAGGGATTTCCGGCATGGATTACGGCGCGTGCTCAATCCAAATCCTCGAAGCTGCCTGAGGACTCAAGAACGTTCCACATCAGTAGCTCGACGATTTTGTTTAACGCACCGCCGGATTTGACGAGAAATAGTTATGAACGTCTCATTCCATTTACGCCGAGCTGCAAGAAGCTTTAGAAACAGAACCGCGTTGATCTGTGGGACTCAATCCAGAACATTTTCGGAGATTGATGATCGTACGAATAGAATTGCCAATGCCCTGTTCACACGCGGCGTAAAACCCCGAGACCGCGTCGCCATGCTCGTCGACAATCAAATCGAATTTTGTGAAATAGAATTTGCCGCAGCCAAAGCAGATTTTACGCGCGTCTCAATCAACCCTCGCCTCAAATGGCGCGAGGTTCTCTATATCCTCAACGATGCCGATGCATCTATTCTTTTCTATGACTCCAATATGGATGAACTCGTTGGCGAGCTCATCGCAAACGGATATTCGCCCAAACAATGTATTCGGATAGGCAGTGGGCCGGCACCATACCCGGTCCATGAAAGCTATGAGGAAGTCATAGCGGCAGCCGATCCGGATATCGTCGATGGCGAATTCGATCCGGAACACATCTATTGTCTTTTCTATACGTCGGGCAGCACCGGCCGGCCGAAGGGTGTCATGATCAGCCACCGCGCCATGCTTGCCGTTGTGCACAATTTGATGATTGAGTTGGGCCCCTGGGAAAAAGATCGGCGTATATTGTTGACCCAGCCGATGTGCCACAGCTCCGCGTTTTATGCGCTGACCTATTTTCTAGCTGGCGGGTGCAGCGTAATAATGCCGAAGTTTGATGCAATAGAAGCTCTACAGCTCGTTGCCGAATACAATATTCAAACCTTGAAACTCGTTCCGACAATGCTGCAACGCATCTTAAATACTCCCGGCACCGAATTGATTAAAACGCCAACATTGGAAACCATTATGTATGGTGCCAGCCCGATGCCGTTGGAAGACCTAAAACGCGCTATGTCACTCTTCCCGGTCAAATATTTTCAGAATTATGGCCAAAGCGAAGCAGCCATTACGCTGACATGTCTGAAATCCGACGATCATGATCTAAATTCCGAATTTCCCGAGCGATTGACTTCGGTTGGCAGACCTTGGCAAACCATAGAAATGCGCATTTTTGATGAACACGACAACGAGCTGCCGGCTGGTGAAGCTGGTGAGATTGTCATGCGCGGCCCTCACGTCATGAGTGGTTACTGGAACCGTCATGATTTAACAACCGAAGCTCTCCGGAATGGATGGCTCCATACCAAAGACCTCGGGAAAATGGATGAATACGGTTACGTTTACCTACTCGGGCGCATTGACGAAATGATTATCAGCGGGGGCATGAACATCGCTCCTCGCGAAATTGAAGAGACCTTGTGCGAACATCCCGGTGTCGCAGAAGCCTCCGTATTTGGTAAAAAAGATGACGAATGGGGGCAAGCCGTCGTCGCCTACGTCGTGAAATTGGACGAAAATCTAACTGAAGAGAAATTGATTTCATTTGCCAAAACTCACTTGGGCTTTAAATCGCCCAAATCTGTTCATTTTTTGGATGAACTACCCAAAAATGCGAATGGTAAAATTGACAAAAAAGCCTTGCAGGACCACAACGAAAAACTGGTCACAGCTTGATGAATTCTTCCTCCACTTTCAGTCGGGTAATAGATTGAGTCTGCCATTGTGGTGGCCTGACCCCGATTAGTGGTTCACGGTCTAAGTTAGAGTATGGGCCGTTAAACCAAGGCTGGCCCCGGCGAAAACGAATGCCGGTAGTGTTCGTTCGATTAGCTTCATAGGTCTCCTCCATAGGTTTCAACATCCTTCGTGTAAATGGAGGTCTCCCGGAAACCGCCAAAGACGTTCCAACCGATGAGTTCGTCGGGATGGCTGATATGGACTTCCCAAATGACCTCGGGCACCTGCCGTCGAGAAAGTTCTCGAATCCGCACCCGGGGCGGAAAGCCGGCTCCGTTGAATTGGTCCCTGGCGAAATTGTCCCATGTCAGACCGGCATGGGAAACGCTACCTGATTGAGTCATCGGATCATCCCTGACGTCGCATGTCGAGTCGATGACCAGCAAATTGTCCGTAAGGGGCAGGCGATGGGCATCGCCCATAGCCCGCGAAGAAACGCGGCTGGTCTCATCGTCGCGGGAGGTCCATGCCTGGCGCACGGTCATGGCCTCGCGGTCCACTTCGTACTCCACGGCTCGAGCGAAACATTCCCCGGGCTTCTTCGGCGGGTCAAACGGCTCAACGTAAAATTAGTCTTGGGCCGGCGCCGGTGCGAACACCGCGTCGATGGTGCGCTACCGCAACTATCTGGAACGCTGGTTGGACGGACACCCCATCCGCCAGTTTGTCCGCGAAAGATTGACCCGCGCCGCCTCCGGACTGTCTCAAGTGAACGCCGTCCCGGCATTCATTCGGGGAACTTCCGGTCACCGGCCGTGCATTCTTGCCACGGACAGGGAATGCGGCCGATACTAAAGCCGAAACGACAAAAAAAGACCATGCACCGAAAAATTCTCATTCCTCGGGGAGAAACTGCAAATGATAAAAGTGACCGATGTAGCCTACGCGCGCTTCGCTGCGCCGGATTTGGACCGTATGGAGTCATTTCTCCTCGATTTCGGGCTGACCCGGCAGCACCGGGATGATGACACGCTCTATATGCGCGGCACCGGCCCCGATCATCACCTCCACATTACACATCTAGCCGACGAGCCGGGCTTTATCGGCATGGCCTTCAATGCGGCCAGCATGGCCGATCTGGAGAAGCTCTCGGAGGCCGACGGCGCCTCCGCGGTCGAGGTCATCGATGAACCGGGGGGCGGCTACCGCGTCCGGATTACCGACCCGGTGGGCCTTCAGGTCGAAACCATATTTGGACAAGCGACGGTTGACCCGTTGCCGGTCAACGAATTGATCGGTCCGGATCACGGCCCCGGGCACCCACGGGTCCGCGATGTTCAACGCACCGGAATGATCCCCTGTCCGGTGTTGCGGCTCGGCCATGTTGTCTTGAACGTGCGCGATTGCGACGCCATGGACCGATTTTATCGCTCTCATTTCGGCTTTTTGCAGTCCGATATCGCCTTCGTTCCCGGCAGCGACGATGAACTGGCCCTGGTTTTCCATCGCTGCGACAAGGGCAAGGACCATGTCGACCAGCACACGCTGTTGCTCACCAAATCCAAAGAATCCGGGCTGGCCCATATCGCGTTCGAGGTGGAAGATATCAATGCCCTATTTGTCGGACATGAATTCCTCAAGTCAAAAGGGTATGAGCATTCGTGGGGCATCGGCCGCCATACGCCGGCGGCGAATATCTTCGACTACTGGTTCGACAATTACGGCAATCGCGTCGAGCATTTCTTCGGCGGCGACCTGCTGAACGAGGATGACCCAACGATAACCCACGACTCCCTCAGCGAGATTCTTGAATCCCAATGGGGCGCACGGATGTCCGAACGCCGCGCTTCCCTCACAACCGACTACGACCCGTTGAGAGCATAGGATTCGCCGGGACCAGTCCCTCAGGGAACATCTTCTCGACGGAACGTTAACCGCCGAAAGCGGAGGGGAGATGCGGGCTCGCGATGTGCATCGGTATCCCCATCGGCAACCGGGGGATGGCGGTTTTGAGGCGGTTACTGGGGCTAAGCGTCGAAAACCGCCCTCCCCCTCAGCAACGGACGACGATGCCAAGCGGGCTCCAACAGGCCCTGCGCTCAGCGCCGGTTGTGGTTTTGGCCTCTTTGGGTGAGGAACCGGACACCCGAACCGAATCCGCCTGTGTTCCGCTTCCAGCCAGACGCGGACAAAACAAGATCGCGTCCACCTACGCGCCCGGCAACACCTATTCGGCCGCTTCGGCCGGCGCCGCTTCGTCGAGAGCCTTGAGTACCTTGGGCGGCGACATGGGATGGTCGAGAAGCCTCACGCCTACCGCGTCGTGGATGGCGTTGGAGATCGCCGCCAGGGGCGGAATGATCGGCACCTCGCCGATCCCGCGCACCCCATAGGGATGATCCGGATTTGGCACCTCGACGATATGGGTGTTGATCATGGGCACGTCGGAGGCTACCGGCACCCGGTAGTCGAGGAAGCCCGGATTTTCCATGGTGCCCCTGTCCGAGTAGATGTATTCCTCGTTCAAGGCCATGCCGATGCCCTGTACCGCGCCGCCCTGGAACTGGCCCTCGATGAAGGCCGGGTACACCGCCTTGCCGGCGTCCTGGAAGATGGAATAGCGCAGCACCTTCACCAGGCCGGTCTGGCGGTCCACCTCGACATCGACCAGATGAGTACCGAAGCCGGGGCCGCCCATGGCGACGTTGATCTCGGCATGGCCGGCGATGGTGCCGCCGAACCAGGTTGCTTCCCTGCACAACTGGGCCAGCGACATGGGCTCGAAGTCACCCACGTTCGCCGAAGCGGGCCGGGCATGACCGCTCTCCCACACAACCTGATCGACCTCCACCTCCCATTTGCGGGCCGCAATTTCGCAGGCCCGGTGGATGGCATCCCGGGTCGCTTTGACCACGGCCATGGAGCCGGCCGCCGTGCCGCGGCTGCCGGCGGTCATGAAGTTGAAGCCCAAGGCACTGGTATCGCCAACCTGTGTACGCACTTTTTCAAATGGGATGCCCAATTCCTCGGCGACGATCATGGCAAATGCCGAGCGCATACCGCCGGTGACGTCAACGGTGCCGAAGATCAGGCTCGCCGTGCCGTCCTCGGAGATATTGATGGTTGCCGAGGTGTCGTTGCCGATAGTGAACCAAAAGCCCGAGGCAATGCCCCGGCCCTGGTTGGGGCCCAGGGGCTCCTTCAAGTGTGGCGATGCCTTAGCCGCCTCCAGGGTCTCGATATAGCCGATCCGCCCCAACGGCGGACCGAAGTGGGTCTGGGTGCCTTGCTTGGCGGCGTTCTCCAGCCGGAAGTCGATGGGATCCATACCGCATTGGCGGGCAAGATCGTCGACCGCGGTCTCGACCGCGAAGGCGATCATCGGCGCGCCGGGCGCCCGGTAGGCCGCGACCTTGGGCCGGTTGCAGACCACGTCATGGCCGACCACCAGCACGTTCTCGAGATCGTAGCGGGTAAAGACGGTGATCGAGGCCAAGGGCAGGGACGATCCCGGGAAGGCGCCGGCCTGATAGTTGAGTTCAGCTTGAGCCGCTGTAATCCGTCCGTCCTTGGTGCAGCCCATCTTGACCTTACAGTTGGTCCCCGACGTCGGGCCGGTGGCGCGGAAAACTTCATCCCGGGTCATGACCATCTTCACCGGCCGGTTGGCCTTGCGTGAAAGCTGCGCGGCCAAGGGTTCGAGATAGACGTTATTCTTGCCGCCGAAGCCGCCGCCGAGTTCCGCCGGCACGACCTTGATCTTGGAAATATCCATTTTCAGGAGCTTGGCGATCTGGGCGCGGAATACATGGTGGCCCTGGGTGCCGGTATAGACCTCGATGGTGCCGCCTTCGGTGAAGTTGGCGACGCTGGCTTGGGGCTCGATATAACCCTGGTGGGCGGCCTTGGTGTTGCTCTCGTGGTCGACGATAAAGTCGGCCTGTTCGAAACCTTCCTCGATGTCGCCGAGCTTGCTTTCCATTCGGGTAGCGATGTTGGACTTCTTCGACGGATCCGGTTCGATGCCGGCACCCTTTGTGAACAAGTCCTCGTGCAGCAACGGCGCGTCGTCCTTCATGGCGTCGCGCACGTCGATGACGTGGGGCAGCACCTCGTAGTCGACCTTGATCAGCTTCATCGCCTCCTTGGCGATGGACTCGCTCAAGGCCGCGACGGCGGCGACCGGATGGCCATCGTAAAGAGCCTTCTCGCGGGCCATCATGTTGCGGGTGACGTCCCGGAAGTTGACCATCAGCTCGCCGGATGCCGCGTGTTCGACTTCCATGTCCGGAAAATCGTCCCGGGTGACGATAGCCTTCACGCCCGGCAGCTTCTCGGCCTCGGACGTGTCGATGGACTTGATGACGGCGTGGGCGTGGGGGCTCCGCAGCACCTTGCCGATTAGCTGGCCCGGCAGATTGTAGTCCGCGGCATAGCGCGCCCGGCCGGTGACCTTGTCGATGGCGTCGGAGCGGTCCTTCGGATCGGGGCGGCCGCCGACGACCTCGTTGTCCTTTTCCTCGTAAGGAATTTTGGTTGCGTAGGGTGAGGGCTTCATTCCCATGGGTCAGGATCCTCTCATCACTTCTGCATCACTTGGGCGGCATCGAGTACCGCCTCGACGACTTTCTGATACCCGGTGCAGCGGCAGAGATTGCCGGCGAGGCCGTAGCGGACCTCTTCCTCGGTGGGAGCCGGGTTTTCTTCGAGCAAATGCTTGGCGGCGATCAATAGCCCCGGGGTGCAGATGCCGCATTGCAGGGCCACGTGTTCGATGAACTTCTCCTGCAAGGGGTGTAACTGATCGCCGTTCGCCATCCCTTCGATGGTCTCGATGTTTTTGCCGCCGACCTCAACGCCGAGAACCAGGCACGAGCAGACGAGATTTCCGTCGATGGTCACCGAGCAGGCGCCGCAATCGCCGGTGGCGCAGCCTTCCTTTGTGCCGGTCAGGTGGAGTTCGTCGCGGAGTACGTCGAGAAGGGATTGGGTTGGTTCGACGAGGACGTCGGTCTCGTCGCCATTGATGGTGGTCTGAATATGGTGTTTGGTCATCAGTTACTCCTCGCGCGTTCGAGGGCAATCGCCGCCGCCCGCCTGGCGAGGACGCCGGCGACTTTGATCCGGTATTCTATGGTGCCGCGCTTATCGTCAATGGGGTTGCAGGCGGCGCTCGCCGCTGCCGCCAGTGCCGTCATCGCCGCATCATCCACTTTGGTCCCGATCAGTGCGTCCGCTGCTTCGGCAACCAGCAGCGGTGTCGGCGCTACGGCGCCGAGCGCCACCCGCGCCGCTGTGCAGGTGCCGTCATCGTCGAGGGTTAAGTTGATGCCGGCGCCGACCACGGCGATGTCCATCTCGGTCCGGGGCGTGAAACGAAGGTAGGCGTCACCTGAATGGGGTGGCCGTTCGGGCAGCAGGAAGGAGACCACGATTTCCCCCTTCTCCAGGCACGTCTGCCCTGGCCCGGTGACGATATCCTCGACCGGAATGTCCCTTGTGCCGTTCGGACCGATGACGCTCGCCAGGGCGCCCGCAGCGATCATCGGCGGCACGCAGTCGGCGGCGGGGGAGGCATTGCATAAATTGCCGCCGACGGAGGCCCGGCCACGCACCTGCAGCGACCCGATCAACCGCACGCCGTCCATGACCCCGGGCCAAATTTTGTTAAAATCCGCATGGAGCATCAGCGTCTTGCCGCTGACCGCCGCGCCGAAACGGTAGGCGCCACCGTCCTTCTTGATTTCGGTAAGCTCGGGAATGTTTTTGATGTCAACGATCAGGTCCGGTTCGACCAGGTCCGAATGCATCTGCACGAGGACGTCGGTGCCGCCCGCTAGAACCCGGGTGATGCCGTTCTCGTCCGCCAACAGGGCCGTCGCATGCGCCAACGTCTCCGGCGCTTCATATCGTAGATTCTGCATTGTCCTCCCCTGGCGAGATGATGTTGCGGTTATTTGCCGCGCTGCCGGGAGTTATGGTCGCGCAAGCACCGGCGCTTCGCAAGCATCTGAGGCCAGGACCGTCCGCCCAGTGGTCGGCAGCGCAGATTATATTTTTCGTCAAAGTTCATGAAATTTCTTGCGGATCTAAGACCGTCTTCATGATTTGTCCCGTTATTGGCCGGGAAGTTGACCCGGCCTGGGTCCGCTCGCCCAGTCCGGACATAGCCGGAAGCGGACACGCAGCGGCGCCTCATTTCACCCTGCGCCGTATTTCGTTACGTACTCGGCGCGCTTGCGGTTGAACGCATCGACGATTTTTGCTCCTTCGACCCTCATGGGTTCGGTCTCTTCGCCCGACGGTCCCACATTGGCTTGCCTGTAGCTCGGCCGCGCCTTGACGGCCTGCCACCAGGCCCGTGCGTGGGGCCGCTCCGCGAGCCAGGGCTCAACCAGCGTCATGCCGTCGAGGCGGGCAATGAAGGTAGCGAGGTCGAGATCGGCAAGTGTGAACTGTTCACCCATCAGCCACGGCCCATTCTCGGCGATGGTTTTATCAATCTTGGCGAACGTCCGTTCCCACGTCGCTATTGCGCGCATGACATAGGGGGACTCCATACCTTCATGCACACAGGATTTTTGGCGCTGGGTGCGTTCAAGGACGGTTTGACCGTCCCAATAGGCCCGACGGTCACCGTCGGACATGGCCAGCAATTTGGCCCTGAAAACGGCGACGAACGAAAGGGACGCAACTCCTTCGAACCCGGCTTCGTCGGCCTCCTTGATCCATTCCCGCATGCGGGCAATAGCCGCCGGCCCGGCAGGTTTTAGCGGAGGATCCGGATAGAGATCGTCGAGGTAGTCGCAAATGAGCGACGACTCCCGGATCACCTCGCCGTCATGGATCAGCGTGGGTACCTGAGCCTTGGGGTTGAGCTTCAGATACTCGGGATCAAACTGCTCTCCCTTGAATAGGTGGATGTGGTGCGGAATCCAGTCGGTGACGCCCTTTTCGGCCAGCGTCATCTTCGGCCGTTCCGAACAGATCGAGTTTTCAAAATAGTAGAGCTCAAGCATGTGAATTCCTTTTTCTCCCCGACAATGACAGATACACTCGATGTCGCTCAAGAAGCTTGCGGAAGAGTTTGCCGGCGGTGATGACAACATGACCATCCAACGGATTGAGACGGTTACCTACGGCGTGACCGACCTGGGACCGTGTATCGCATTCCTGGAAAACTGGGGTCTGGAAAAGGTCCATGTGAACGATGCCGGCGCTGAATTTCGAACGCTTGAAAACCAAAGAATCTCGCTGCGTCAGGCCGACGACCCGTCACTGCCGGCAACCGGGGAGGACGGTTCCACCGTCCGGGAAATCGTCTGGGGGGTGAAGGACAAGGCCGGCGTAGCGGCCATCGGCGAAGAGCTCTCCAGCGACCGGGAAGTGCGCGAGGATCAGGACGGCAGCCTTCATTCTTACGACGATAGCGGGTTTGCGATCGGGTTCAGGGTTGCGGACATTACGCCGGTCGATACTCCAGACCGAACGCTGAACATTCATGGGAAGGTCGAACGGGTCAATGAACGCAGTTGGCCGGAAGACCGCATGACGCCGCTCCGTATCGGTCACGCGGTTTATTCCATTGAGCAGGAGGGAAACTGGAAAGCGGCCGAGTTCTACCTCAATCGCCTTAACTTCAGGCTCACTGACCGGTCAGAGGGCGGCGGCACATTCATGCGTTGCGAAGGGTCTACCTTCCACCACAGTCTTTTCCTGTTTCACCGGGTCGGAACCCAAAGGTATTTCAATCACCTGGCCTTCGAAGTGAACTCGTTCGACGACATCATGATGGGCGGTACCCATATGCTGAAGAACGGTGCGGTCAGCGTCTCCGGCCCGGGCCGTCATTCGCTCGGATCCAACTGGTTTTGGTATTTCAACAACCCGTGCGGCGGCGATATCGAATACTTCGCCGACATGGACCGCATGGATGACGATTGGGAGCCGCGGTACTGGGATGAGTCGCCGCCCTTCGCCCGATGGATGCTCGGCGACGGTATTCTTACAGGCTAATCGGCTCAATGCCTGACCCCGACCGACGATAGCTTTGATGCCGCCATCATCGGGCTCGGCCCGGTGGGCGGCACATTGGCCAAAATCCTCGGCGCCTACGGCATTGGACCTCCTGGAAACCTACCAGTCCGGGCGAGACCCCCGTGTCCGGGCCTTCATCGAACTCACGGTTCAAATGGAGCAGGTTATCAACACGGCAGCGGAGGCGCCGGCAGCGGGAAATATCGTCGAGTCGGGCGAAGGCCGGCAAAAAATCTCCCAGCGCCGACCGGCACCGGGGCCGGGGTTGACGGCGGGAGGGTCGGCCTTGACCGGTCATCCGTTTCCCCGGCCAAACGTCCGTTTTCGCGGTTCGGACATAGCTGGAAGCGGACATTGACCGTTTAATCCCGCCGTTTACGAGGAACTACCCAGCCGGCCTTCGATCTCGGGTCCGTTCGCTGCGTAGCGGTACGCCCGAAAAACACCATTGGCCGGCCCACCGCGCCAATGGCCGAACCAAGGAGATATATACTCCCAGACGATCTCGCTTGACGGCGTAACTTCGAAAATACGTCCGGTCATGCCCTCGCAGATAAGCGTATTGCCGGACCACAAGCGCTGCGCACCCGAAATATTGGGGCTGTAAAAGCTGGGTTGCGGCGCCCCCTCATAGAACCATTCCGTTTTGCGCGTTTTGGGATTGAATTCAATTACGCTGGACCAATAGACGCCGTGAGGCGTAGCAATCCCGTTGGCGAAATGAAGAATATTGCCGTTCTCGAGCATCGTGCAGTCATGCTGCTGACCCCAATTATCGTCGCGATGGTACCAGCTGACCTTACGCTGCTCCTTATCGATCATCGCGATGATCGAGAACTTGCGGAAACTCACCAGCAGGTTGCCGTCGGGCATCTCCGAAACCGCGTTACAATGCGCAAATTCCTTACGCGTACTCATAGGATGAAGCGGTTCCGCCAGTAATGCCTCGTCCTCATGAGCGTGCCACTCCCAGACCGTTTCGCCGTTGGGGTTCACCTCTCGCAGGTAATCACCCCAAATAATGCCGCCTTTGTATTCGGTGCCCGGCTCCGCCCCTTTGATATCCTTGGCCACATCGGGAGGGACCTGTTCCCAGCCGATATAAACGGTATTGCCGTTCGAGAGCCGTCGGAAATCATGGTGCTGGAAGTCGTCCTGGTACTCCCAGACGATGTTCCCATCCCAATCATATTCACGCAGCAAACCGCCCGATCCGCCGCCAGGCGGGGGTGAGGGACCGCCGGGTGTCTCTCCGGCCCACAAAAGATTTCCGCCCGGCAACAGATATCCATAGTTTCCGGGCGTAACCTCGGTATTCCACGAATGCCTGACCTCACCCCTCATACCAACGAGGTAGACGTTCTTGGACCAGAGGGGCGCGACGACGGTAAATCCTTCCGTCGCCCTGGCTGTGTCATAGTGCCAAAGACCCACATCACGATGTCGCACGCTACTACCTCTCTAAGTTTGTCCGTCCGACCAGGATCGTAAATGTGGAAATTGTTTGCAAGATTAATGAGCGCGCTCATTAAT
>LXNI01001773.1_pt1 | contig 17245 bp, 16 predicted proteins | sample 809091 | NCBI WGS metagenome assembly LXNI01 (sample SAMN04870527, study PRJNA318959) | sponge metagenome | biome: 01000161; feature: marine sponge reef; material: water | host: Sarcotragus foetidus | place: Greece: Milos, Mediterranean Sea | collected 2013-05-29 | depth 5-7 m | reverse complement strand
CGCCTGACGATCTGATAGATTCTCACAGAATGTGGGGCCATGTTGGAATCGGCCGAGAAAAATATCGCTTTGAATCAAACCGATAGGGAACACAGGCAGCGGAAAAGTGCCAACTTGGGTTGAGCCGGAAAGTTTCAGGCGGCGGTCTTGACCGGGGAACGGGCGCATGCCGCCGCGCCCGCGCGCCTCTTTGGCGCGACCATTGACTCGCAGAAAGCAAACGTTCAGTTTGCGCCCCGCCGGCGGGGGGAGGCCGTTGCGGCAGGGATTGTTCACGCCGCTGCCTCCCTCTTCCGTCCAGTCAACGCACCGCCGTTCTTCGACATCCGCAAGGGAGAAGCAGCATGTTCTCTATGCCCAAGAAGGCGCTGTACAAGCCGATCAGCCGCCGCAAGTTCCTCGAGCTGGGAGGCGGCGTCGCAACCGCGCTCGGCGCGGGCTCAATCGCCGTCGGCATGAATTCGGTGATCTCGCGCCGCCCGGTCTACGCCTATTCGTCCGATGAAGCCAAATGGCGCCAGTACGAGGGCTCGAAGCTCGTCTTCATGTCCGAGAACACGCCGCCTTCCTTCGCGATCCGCGACAACATCCAGGCGTTCTACGATCTCACCGGCATTGAGGTGGAGATCCTGACCGACGGCCTGCCGACCGTGCAGCAGAAGGTCGGCATCGACCTGCGTAGCGGCCAGGCCGACTATCACCTCAACTACGTGCAGGACAAGCCGATCGGCTCGCCCTTCGCCGACTTCTACGCCGACCTCAACGAGTTCTCGGTCGACGACACGCTCCCGCTCGACCCGCAGGGCTACGGCAGCGACGTCTGGTTCGAGAACTATCTCGACGCCTGCGGCGTCTACTACGAGCGCGGGCCCATCCGCGCCTTCCCCTACGACTGCGCGGTCTCCTGCACCTTCTACCGGCAGGACCTGTTCGAGATGCTGAGCAAGGACTTCGAGGCCGACTACGGCTACCGCCTCGAGTTCACCGACGAGACGACCTACAAGGACATGGTCGACATCACCGAGTTCTTCCGCAAGATGCACGATCGCGATTCGTCGATCCCCTACGGCTACGCGCAGCATCACGGCTCGTTCGGCTGGACCACGCAGCTCGACATCCAGCGCCACATGTACGCGCAGAACCAGTGGCTCGACTTCGCGGTCGACGACACGCTGGGCTCGAAGAACCCCGGCCCGACCAACTGGGGCGATGCGCAGTCGGTCAAGGCGATGGAAGGCTACAAGGCGCTCGCCGACGTCAGCCACCCGGACAACCTGACCAACGGCACGCTGGAGCTGAACACGGTCTACGCCGCAGGCGGCGTCGCCATGCAGATCCAGTACCACGAGTTCGCGGCCTCGGTTGAGGACGCCGAGCAGTCGGTCGCGGCCGGCGGCAAGACGGCTTACGCCATGGGGCCGAAGGGCGCCGTGGAGTGGAACGCCGACGGCGGCGACAACGTGGTCAACGCCACCAACTGCGGCATCGGCGGCATCGGCATCAACGCCGGCGCGTCGATGGACCTGCAGCGCGCGGCGTTCATCTTCGCGAGCTGGGCCTGCAGCCACGAGACGCAGCTTATGGTGCTGCAGGGCGTCGGCGGCACGCCCACGCGGAAGTCCGTCCTCAAGGTGCCGGAGGTCAAGGAGGCGCGCAACCGGCCGACCTCCATGCCGAACGCGCTCACCTTCGAGGCGGTCTACGACAAGGGCATCCGCTCGCCCAACATGGTACTGGGGCCGAAGCTGCCGAAGTCGAACGAGTACCACGAGATCGTTCGCGTCGGCACGCAGCAGTGCATCTCCGGCGAGCTATCCGCGCAGGAGGCGTGCGACTCCATCAAGGACGAGCTGAACTCCATCCACGACATCTAAGCGACACCGCTCCGCCCGAGGGGCGCCGGCATCCCGGCGTCTCTCGGGCGGAATCGATTTGTGACCGGCGCCCGCGGCGGAACGCTGCAGGCGCAGAGAGGGCGCGGAGACCCGGCGCATGGCGGCTAACATCGCGGATATCGGTGTCGCGAGCGAAGCCGTGCGCGGTGTGCGGACGATCGACCACAACCCGGAGAACTTCAACCACCGGCCGCCGCGCTACTACCTGCTATGGCTGATGCTGCCGGCGATCCTGCTGCTGGCGGCGATCTCGCTCTATCCCCTCGTCTGGCTCATCTACATGAGCCTGCACGAGGTGCAGCTCGCGCCCGGCAAGTCGGACGTATGGGCCGGCATCGACAACTTCTCCCGGCTCGCGACCGACAAGAAGTTCCTGCGCGGCTGGATCACCCTCTTCAAGTACAGCGCGCTCTGCCTCTCGGTCGAGATCAGCCTCGGCGTTCTGGTGGCGGTCATCCTCAACAACAACCGTTTCGAGAAGATCCTCGTTACCATATTCCTGATGCCGATGATGATGGCGCCCGTCGTCGCCGGCTTCCTCTACATGTTTCTCTACAACGGCACCTTCGGCTGGTACTTCTGGTTGCTGCAGAGCATCGGCCTGCTGGAGAGCGGCTCGATCCTCGGCAACAAGTTCTGGGCGATGTTCGCGGTCGTCGCGACCGACGTCTGGCAATGGACCCCGCTGATCGCGCTCATCACGCTCGCCGGCCTCAAGCGCGTGCCGCAAGAGCAGCTTGAAGCTCACATGGTGGATGGCGCGGGACCCATCCGTAACTTCTTCAGCGTGGCCCTGCCCAATCTCTACCCCTTCCTGCTGATCGCGATCCTGCTCCGCTTCATGGACAACTTCAGGTTCATCGACACGATCCTGATCATGACCGGCGGCGGCCCCGCCAACGCGACCAAGATCCTGCCGACCTACCTGTTCGACGTGTCGTTCAAGTTCTTCGAACTCGGCCGGGGTGCTGCTATCGCGTTCACCCTGCTCCTGCTCACGATCCTGCTCGGTCTCGTCCTGACCATGGTGTTTGAGGACCCGACCCGCAAGATCAGAACACAGGGCGAGGACTAGGCGATGGCGTCGCGCGAGGTCGTCACCTATCGGTCGCCGTTGCGCACGGTGCTGAAGACGCTTGCGATCATTTTTCTGGTCTTCTTCTTCGTCTGGACCACCCTGCCGCTTTTAATCATGGTGGTTTCATCCTTCAAGGACCTGCTGGATGCGTTCAAGCTGCCGGAGGTCGGCGATTTCGGCGGGGTCGGCGTCATGTTCGACTTCAAGCCGACCGGCGCGCACTATGCCGAGCTCTTCACCGAGAAGCATTTCGGCACCTACCTGCGCAACAGCCTGATCGCGTCGTTCGGCTCGGCGGCGGTTTCGGTCTCACTCGGCTCGATGGCGGCCTACGCCCTCTCGCGCGCCGAGTTCCGCGGCAAGCGCGATCTGCTCTTCTGGATCATCTCGACCCGCATGGCGCCGGTCGTAGCCGTGATGGTGCCGCTCTACGTGATCTTCCGCTCGTCCGGGCTGGTGGGCACCCTGCCCGGCCTGATCCTCGCCTACACCACCTTCAACCTGCCCTTCGCCATCTGGATCCTGAAGGGCTTCTTCGACAACGTGCCCTACGCCATCGAGGAGGCGGCGCAGTGCGACGGCTGCACCCGCTGGCAGGCGTTCAGACTGATCATCCCGCTGGTCGCGCCGGGGCTCGGCGCCTTCATCGTGCTCTGCGTGCTGTTCGGCTGGAACGACTTCCTCTTCGCCACGATCATCGGCTCGGGCGGGGCCAAGACCCTGCCGGTGGCGACGGCGGAGCTGGTCCAGCCGGTCAAGATCCAGTGGGGCATGATCATGGCCGCCGGCGTCGTGACGACGGTGCCGATGATGTTTCTCGGTCTGCTGATCCGGCGCTATCTCGTCGCCGGGCTCACCATGGGCGCGGTTAGGGAATAGGCGGGGGGCCCGAGCGAATGCCTGTCTGGGGGTACTGATGGCTACGGTGACGATCTCCGACGTCTGGAAGTACTACGGCAAGACCGTTGCCGTGAAGGAGCTCAATCTCGAGATCCGGGACAACGAGTTCATGTGCATCCTCGGGCCGTCGGGCTGCGGCAAGTCGTCGACGCTGCGCATGCTCGCCGGCCTCGAGTTCATCTCCTCCGGCGACATCTTTTTCGACGACGTGCGGGTGAACGACCTGCCGCCGCGCGACCGCGACATCGCCATGGTGTTCGAGAACTACGCGCTCTACCCCCACAAGACCGTCTACGAGAACATGGCGAACCCGCTGAAGCTGCGGCGGACGCCGAAGCAGGAGATCGAGCGGCGCGTGCGCCGCGCCGCCGAGATCCTGGAGATCGACCCCCTGCTCAGCCGCAAGCCGGTGGAGCTGAGCGGCGGGCAGAAGCAGCGCACCGCCATCGGCCGCGCCATCGTGCGCGAGCCCAAGGTGTTCCTCTTCGATGAGCCGATCGCCCATCTCGACGCGAAGCTGCGCTCCCACATGCGGGGCGAGCTGAAGCACCTGCAGCGCGACCTCGAGACCACGACGGTCTACGTCACCCACGACCAGCTCGAGGGCATGTCGATGGCGGACCGGATCGCGGTGATGCACGAAGGCGTGCTGCAGCAGCTGGGCACGCCCGAGGAAATCTACAATCAGCCCTCCAACGAGTTCGTGGCGGGCTTCGTGGGCGAGCCGCCCATGAACTTCCTCGACTGCACGCTGGAGCGCGGCAACGCCGGGCTCACCGTGGTGCATGCGGGCTTCCGGCTCGCGCTCTCCGACCAGCAGGCGAACCTGCTCAGCGCCGGCAACGCGGACGCCAACGTGCGCATCGGCATCCGCCCGGACAATCTCGCCATCGAGCCCGGCGCAGAGGAGACGCTGGACGTGGCGGGCGAGATCTTCGTGACCGAGCCGCTCGGCGGCGACATGATCGTGGACGTCATCCTCGGCGGCGACCGGATACTGGTGAAGACCAAGATCGGGCCCATGGGCAGGCCCGGCGAACCCTGCCGCATCGGCTTCGCTGTGGACAAGTTGCACGTCTTCGACATAAAGACCGGCGTCGCCTACTTTTAGGGCCCGGCGCCACCACCCCAGGCAAAGAGGAGTTACAACGCATGCAGCTCAGCAAAGACGACTTGTTGACCGCCTATCGAACCATGCGCACGATCCGCGAGTTCGAGGAACGCCTACACGTCGAGTTCGCGACCGGCGACATCCCGGGGTTCGTGCACCTGTACGCCGGCGAGGAAGCAAGCGGCGTCGGCGTCTGCATGCACCTCGACAATCGCGACCGCATCGCCAGCACCCATCGCGGCCACGGCCACTGCATCGCCAAGGGATGCGACGTGGACGGCATGATGGCGGAGATTTACGGCCGCAAGGACGGCCTCTGCGCCGGCAAGGGCGGCTCCATGCACATCGCCGACCTGGACAAGGGCATGATGGGCGCCAACGGCATCGTCGGCGGCGGCCCGCCGCTCATCTGCGGCGCCGGCCTGGCGGCGAAGCAGCTCGGCACCGGCGGCGTCGCCATCGCCTTCGTCGGCGACGGCGCCTCGAACCAGGGCACCACCTTCGAGAGCCTCAATCTCGCCTCGGTCTGGAACCTGCCCTGCATCTTCGTGGTCGAGAACAACGGCTACGCGGAATCGACCTCGTCCAAGTGGTCGATCGCCTGCGACGACGCAGCCGACCGCGCCAGCGGCTTCAACATGCCGGGCGTCGTGGTCGACGGTCACGACTTCTTCGCCGTGCACGAGGCAGCCGGCGAGGCCATCAAGCGGGCCCGCGACGGCGCCGGTCCGAGCCTGCTGGAATGCAAGCTCAACCGCTACTACGGGCACTTCGAGGGCGACGCGCAGACCTACCGCGCCCAGGACGAGGTGAAGAAGCTGCGCGAGACGCGCGATTGCCTCGCGATGTTCCGCGAGAAGGTGACCGAAGCCGGCCTGCTCGACGCCGCCGATCTCGACGCGATCGACAGCGAGGCCGAGGCGCAGATCGACGGCGCGGTCGCCAAGGCCAAGGTGGCGCCCCAGCCGGGCGCAGCCGATCTTCTCACCGACGTCTACGTTTCCTACTGAGCGAGGGAGGCTCTCATGGCACGCACAGTCACCTATCAACAGGCAATCAACGAAGCCCTCGCGCAGGAGATGGAGCGCGACGAGACCGTCGTCATCATGGGCGAGGACATCGCCGGCGGCCTCGGCACCGACGGCGAGCGCGACGCCTGGGGCGGTCCGCTCGGCATCACCAAGGGGCTCTACGGCAAGTTCGGCGATCGGGTCATGGACACGCCGATCACCGAATCCGCCTTCATCGGCGCCGCCGTCGGCGCGGCGACCGCCGGGCTCCGCCCGGTGGCCGAGCTGATGTTCATCGACTTCATGGGCGTCTGCTTCGACCAGATCTTCAACCAGGCGGCGAAGTTCCGCTACATGTTCGGCGGCAAGGCGGAGACGCCGGTAGTGATCCGCACCATGTACGGCGCGGGCCTGCGCGCGGCCGCCCAGCACTCGCAGTGCCTCTATCCGGTGTTCACCCACATCCCGGGCCTCAAGGTCGTGACTCCGGCCACGCCCTACGACGCCAAGGGGCTGCTGATCCAGGCGATCCGCGACAACGACCCGGTGATCTTCTGCGAGCACAAGGCGCTCTACACGCTGGAAGGCGACGTGCCGGAGGAGCCCTACGCGCTCCCCTTCGGCGAAGCCAATATCGTGCGGGAAGGCGACGACGTCTCCATCGTGACGCTGGGGCGCATGGTCCACGTCGCGACCGAGGCGGCGAATGCGCTCGCGGCCGACGGCATCGAGTGCGAGATCGTGGATCTCCGCACCACCTCGCCGCTGGATGAGGACACCGTGCTGGAGACGGTCGAGAACACCGGCAGGTTGGTGGTGCTCGACGAGGCCACGCCCCGCTGCAACATGGCCACCGATATCGCGGCGCTCGTCTGCGAGAAGGCCTTCGATTCGCTCAAGGGGCCGATCAAGCAGGTGACCGCGCCGCACACGCCGGTGCCGTTCGCGGACACGCTCGAGGATCTCTACATCCCCGATGCGGCGGCAGTGCAGAAGGGCGTGAAGGCGGTCATGGAGGCCAGCAAATGAGCGAAGGCATTCGCACCATTTGCATGCCGAAATGGGGCCTCTCCATGAAGGAGGGGAAGGTCGCCGGTTGGCTTGTGGACGAAGGCGATTCGATCACGCCGGGCGATGAGATCATCGATATCGAGACCGAGAAGATCTCCAGCGCGGTCGAGGCGGCGGATGCAGGCGTGCTGCGCCGCTGCGTCGCCCAGGAAGGCGACGTGCTACCGGTCGGCGGCCTGCTCGGCATCGTGGCCGAGGAAAGCGTCGCCGACGGCGACATCGATGCCTTCGTCACCGACTTCCAGGCCAACTTCGTGCCGCCGGAGGACGACGACGAGGACAGCGGCCCCGCCACCGAGACGGTGGAGGTCGACGGGCGCCAGATCCGCTACCTCCCGCGCGGCGAAGGCGGCACGCCGGTCATCCTGATCCACGGCTTCGGCGGCGACCTCAACAACTGGCTGTTCAACCACGAGGCGCTCGCGGCGACGCGGGCGGTCTACGCCCTCGACCTGCCGGGGCACGGCAGCTCCAGCAAGGACGCGGGCGACGGCTCGATCGGCTTCTTCGCCGGCGTCGTCACGGGCTTCGCCGATGCGCTGGGGATCGAGAAGGCGCATCTCGTGGGCCACTCCATGGGCGGCGCGATCTCGCTTGCGGTGGCGAAGGCGGCGCCGGGGCGCGTCGCGTCCGTCACCCTGATCGGGAGCGCAGGCCTCGGCAGCGAGATCGACGGGGACTATCTGGAGGGCTTCATCTCGGCCGAGCGCCGGAAGGACCTCAAGCCCCACGTCGAGAAGCTGTTCAGCGATCCGGCGCTGGTGACGCGCCAGCTGATCAACGACCTGCTTGCGTTCAAGCGGATCGACGGCGTTACCGCCGCGCTCGGCACCGTCCGCGATGCCTTCGCGCCCGGCGGCGCGCAGGCGGAGGTGATGCGCGATGTGGCCGGCAGCGTGCCGACGCTGGTCGTCTGGGGCGCGGGCGACAAGATCATTCCCGCCTCCCATGCAGACGGCCTGCCGGACGGCGTGAGCTGCACGGTGATGGAGGGCCAGGGCCACATGGTGCAGATGGAAGCCGCCACAGAGGTGAACCGCCTGATCGACGAGCACATCGGCTGACGCCTCGCGGCAACCTGTTCGGCTCGTGGGCCGCGTCCTTGCAAGGGGGCGCGGCCCTTTCCTTCGGCGGGGTCATGGGCGGCTTGTTCTCCTTTCAAGCTGCCCCCACCTTGAATCTCGTCTTCTCGCCAAATTGGTCATGGCGTTGGGGGTGAAAGCGGGTATCAGACCATGAATGAAGCGCAGAAGATCAAAGGGTCGGTGTTCAAGGACCTGCATTCGGCTGACGGGATATTCGTGATGCCGAACGCCTGGAACGCCGGCAGCGCCTGCATGCTCGAAGCAGCCGACTTCCCCGCAGTGGGTACGACAAGCGCGGGAATCGCGTTCTGCCTGGGGCTCCCCGACTACGAGGGAGTGCTCACCCGGGACGCAGCGCTGGAGGAGGCCCAGCGCATTGCCAGCGCGATTCGAGTGCCGGTGAGCGTGGACGCCGAGAACGGCTACGGACACGCCCCGGAGGAGGTGGCCGAGACCATCCGCCGGGTGGCGAACAGCGGCGCGGTCGGCGCGAGCATCGAAGACCATGCCTCCGGCGACGGCACAGGCGGCCTCTACGACAGGGTTCTGGCGACGGAGAGAATCCAGGCGGCAGCAGAAACCGCAGCCTCCTTGCCGTTTCCCTTCACGCTGACCGCAAGAGCCGAGTGCTATCTCGTTGGGCACCCCGACCCGTTCACGGAATCAGTGGCGAGGGTTACATCGTACCGGGACGCTGGCGCAGATTGCCTCTACGTGCCTGGGATCGTCGACGCGGAGGCCATTGGCCGTCTCGTGAAGGAAGTCGACGCTCCGGTCAACGTGGTCATGGGACTTGCCGGTAGCCCGATGAGTGTCAATCAGCTCGAGGACCTGGGGGTAAAGCGCGTGAGCATCGGCGGGTCGCTCGCCCGCGCTACGTTCGGACTTATCCGGCGAGCGGCGGCGGAGATTCGTGATCGCGGCACCTTCAGCTATTCGGAAGAGCAAGTGCCCGATTCCGAACTCTGCCACTTGTTTGCCGACCGGCAGAACCTGACCAGCCCGCGATGACCGGCGTCCGCGGATGGCCCGGCCGGGATGCTCGTTCGACGCTGTCCGGACCTGCCCGGAAGATTGCCCTCCCGGCCCCGCTGGACATGACGCCTCGGCACTGCCGCTTGGCTATACTGCGCCCATGAGCGAATCGCAGGCACCGGCCGGCGCGCGGCCGCCGCAGCTCTTTTGCGGCGACATCGACATCCGCATCGCGGGCGACGGCACCTGGTTCCATGAAGGCTGCCCCATCGGCCGCCTGCCGCTGGTCAAGCTCTTCGCGAGCGTGCTCAGGCGCGAGGACGACGACTACTGGCTCGTCACCCCGGTGGAGAAGGCGCGCATCACCGTGGACGACGTGCCCTTCATCGCCGTCGAGATGGAGGCCGAAGGCGACGGCGAGGCGCAATGCCTGCGCTTCCGCACCAACCTGGACGAGTGGGTGAGCGCCGGCGCAGCCCATCCCCTCGCCTTCCGCTCCCTGCCCGGATCGGACGAGCAGGCGCCCTACCTCACTGTTCGTGGCGGCCTGGAGGCCCGCGTGGCGCGCTCGGCCTTCTATCCGCTGGTGGAACTCTGCGTCGAGCGGGAGATCGAGGGCCGCCCGGTGCTCGGCGTCTGGAGCGACGGCGTGTTTTTCCCCTTCGACGCCGCCGCGTAAGTCGCGCCCCATGCATGCCGACATCCTGCGCGGCGTGGCGCAGCAGGCGCCGGGCGCACCGGATCAACCGTGGGACGCGGTCACCGCTGCGGCCGAGCGCGCGCCTGCGGCCCGCGTGCCGGGCTCGCTCCGCCACAGCGAGGAGTCCTGGGGCCGGCTGCCGGCCGCGGAGCCGATCACGCCCGCCGCGGTGCTTGTCGCGGTCGTCGAGCGGGAGGGCGCGCTTTCGGTGCTGCTCACGAGGCGGGCCGAGCAGCTCGCGCGCCACGCAGGCCAGATCAGCTTTCCCGGCGGCCGCGCCGACCCCGGCGACGGAACGCCGCAGAAGACGGCGCTGCGCGAGGCCGAGGAGGAGATCGGGCTCCCTCAGAGAAGCGTCGAGATCGTCGGCCGCCTGGACGATTACCTGGTGGGCACCGGCTACCGCATCACGCCAGTCGTGGGTTTCGTCGCGGCGCCGCCGGAATTCGAGCCGGACACCCGAGAGGTCGCCGAGGTTTTCGAGGTGCCGCTCTCCTTCGTCCTGGAGCCCGCCAACTACCGGCGCGACGGCCTGACGGTGGGCGGCGTGGAGCGCCGTTTTTACGTCATGCCCTATGGCGCGTATCATGTGTGGGGCGCGACGGCGGCGATCCTCGTCAACCTTCGAGATGTGGTGCGTGCAGCATGCTGAGAACCACCCTGGTTCATATCCTGATCCTGCTTGCGCCGACGATTCTGTACTTCGCGTTTCTCATCCTGACGCGGCGACTTCAGATGAGTCGCAGCTCCGCCGCGGCGCAGCTGCGCAAGATGCCGTGGGTCCGGCTGCTGGGCAGCGGGATGATCCTGACGGCGGCGAGCCTGGTGGTATGGGCGATGCTCGGCGGCAGCGATCCCGAGGGCACGTACGTGCCGGCGCGCATCGTCGACGGCGAGATCGTGCCCGGCGAGGTCGTCGACTGAGCGTGCGCCGGGTGGGCACGGTCCACGCCCCCTGGATGACGGCGCCGGGCACTCGCGCGGTGATCGACGCGCTCACCGCCGGCGGCGCCGACGTCCGCTTCATGGGCGGCTGCGTGCGCGACACGCTGCTCGGCCGCGAGAGCAATGATATCGACATCGGCACACCCGAGCCGCCGGAGCGCGTCCTGGCGCTGCTGAAGGACGCGGGCATCGAGAGCCGCACCGTCCCGCGCGGGATCGCGCACGGCACGGTGACCGCGCTTGCCGGCGGCAGCCGATACGAGATTACGACGCTCAGACGGGACAAGCGCACCGACGGCCGCCACGCCGAGGTCGCCTTCACCGACGACTGGCGAGAGGACGCGGCGCGGCGCGATTTCACCATCAACGCCATGAGCGCCACGCTCGACGGCACGCTCCATGACTGCTTCGGCGGGCGAGCAGACCTGGAAGCCGCCCGAGTGCGCTTCGTCGGCGACCCCGCGACACGCATCGCCGAGGACCATCTGCGCATCCTCCGCTTCTTCCGCTTTTTCGCGTGGTACGGGTGCGGCGAGCCTGATGCGGTGGCACTGGCGGCGTGCGCGGAGGCGGCGCATACGATCCCGTCCCTCTCCGGCGAGCGGGTGCAGGCCGAGATGCTGAAACTCCTGGCGGCCCCCGACCCCTTGCCCGCAATCGGGACGATGCGGGAGACCGGCGTGCTCGCCCAGCTGTTGCCGGGAACGCCGCGAACGGACCGCCTCGCCCGTCTGACCGCCATCGAAGGCGGTGTCGGCGATTCGGATCCGATACGGAGGCTCGGCGCCCTCCTCGGCGATGCCGAAGCCGCACGCGATGTTGCCGCCCGCTGGCGGCTCGGCAGCGGAGACGAGGCGCGCCTCGCCGACCTCTGCGCGCCGCCGGCCCCGCTCACGCCCGATCTTGACCGCCGTACCCAGCGGCGGAGACTCTACCGGCTCGGGCCCGCGCTGTTCCGCGACCTGGTGCTGCTCGCCTGGGCCAAGGAGACGGAAGGCGAGAACGAGACGGCCTGGCGAGCGATGCTGGAGACGGCCGCAGCCTGGGAAGAGCCTGCCCTGCCCGTCACCGGAGCGGACGTCCTGGCGTGCGGCGTGGAGGCTGGCCCGGCGGTGGGCCGCCTGCTGTTCGCCGTCGAGGCCTGGTGGAAGGACCGCGATTTCGTGCCGGATCGCCCAGCCGCGCTGGCGAAGCTGAAGGAGCTTGCCGCCGGCGCCCGCCTGGAATAACGCCCCGCCGGCCGACAAGGGCCGGCGGGAAGCGCAGGAAGCCTGTTACTCCGCCGCTTCCGCCGCGCCGTCGAGGCCGTAGTTCTCCCGCGCGGAATCGGCCGAGATGTAGCCCTCGGCGAGATCTTCGGCCACCTGCTCGCGCGGGCGGCTGCGCGGGTCGCCCCAGCCGCCGCCGCCGGGAGTCTGGAAGCGGATCGAATCGCCCGGCCGGATGCGGACGTTGCTCCACTTGCTGGGGCTGGCCTTGCCGAAGGCTTCGTCGATCATGTGCCAGCTGGTGGTGTTGGCCTGCTGGTGCCACGTGCCGGCGAGCCCGCCGGGCTGGCCGCCGTAGAGCCCCCAGGGCCGGTTGCGGTGGCGGTCGGACATCTGGCTGCCCATGATCTCGGTGTCGAGGCTCTTGAGCGTGCGCTGCGTGCTGAGCCCGCCGCGGTTCATGCCGGCGCCGCCGGAATCCTGCACCAGGATGTAGGACTCGGTGCGGAAGGGGAAGCGGGTCTCGAACACCTCGACCGGTACCACGCGGCAGTTGCCGTTGATGGAATCGGTCGCGTCGTTGCCGTCGGCGAAGCTGCGCCCGCCCCAGCCCGAAAGCTCGATGGCGTAGCAGACGAACGCCTCGCCACTCTCCTCATCGGTGCCGCCGAAGACGAAGTTGGTGTGCGTCGCACCCTCGGCCGCCATGGTGCGGTCGGGAATCGCCGGCGACAGCGCACCGATGACCGCGCCCGCGATCTTGCAGTGGGTCTCGGTGTTGCCGCCCACCTCGGGCGCCGGATAGTCGACGTTGAGCAGGGTGCCGGGCGGCGAGACCACGCGGATGGGGCGGAAGCAGCCCGAGTTCTTCGGGATGGTCTCGTCGGTGACCTGCAGGATGCCGTTGTAGGCGGCGGAGTAGGAGACGCCGAGGGTCGCGTTGATCGGGCCCAGCGCCTGGGGCGAGGTGCCGGAATAGTCGATCACCACCTCGTCGCCCTGAATGTGGACCGCCACCTTGATGTCGTAGGGCTTGCTCTCGATGCCGTCGTCCTCGACCTGGTCCTGGAAGCGGTAGACGCCGTCCTCGATGGCGCCGATCTCCGCGCGCATGCGGTTCTCGGAGTAATCCATCAGGTCGAGCACGTTGCGGCGGAACTGCTCCTTGCCGTGCTTGCGGATGAGCTTGACCAGCCCGCGCTCGCCCACGTCCACGCCCGCGATGAGCGCGCGCAGGTCGCCGTAGTTGTAGCGGGGGGTGCGGACGTTCGCGAGGAGCAGCTTCCACACCTCCTCCACGTCCTCGCCCCTGCTCTTGATCTTGACCGGGGGCACGCGGATGCCCTCGTGGAAAATTTCGGTCGCCTCGCCGGCAAAGGCGCCGGGCACCATGCCGCCGATCTCCTGCAAGTGGCCGATGGTCATGGCGAAGCCCATGATCTCGTCATCGACGAAGACCGGCTTGATCAGCGTGTGCTCGGGGCAGTGCAGCCCGCCGCGGTAGGGGTCGTTGTGGCAGATCACGTCGCCGGGCTCGAGCGTGTCCAGCGGGATCTCCTTCACGCAGCTGCGCACCAGCAGGGGCACGCCGCCGATCATCGACGGGCAGTACTCGGCCTGCGCGATCATCTCGCCTTCGGGGCTCGCGAGGGCGCAGGTGAAGTCCAGCGCCTCGTTGAAGATCGTCGAGTACGACGTCTTCATCAGCACGATGCCCATCTCGCGGCAGACCGCGGTCATGGTGGAATCGATGATCGACATGGCGACCATGTCGACGTTGTGCTTCTGGGTCATGATCAAGACTCCTCGGCGATGCGGCCGATCAGAAGATTGCCGTACTGATCCACCTTCATGGCTTGGCCGGGGCGCAGCACGGTCACCGAGACGGGCTCCTCGATAACCGCCGGCCCGGTGATCGCGTGGCCGTCGCGCAGCCCGGCGCGGTCGTAGATCGGCGTGTCGTGGCGGCCGTCGTCGAAAACGACCGAGCGCGTGGCCACGGCCTCGGGCTCAGCCTCCGCCTTGCCGATGGTAGCGAGGTCGGGCTTTTCGGTGAGCGAGACGACGGTCGCCTTGACGGTGATGACCTCGATCACCTCGCGCGGGATGTTGAAGCCGAAGCGCGCGAGGTGCATGTCGTGGAACGCCTGCCAGACCTTGGGAGTCGTCTCGTCCGTGAAGGAATCGAAGGCGACCGGGATCTCCAGCTCGTAGTTCTGGCCGAGATAGCGCATCTCCAGCGAGCGGTAGATCTCGATGTTCTTGACGTAGCCCTGCGCCTTCAGCTCGGCGATGCCGGTCTCGATCAGCGCGCTCATCACCTCGGACGCCCGCGCCTGGTCGAAGCGCTTGGAGGTCATCTGCACCGTGCGCTGCACGTCGACGCGGGCGTCGGTGAGGATGAAGCCGAAGGCCGAGAACTGGCCGGGATAGTTGGGGATGACGCCCGACGGGATGCCGGCGTCGTTCATCAGGTCGGCCGCGTGCAGCGGGCCGGCGCCGCCAAAGGCAAGCAGCGCGAAGTCGCGCGGGTCGAGGCCGCGCTCGATCAGCACCGAGCGGAGCGCGCCCACCATGTTGTTGTTGGCGATCTGCACGATGGCGAGAGCCGTCTCCTCCACGGTGCGCCCGAGCGGGCCGGCGACGCTCGCGATCGCCTTCTCCGCCGCGGCCATGTCGAGAGCCATCTCGCCGCCGAGGAAGTTCTCCGGATTGATACGGCCGAGCAGCAGGTTGGCGTCGGTGACCGCCGGCCGCTCGCCGCCGCTGCCGTAGCAGGCGGGCCCGGGGTTCGCGCCCGCGCTCTCGGGTCCCACGCGCAGCATGCCGCCCTTGTCGATCCAGGCGATGGAGCCGCCGCCCGCGCCGATGGTGCGGATGTCGATCATGGGGATCTGGATGGGGACGCCGAACTCTACCTCGTAGTCGGTGGTGAAGTTCTCCTGCCCGCCCACGATCGTGGACGTGTCGGTGGAGGTGCCGCCCATGTCGAGTGTGACGAGATGGCTGATGCCGCTCAGCTTGGCGACATGCTTGCCCGCGATCACCCCGCCGGTGGGGCCGGAGACGGTCATCTGGATCGGCGTGCGCTGGGCCGCCTCGAAGGTCATCTCGCCGCCGTTGGACTTGATGACGACGGCCTGGTCGGTGATGCCGCTCTCGCCAAAACGCTCGCGCAGGTTGGCGACCTGCCGGTTGACCACCGGCTTCACGTAGGCGTCCGCGATGGTGGTCGAAGCGCGCTCGTACTCCTTCCACTTCGGCAGCACGTCGTAGGAGATGGAGATGGGGATGTCCGGCAGCTCCTCCTCCATGATCTCCTTGGCGCGCCGCTCGTGGTCCGGCGTCACGTACGAGAACAGGAAGTTGAGGGCCACCGCCTCGATGGAGCCGTCCTCCCTGATCGCCCGCGCGATGGCGCGGACCCCGTCCTCGTCCAGCGGCACGTGGACCGTGCCGTCGGACATGATCCGCTCGTTGACCTCGTAGCAGTGGCGGCGCTTGACCAGCGGCTTCGGCTTGATCCAGGTGATGTCGTAGTGGCTGCGCCGGTTGCCGCGCTGGATGAAGGGGATGTCGCGAAAGCCCTCGGTCGTGACGTAGGCCACCCTGGCGCCCTTGCGCTCGAGGATCGCGTTGGTCGCAACCGTGGTGCCGAGCCTGATGTTGCGGATGTCCGACGGCGCATCGAAGCGCCCCAGGCCACCCAGGATGCCTTCGTTGGGATCGTGGGGCGTCGACAGGATCTTCCACACGTCGACCGCCCTGGTCTCCGAATTGTAGCTCACGAAGTCCGTAAACGTCCCTCCAACATCGATACCGACCAGATAGTCTGCCAACGCTACTCTCCCGCGCGTTAGGGCGCGCGCCGGCCCTGCGGACCCGGCGGTACGCCCACTCGATTGCGGCCCGGCCTCCCAATGACTCCGGGCGGCAGGATGTTATGGGGAGAGCAGACCTGAGGCAACCGCGAGTCCCCTGCTTGCGGCCCCGGTCTGGGAGCCCTCTGCGCCGCCTGCCCTCCGCCTCGCCCGCACCCCTGCGCCTTGACTCCACGCGGCGCATCAAAGATGGACGGGCCTCGGTCGCCATTCGCTTGGAGTCGCGCCATGCACTGGGTCTATCTCGCTCTCGCCATCGTCTTCGAGGTCGGCGGCACCACTTCGATGAAGCTGAGCGAGGGGCTGACCAAGCCCGTCTTCACTATCCTGATCTTCATTCTCTACGGGGTCAGCTTCGTGCTGTTCGCGCTTGCGCTGAAGAAGCTCGATCTCGGCCTGTCCTACGCGATCTGGGCCGGCATCGGGACGGCGGCGATCGCTCTGATCGGCTACATCTGGTTCAAGGAGCCGATGGGGCCGCTGAGACTCGGCTCCATCCTCCTCATCATCATCGGTGTGGTCGGTCTCAACCTGTCGCGCGGCGCTCACTAGCTGCGCCGCCGAACACCGACGAGAAGTTTCGCCGCAACGCGCGGTCGACGTCGTCCATCGTGGCCTCGACCCCGAGGGCCGCGAGTGAGGTGACGCCGTGCTCGCGAATGCCGCAGGCGACGATGCCCCGGTAGTGGGCGAGGTCGGGGGCGACGTTGAGCGAGACGCCGTGGAAGGTCACCCAGCGGCGGACGCGCACCCCGATGGCCGCAATCTTGGCCTCGCCGCCATCTGTCTCGACCCAGATGCCGACGCGGCCCTCGCGGCACACGCCGACGACCCCGAACTCGGCAAGCGTGCCGATCAGCCACCGTTCCAGGTCGCGGACGAAGCAGCGGAGATCCATGCGCCTGCGCGCCGCGAGGTTGAGCATGACGTAGGCCACCCGCTGGCCGGGGCCGTGGTAGGTGTACTGGCCGCCCCGGCCCGACTTGAAGACCGGGAGGCTCAGCGAATCGAGCAGGTCGTCCGTTTGCGCGCTGGTGCCGGCGGTATAGAGCGGCGGGTGCTCCAGCAGCCACACCTGCTCCCGCATCTCGCGCGCGAGGATCGCGGCGACGCGCTCCTCCATGGCGGCGACGGCATCGGGGTAAGCGACGGGCGCGGATGCAACCGTCCACTCGACCGCTTGACCGGTGGCGGCATTGTCGCTCCGTGCAGCGCTAGCCGCTGCCATCGCTTCCCGCATCGTCGCCAGCCTCCGCAGCAGGTGGCGGCGCCTCGCCTGACGCGACCGCGAGCCAGGCGTCCTCGCTCAGCACCTGCACGCCCAGCGTCTGCGCCTTCTTCAGCTTGGAGCCCGCGTCCTCGCCCGCCACCACGTAGTCGGTCGCC
>LXNI01001772.1_pt1 | contig 17246 bp, 21 predicted proteins | sample 809091 | NCBI WGS metagenome assembly LXNI01 (sample SAMN04870527, study PRJNA318959) | sponge metagenome | biome: 01000161; feature: marine sponge reef; material: water | host: Sarcotragus foetidus | place: Greece: Milos, Mediterranean Sea | collected 2013-05-29 | depth 5-7 m | reverse complement strand
GCGAACCCTCAAACGCTGAACCCACACGCAACCGCAGGGTTCGAGATGACCAACTCAGTCATCTCGCGGAGCGTTTGGTGCAAGAATCACGCCCGCCTCCACGGCACGACCGAATCCTTACCCGCTGGGCGCTGCATGCGCCGCCTCCCGTTCGAATCAAATTGTTTGCCAATAGTTTGCCAATTTGCCAAATCGCTCACCTCGGACATGAAAAAGCCCTTGAAAACATTCATGTTTTCAAGGGCTTCAGTGGTTGCGGGGGTAGGATTTGAACCTACGACCTTCAGGTTATGAGGTCGAGCATCGCTTGTAGTCAGGACATGCACGGAGATGTATTGACGTTCTAAGACATTGATAACACATTTCTTTTCTCGTGTCGCTTGTTGTCATACGATAGCTGGAGTAGGCTCTGAGTTGTGGGAGAAGATTTCCGTATGCATTCCGGAAGGGTCCCATGCCCAGATTGACCAAACGCTACATCGACGCCCTGCCCGTCCGCGACGGAGAGTACTTCGTGTGGGACGATCAGCTGAAAGGCTTCGGTGTCCGGGTCTACCCCAACGGCGGAAAGCGCTACGTCGCTCAGGCTTTTCGGCAGAAGAAGACCATCCGTGTCCAGGTCGGCCGCTATGACGTTCTCTCCTTCGAGGAAGCGAAGGCCAGGGCGCGCAAGATCATGGGCGACATCGACGACGGCAGGAACCCAAACAAGGAGAAGGAGACCGAGCGCCTGTCGCCCACCGTGGCGCAACTGGCGGAGCGGTTCCTGGAAGAGTACGTGCCGGTTCACTGCAAGCCGCGTACGGAGGTGGAATACCGGCATGCGGTGAAACGCTACATCGTGCCGGCGCTGGGGTCGATCAGGGTGGTGTCGCTGGGGCGCGACGATGTGGCGACCCTGCACCACGACATGCGGGACAAACCCTATCAGGCCAACCGGACGCTGGGTGTGGTGTCCAAGATGATGAACCTGGCCGAGGCCTGGGGGTTGCGGCCCGATCGCACCAATCCCTGCTACCACATCCGCAAGTACAAGGAAGGCAAGCGGGAGCGGTTCCTGACGGCGGAAGAGCTGGCGCGCCTGGGAAGGGCCTTGGACGAGGAAGAGTCCTTCGCGCCGTCAGCCGTGACGGCGTTTCGGCTTCTGCTGTACACCGGGGCACGGTTGTCCGAGATCCAGACCCTGAAGTGGGAGCATATCCGGGGCAACCGGATCCACCTGCCGGATTCGAAGACGGGTGCCAAGACGATCCCGCTCAACGGTCCGGCGCTGGAGGTGTTGGCTGACGCAAAGCAGGTCGAGGGTAATCCCTACGTCATCGTGGGAACCAAAGAAGACGCGTACCTCACGGACCTGCAGAAGCCGTGGCGGCGGGTTCGCAAGGCCGCGGAACTGGAGGACGTGCGGATCCACGATCTGCGTCACACGTTCGCCTCGGAGGCGGTGATGGGTGGAGAGAGCCTGCCGATGCTGGGACGGATATTGGGCCATACTCAGGCGCAGACCACGGCACGGTACGCTCATCTCGCCGACGATCCTCTGCAGAGGGCTTCGGACCGCGTGGCCATGTCCCTCAAGAAGGCCATGGCCGGAGGGAAAGGGAAGCCTGGACTTGGGTAGCCAGGGATAGTCCCCGTCGCGAACTCGGCAGCCGAGGCAGTCATCAGGGCGACTCATGCGTGTGCCGCGTCATCAACGCGTATATGTTGGCCCGCCGCGCTGACGCGCATGAGTTGTCGGGGTCCCACATGCTAACAGCTCGGTAATTCTGTCGTTGATGGTGGTCGTTGGGGAGGGCGTGTTGACGATAAGGAACCTCGGTGCAATCGAGGCACGAGAGCTTCGGGAAGGCTCGAGAGCGGGGTGGAGTGAGTGGCCTTGAGAATGGGAGGCGGCTGCAGTGCCGGAAACGTGAGGGAGAGAGAGGGGGGCCCGGACCCACGTCAATGCTGCCTAATGAAACGAGTTGGAAATGAACCTTGTTCCCAGATTTGCCTTTTGAATTTGTCGTGAATGGAACGGCCGTAAGCCATCAGGCCAAAAAGCCTGAATCAAGAGAGCAATGGCGGCAGAGAATTCGGGATGCAGCGAGACAGTTGCTGCCTGAAGGGCATTTCGCGTTGGAAGAACCTGTGGCAGTGACAATTTACTTTTTTCCGCAAGCTGAAATGCAAGCGGATATCGACAACTGCGCCAAGCCGATCCTTGATGCGCTAGGCCAGTTCATATACGTGGACGACAAGCAGGTTGATCGTATCGTTGTTCAGAAATTCGAGCCCGAGCGGCCTTTGGAGATCAGAGACGAACCGACTGAATTTCTAGCAATGGCTCTCGCCGCTGAACATCCGATAGTCTATATCAAGGTGGGAACAGACCTTCGCGGAGAATGAGCGAATGACACTGTCAGGACCAGAAGCGGAGCGCATCGCGCTGGATCGCGTAGTGCCTCTATTGCGATCAGAGGGTTACGAAGTTATCTCTGAACCAGGTCCCGCCGACTTGCCGCCGTTCCTTGCGGACAGACGACCCGACGCAATCGCGATCGGGAAACATCCTTCCCTTTTGGTAGAGGTGTTCCGGAAGGAGGGGAACAGAGAACTAGCAAAAATTCGAGAACTCCGCTCACTCTTGCATGGTCATGATGACTGGGAGCTGAGGGTGTTCTATTTCTCCTCTCTAGAACCGACCTTAGCACCAGTACCAAATGACGCCACGGTGAATGCTATCCAAGCGGCTCGTGCTGTCTCGATGACAGAGCCACGAGCAGCCATATTGTTCGCATGGTCCATCGTCGAGGCCGTGGCGCGGGAAAAGATTGAAGCGACTGGATCGCGCGCATTGAATCCAAGCGCCCTTGTTAATCTGCTGGCGAGCGAAGGCTATGTTGATCAGAATCAAGCAAACGAAATGTTTCGCCTTTCCAAAATGCGATCGCAGATTGCTCACGGTCAACTTGATTGTGTGGCGACGGTGGAGGATATTTCATGGATCCTGTCCATAGCCGAGCAGATAGCAGAAGGTTAGAGTATAACAGCATTTAGAAATCGTGCTGCGACAACCTGCTAGGGGATCACACCGGGTGGCCGTTCATGAAAGACGAATTGCACCGTCAACTAGATGAACGTGTGGCGTAATGTGTAACAGCGCTGGAATAGTACTGCACGCATTGGATTGGAATAGGCTCCTGGTTCGATAGCACACTTTCAAGAGCGAGGCATTATTTTATCCTCACTTATCTTCTTGCCAAGGTCAAAGTGTTTTTTGAGATCCTTCAAATCTGCGGTTTGTTTCCCACGGATCATTTGCAATACCAAGATTAGGAATACCGCGTCATTTGTAATTTCTTCTCCTACGTCGATACTCCTGGCGCTGTGCGCAATAGTATTTCTATGCTTCAGACACTTGAAGAAACTACTCTTGAGGTAACTTACCAAGGGAATATCGTCGATATTTGTGCGATCAATGCACCGTCTAAGGCAAAGCGATAATTTGTCCTCTATTTTCATGTACGTAATGTGCTCACTTAGCTCTTGGAACTTGGACAGATCGCCTAAGCTTGAGGAAATAAAACTATCAATAGCGGTCATGTACAAAAAGAAGGCTTGTTTGAGTCGACCATCTAGCTCAAAACAAAGAGCTTCGGCGATCGTCTCCTTGTAAAACTCATTTGGGATGTCTTTGTGAGAAAGGCCCCAGACAGAACAGATGGCGCCACTCTCAAGATGAATCAGCTCTACGCTAGTACCCCCTCTCAACATCCCTTGCAATGTGACTACTCTATTGTGACGAAATAGGTGTGATAATGTGAGTTGAAGCGAGAATTCGTCTGTTTCTGGGATCAGTATTTCATCAGAAACATCTTCTCCATCGGGCAAGATACCAAATTCCTCCAACTCTACGGCATATAGGAACATGTAGTCACTGGATAGATCAATCTTGGACGAGATCGCATAATTGTGTGGTGTTCCATCTACTTTGCTTGTCTGCCACGGCTCCAGAGATATTTTTCTGTGAACTGGATACTTGCGTATCAGTCCAAAGTGCTTGAAGAGAAGGTCACGTCGCCTAAGGACGCGGTTCTTGAACTGTTGAACTTCGTTCATGGCTCTAGAACCCTATCAATCGTTCTACTTCTAAAGGGACAAAGTGAGGTGGCCTCGCCTCTTCGGACAGCCTGGTGGCTTGGCTAAGGCGTATTCCGGTTGAAGTTCAGGCTGCCAGAATCCCCTTGAATCTCTCTTCCTGCTGCTGCTGTTGCGCCCGTGGGTATTTGGTCAAGGTGCGAAGCGGCTTGTCCATCATATCCACAGGCCTCTCGCCCCGGTAGGCCTCGACCGGCGTCCGCCCGTCCAACGCGGTGTGCGGCCTGATCGTGTTGTGCAACCGAGCGCGAGACCGCCCATAGGACTGGCACCCGCAGGTTAGCTTATCGGGGGCATCCCTGGGGCGGCCGCCTTGTGCGGGTCCGTGATGAAGGCGTTCGGCTTCTCGCGGGTCGAGGTCGTTGACGAGGACCTGGACCGGTCCACCGCGGGCGTCGTCGCCCGCGTGGGCTTCGAGCGCATGGTGGCAGAGGTCTGTCTCGGCAAGGTCGGCGCCGTGGCGGCGCGCGGGGTCTCGCGCTTTGCAAGGAACAGCCGCGGTTGGCAGCAGCTGGTCGAGATGTGCCGCGTGGTCGACACGCTGCTGATCGACCAGGACACGGTGTACGCGCCGCGCCAGAGCAACGACCGCCTCCTGCTCGGGCTCAAGGGCAACCCATATGTGATCGTCGGCGCCAAGGACGGCGCGTACCTCATGGACCTGCAGAAGCCGTGGCGGCGGGTTCGCAAGGCCACGGAACTGGAGGATGTGCGGATCCAAGATCTTCGTCACACGTTCGCCCCGGAGGCGGTGATGGGTGGAAAGAGCCTCCGATGGTGAGGCGGATCTTGGGCCATACACAGGCGCAGACCACGGCGCGGAACGCTCATCTCGCTGACGATCCGCTACAGAGGGCTTCGGAACGCCTCACCTCCTCTCTCAAGAAGGCCATGGACGGATAAGGTGTAAGACAGCCCATCGCGTGGCTCTGCCATTCTCGAAGAAAAGGAACGCTGTGACCACCAACATTGCGGTTGCAGACTCACCACTTCTTTCGTTATATCGAGTTCATGGGTAGGGATTATCAGCATAACCACTACGTACCCAAGTGGTATCAGAGGCGTTTCTTGCCGCCGGGAGAATCCAAGTACTACTACCTGGATCTCCGGCCGGATAGGGTGACACGACACGGTCATACTTATACCCGGAAGGCGCTTCTTCACTGGGGGCCTACCAAGTGTTTCGCCCAAGACGATTTGTACACCACTTCATGGGGCGGGTTAGAAAACCGGGATATTGAGAGATTTTTCTTCGGCGAATTGGATGGCAAGGCACCGGACTCTGTCAGTCAATTCTCCGACTTTGTGTTTGGGCGAGGAAGTAGCGAGGCTCATCAGGTACTGTTGTCGTACATGAGCGTTCAGAAGCTGCGTACTCCGAAAGGTTTGGGGTGGTTGCGAGAGGTTGCGGGCAACCCTCCCAAGAATGAAGTGCTACTGTTCTTACAAAGAATTCGCAACCTCTATTGTGCTATATGGACTGAGTGCATTTGGCAAATCGCCGACGCGTCTCGATCTTCTACTAAACTTATCATATCCGACCACCCAGTCGTTTGTTACAATCGAGAGTGCTTTCCGGGATCGAAGTACTGTACAGGCTTCAACGATCCTGACATTCGCTTTGCTGCGACGCACACATACTTTCCGTTATCCCCTGACAAGCTGCTGATCCTGACGAATCTTTCGTGGGTAAGAGATCCATTTCAGAACCCACGAAAACTACGACCCAATCCACGTTTCTTGCGAGATGCGATATTCAGCTTCTCAAGCATTCAGGTTGACCGGTATTTGACAGAGGAAGAGGTCAGGGAGGTCAACTACATCACGAAGAAGTGCGCTCTTCGATATATCGCCGCCGCGGAAGAGGAGTGGCTCTTTCCAGAACTTCATCTGCGTTCAACGCACTGGCGGAAGCTGGGCGATGGTTACCTGTTCATGCCAGACCCGCGCCACATCCACGGTGGTGGCGAAATACTCGTTGGATATGACGGCGGGGTACGAGATGCGTTCAGCGCATACGGTCACAAACCCTGGCAAGAAGGATACGAAGACAAACAACGCGACGAACGGGAATTGAAAGCGATGGAAAAATTTAAGGCCGAGTGGGCAGCAACCCATGGTCCTGAATTTCGTGGAGTGACTCATGATTTCCTGGTTCCCGGCGAGACCCCGTTGACGGATATGGGGGAGGATTACTGGCGCTCCGAGCGTGCACGCGATAAGGAGTATCTCAGGCTACGCGGCGAGCGCGCAAGACGCCGAAGATTGAGGCGTTAAGGCAGATTCTGAGTTGACAGGAATACCCGATTTGCTGGTTGTATACTGTTTGGCGTTTAACAGCTACGACCTTCTTTCCTTTGAGGAAGCGAAGGCCGGGGTGCGCAAGATCACGTGCGACGTTGACGACAGCAGAAACCTGGGCAAGGAGAAGGAGGCAAAGGGCCTGTCGCCAACGGTGGCACAATTGGCGGAATGGTTGCTGAAGGAGTCCGTCCTGGTCCACTGTAAGCCGCGCACCGAGGTGGGGAGGAATCGTTCGCGCCGTCGGTCGTAACGACGTCTCGGCGTCTACTCTACACCGGTGCCCGGCTGTCGGAGTTCCAGACGCTGAAGTGTGAGCATATGCGGGGTAACCGGGTCCATCCGTTCGATACCAAGACGGGCGCGATGGTGGTCCCGCTCAACGGGCCGGCACTTGAGGTCTCGGCCGAGGTCAAGGGTTTCGAAAGCAACCGTATGTGATCGTCGACACCAAGGGGAGCGCACACTTCGCAGTCTTGCAGAAGCCTTTTCGGCGGATCCGCAAGGCCACGGAACTGGAGGACGTGCGCACCCACGATCTCCGTCACACGTTCGCCTCGGAAGCGGTGATGGGAGGCGAGAGCCTGCCGATGGTGGGACGGATACTCGGTCATACCCAGGCGCAGACGACTGCGCGGTATGCTCATCTGGCCGATGATCCTCTACAGCGGGCATCGGACCGCGTGGCTATCTCTCTCAAGAAAGCCATAGAGGGTTAGGAGGGGAGGACCCTGTTCGCCGGTGTGGGCGGTCAGGCTGCCTGCGACCCCGCTCGGGTCTCGTCTCCCCGGCCCATCAGCAGACCTTCGACGGAGATGTCCTCGTCTAGGTCGTCCCAGTGCAGGCCATTGCCGGAATGGCCGATCCGGTAGTTTTCCCGCTGATCGGCGGTCGCGTGCATCAGGCGCGGGAACCACGCCAGGGGCACCCCGAGCGATCGGCCGTCGTCCAGCTCGACCCACATCGTGTCCCGGTCGAAGGAGAGCTTGGTTGCTCTAACCGAAATGCTCATTCCACGCTCTTTCGATCTCCTCCCGGCGTTGGCCGACCAGCTCGGCCAGTTCCAAGAGCTGCCTCCGGCTGTAGCCCGCGCTCCGGGCGACTCTCACTTCTGGATACAACCAGAATTTCGCCTCGCCGTCACTGCTTTCCGCGTGGACATGAACCGGCTCTCGAGGCGCTCCTTCGTTGGAGAAGAAGTGAAAGCGCACGTTTCGATGCCGAAAGACGACCGGCATTCAGGCCTCACCCGTGGCGCTTGGAGCCGCTTCGGCTTCGCGCAACGCCGGCACGGGCGCTTCGACTTTGGCTTGTTTCATGGGAGCAGCATAAGTCAGCACCGAATGGTGCGCAGCTCAGGGTAGGTGGGTCAATGGTCCGGGATTGTGCGTCGAGCACAGGAACGTGCTCCGGAGAAAATTTTCTCGAGGTCACGAGGTGTACTGAGTGTCACGGGCGTATCAGGAGATAGCTGGAGTTTACTAAGCCATTGTTATAGAGGAATTTTCTCTGTTGACAGCAGCATTTTCGCGGGTTTTCCTGCCTGCCTTCGATAGGACGCAGGAGGCGCAACAACGATGCTGGCAGGCCGTAGTGCCGCTCTCGTAGGCACCGCAACTGTCGCCTTCGGGCCGGCCGGCCGCGGCCTGCAATGCACTGCCGTGGGTCTGACGGCGGCGCTGCATTGCGCGCTCGTTTTCAGGGGCTGCGGCATGGCGCCGTGAGGGGCCCTCCTGCGGTGGAGGTGCGTATGACTGACAACAAGGTGGCAGCGAACGACGGAACCGAGGTCCGCGTGCCTGGCGCGGCGATCTCCGGGCAGGCCCAGGCGGACGGTTCGGCGTGCGAAGCAGGGCAGCCGGAAGGGGCGAACGCGATGGATAAAGCCGGGCCCGCCCCTTGGGATGAAGGGGTCGAGTGGGAAGCCGGCGACGAAGCCGGGACAGAACCGGAGCCCGGCGACGATATGCCCGCGACCGACGAGATGTTCGAGCCGGAGACGGCCGCAACCAAGGGCTCCGACGAGGAGCCGCCGGCAGGTCTCAAGCAGTTGAACCACAGCATGGAGCAACTGCTGGTCACGATGGACGGGCTCGCGGCCGATGGCGCCGACTCGCGCTCGATGCTGGAACGGCTGACCGAGGGTCTACTGGAGAATCCGAAGGCGGCGAACCGCGCCGGCCAGATCGAGGACCGGATCAGGGTCCACACCGCCGATTTCCACCGATGGGTCGAGAGAGACCGGCGCTGGCGCCGCTGGGTACCGGTCGCGGCGGCGAGCATCGCATTGCCCGCGGCCCTGCTGCTCGGCCTGCTGGTTCAGCAGCACTACCAGGTCATCCCCCTCCACGATCCGACCGCAGGCTGGCGCGACCATATCTGGGAGCACTACGGCCGCAGGATCTTCGATTGCACGGCCGAGGCGATCGCGAGCAAGGCCGAGGTGAACTGCCCGCTCGTGATTCGAAAGCCGTGATGCGGGTGGGAGGGGCCGTATGGCGATGAGTGGCATGGCCACCGTCGTGAACATGCAGGACCGCCCCGATCTGCGCGCGGCCCTGGACGGCACGAACGAACATGGCGATGTGGTGCGGATCGATCGTCGCTCTCGCTGGGGAAACCCCTTCATAATCGGCAGGCACGGCACCCGCGAGGAGGTCATCGAGCGCTATCGCAATTGGCTCTGGAGCAAGATGAAGAGCGGCGCGATTCCCCTGTCAGAGGTGGCGGCCTTGAACGGAAAGACGCTTCTCTGTCATTGCCATCCTTTGCCGTGTCACGGGGACGTCCTCGCGAAGGCCGCATCGTGGGCTCATGCGCGGCTGACGGCCGACATGAGCTGGCAGCCGGGGGAGAGGATCGAGGCGACGATCGGGCCGGCGCCGATCTATGCCGGCGTCGGTGCGCGCAAGACGCCTGAACCGGTGCTCAACGTGATGAGAAAGATGGCCACCAGCTTGGCCGGGCGCGGCTGGCAGTTGCGCACCGGTGGCGCGAGGGGTGCCGACGACGCCTTCGCCCGCGCCGCGCCCACCGCGCGGCGGACCGTCTACATACCCTGGCGCGGCTACAACGGGTGGAGCGAGGCCCAGGGTCGCGCGCTGACGGCGCAGGAGCTGAGGACGCTCCGGGCCGCGGCTGCGCCCCACCACCCGGCGTGGCAGAGGTGCCCGGGCAAGGTCCGGGACTTGCATGCGCGCAACGTGGCCATTCTGATCGGTGTGAACATGCGCGAGCCGGTGCACGCGATGGTGTGCTGGACCGAGGGCGGACGGGTCGAGGGCGGCACCGGGATGGCGATCCGGCTTGCCAGGCACTACCGGATCCCGATCCTCAACCTTGCCAGCATCGACATGCGTGCGGCGATGGATCGCCTGGACCGGACCGCGCAGACGCGCGGCCCTCGGGAGCTGGAGCGGAATCTTGGAGTCTCGGGCGGGACCACGGACGACGGACGCTCGGTGACGTCGGCGCGGTCGCAACGCGACAAGAGGGATGAGGACTGGTGGATGGCTGAGGGTGCTCAGCAGGTGCGGACCGAGGAGCCACGGGAGATGACCCGTCAGCACTCGCTGCACCTCTGAAGCGGCCGCTTGCGCGATCGAGAAACCGGCCCGGGCCAACGCGCTTATCCCGCCGACCTATCCCACGACATCCCGGCACTGGCAGTACCGCTGAAGGCTCCGCGTTGTGGCCCCCCGGTCGCGGCCTAGCGACTGCGTCCGGCTATTGACCACGAAATCTTGCATCCGGGACACGGTGTTTCAGAGGGGCCGTCTGGCGAGCTCCATCCGGTTGAGATGAACGCCATGGGTTCCGGGATCGTCGAGGATCGCCCTACTCAGGTGCAACAGCCGCGGGTTGCGATCCAGCCAATCGCTGAACGGAGTCAGCGTGTTGGGCGCTGCCACTGATACTCGGCTCTTAGTCATCTTGACGTGCCGGTCTCCGTCCGAGAGTTCCTTGTCTGAAGGACAGCCAGACGGACCACGGCGCAGATTCTGCGTGCCCCGTTGCACGACTATGTGAGACATAGAAAGATAATGTATGTCATGGTTGCACACTCTCCTGAAGCATGCTACGTTCTATGAAACGCACGATGCCGGAGCGAAAAAGTGGCGGACGAGCGAGACGACGACCCTAAGGAAGAAGCGAGCTTGTCGTTTCGGGCGAATGCGGCGGATCTAGCCTCAATGCTGGCAATCGAGGAGCACATCGCCGATTTGACGCGAAACATCGACCCCGATGCCTCCGTGACGGGCACAACTTCTCGCGCCGGGATCATCAGGTACGCCATTCGACAGGTTGGTCATCTGGTTCAGACACCGGCAGGACGGCGTGTGTTGACATACGCAGGGCGCAGAGAACTGCGGATGTATCGCCGTGCACAAGCCGCCTTCGGTGGCGCGTGGCATTGGGTTGAGACGTGCTCCGGGTGGCCCACGACGAACTTCCTTGAGCAACTTGACCGCCCGCCGGGGGAAGCTCTTTGCCCGACGTGCAGAACACTAGAACAGAAACGAGACTGAGACATAGCTAGAACAAGGAGGAACCAACATGGTGCAAGAACCTGGAAACGGAGATGGACCCATCGGACCGACTGGGATCGTCAAAGAGCTAACCATTTACATCAATGCTCGGTCGGTGCAGTGGGATAAGCCGACTGTTAGCTTTGACCAAGTAGTCGAACAGTGGAACAAACTGGATCCGGCTCGACATGTAGTGGGTGATCTGCCCGGTATCAGCTGGACGGCGAAGGACGGAACAAAGGGGATTCTCTATCCGTCGGATAAGCCAATGGCCGTAGTCGATGAACTTTCGTTCAAGATTGACGACTCATATCTCGCATAGGGGAAAATGGTGTCAGAGCATGAATCGCGGGCTCGTCATGAAGCAGACCGGCGTGAATGGACCATTGAGCGTCGAGAGTTAGAAATAGCTGCATTGGGGGTACCCTGTTTTGTCGCACCGAATACCGTAGGCAAGTGTGACATCTGGGTAGGCACCGCATCAAATACAGCCGAGCTGAAAGCAAACCATGACTGGCAACAGGGTGCTCCCCACACGGCCAATATACGAGGTCTTTCTAATGGACGATTGTACGATCGATCCGGGAAGGAGTTGACGGAAGGCGTGATTGCACGGGCTCACGCTAGCCTTGTTCTTTCGATCAAGTTGAAAGGCCGCGAGTATGAGGATGCTTGGGAAGCATTAAACAATTACGTCAGGCAGGTATACGGGCTGTTCCTTGGCCGATCCGCATCAAGCGGAGAATTAACTCCTCGTCCCTATACGTTCGATGTGCTTGGTGACCAACTGCCAGAAGCAGTGGAGTGGAGACGTCTGGTAGCTCAAGAGCGTGTGGCGATTATCGGGCTCGGTGGTGTCGGCGCGTGGATAGCAGACTTTGTTGTCAAGGCCGATCCTCAAGAGGTTCATGGTTGGGACGATGATTGCATTGAACCCAAGAATATACTTCGCATGCCCGGTGGACTCGATCCGAACGCCTGGATCTGCAGACCAAAGGCCGACTGGTTCTATGAGACCTATTCCCTCATCCACACGAACGTACGTGGCCACAATGTAAAGGTGGTGCCTGAAAACGTGCAGGAAGTCACTAAAACAACCTCTTTCGCCTTCGTAGCCGTGGATGACGCCGACGATCGGATGTTGGTGTGTGACGCGCTGGCCGAAGCTGGAGTTCCGTTCGTCGTGGTAGGTCTCTCAGCAGTGCGTATGGACAAGCGAGTCAAAGTCTCAATGCGGATAGTGACCGCTCATGTCGGTGTGTCCTCTTGGAGAGAGGCTATCCCTCAAGTTGGCCAGGCGGGGCAGGACGACTATGGAAGCCTCGACTTGCCCGACGTCTACTCAATGGCTGCAGGTTGGGCAATTCAGTCGTGGAGAAAGATGCGCGGTCAATTCTGGCAGGAACAAAGGGAAGAGTGCTTACACTATAGTGTTGGTGACCAGTCTCTCATACCGAGGGGGGTGTAAAGTGCGCTTTTGGAGACGGAGGAAGCGGGGGAAACGTGATTCTCATCCTAACTATAATGTGAGGAAACGAGCATCAATAGTATTGAAGCCACTGTTTGTTGACGCAATCCCGCACCTGCCTGAAATGGAGAAAGGCACACTTTACGTCAGCATGAGATTCGCCACCCTCTCCCATCTATGTCCGTGCGGGTGTGGTCGTTTGGTCGACGTGACGCTGGACCCTGCGACTCGTAGTTTGATCTACGATGGTGAGTATCTAACCCTAAGACCTTCGATCGGGGTCAAGTTCCCATGCAGAAGCCACTACTCGATTATTCGGAATGCGATCATGTGGCACCCGCCGATCTCGGAATGGGAAGGCAGGTGGTACAACCGTGTTTGGAAAAGATGAAGATAGAGCGGAATCCGATCATGTTGTGCTGTATCCGGCGGCTTCGAAGTGGTTATTGCATTCTTGGGGCGAGAAGGTGAGGGAGACTTGGCCGATAGCGTTCCAGACAGTCGACGGTTCTCTCGGCGGCCGTTCGCAGCCTTGCGTTGAGCTTTGCGAAGGCGAGTTCGATGGGTTTGAGATCGGGGACTGTAAGGGGGGCAGGAAGAGAAGTTGGGCGCCGGTGTCCTCGATCATCTTGCGAACCCTGGGTCCCTTGGTCCCTTGTGGCTTGAGAGGTTGTCCATGACGACGATAGGTAAGCGCGTCTGGCCTGACCGTCCTTGCGGCGGATCTGTTTGAAGCCTCAGTTTCGGATGGGATAATTCGGAGGTCGATGGAGTCCATCTCAGCTGATGGACGCCATCGGAGGAGGTTTTGCGGCGGCGCATCGGGTACTCAGCAGGCGCAGGTGGAAGAGCCGCGAAAGATGACCAAACAGCACTCCGCGCATCTCTGACGCGATCGTCCGGGCGGGGGAAGATCGGGAGTACGCGAACACAGGAATTGCCCAGGGGGATTTGGCGGGGACATTTTTGATGCGTGGATCTGTCGTTGGGGAAACGCCCCGGTCTAGGACGGCCCGCTAGCGAGCTTTGCACCTCCTCTTTACTGGGTCCTTCATCCCCAGCGATGTTCTTAAGTTTACCCCCGTACAGACGATGATTCTGTCGCGGACCGGTCGCATTCTTCGCCATGGGGCCGGTTGATGATGACAGTATAGTCCGCCGCTGAAAGTCTGCGCCCGCTCAACACGGGATTCGGAGATGCCCCCATGTTTGCTCACTTGGCAGCGTGGAGGTCGATGACATTGTCCGCGAGTGCTTCGTAGATTCGCTTCTGTCTACAGACTTCTTCGGGCAGGCCCACGATTTCGGCATGACATGGGGCGGCTGGGTGCTTGTCCGTGGCGGGGAGAGGATCTTCCACCACGTTCAGATCGTCAGTCAGGTTGCGGATCGTACCCACGTTGAGTTTGGCCAATTTGGCCGTCGGCTTTGCGTCCAGCCTCAACAACGACCGAACGCGCTCGAGTTGTTCGTCCTCGGTACCGTCAACGCACTCCAGCCAGTTGACTGATAGGCATTGGCCCTTGAAGCCCTCTGGGCGCACGATACCATCGTCAATCTTGCTTCCCCCCACATACCTAACGACACGGTATTGTTCGGGGAGTGGATCACCCTTCATTCCGCGAGTAACGCCCTAAGGTTCAACCGATCACAGTTAACGCTGAAGTTCTTCAAGTCGCTCTTGCCGGTTGCTCCCTCCGGCGGATTCGTGCGATCCAGTAGAACATATTCAACTTGCCCGTCACCGCAGAATCGCAGGCCGAGGCGCCAGTGTTCGTTGCGCCACGTCGCACCCAGGGTTCCATCATCCAGAAGTGCCAAGCTCGCCCGCCTTACAGGGAATTCTCTGCTGTTCAGGAATTCGAAAAAGTCTTTTTCCGATTCGGGCATCACTGGACGGATGCCCTCATCCTTGGCCAGATCCCGGAGATCGTTTAACCGATCTGCGTATTGGCGACGTTGCAGAGAGGAGAAGTCCTCCTGCGGACGCGTGCAAGTCGGAAACTGGAGGCCGCCTTGATTAGCGATCCCCTGCGCGATCTCGTTTACAATTTCGTGCCACACTGGCGGCAACGTTTGAGAAAGTTGCACGAACACGCGTATGTGCGTTTCCATCGGGTAGACGCTCATTGGGGCAGCGCCTATTTCCGCGAAGAATTCGCGCACCCTATCGCTCGGAACTGGTTCGTAAGTCGCGTCCCGTCGTGCTGCAGTTGGTGGCCGATCGAGCGAGGCGCTCGACTCAGAGAAATGTTCTACGGATGCTGTCATGGAGATTCTTGACGTGGTTGCGGAATGAGGCGAATTCGTTGAGTTTGACTGTCAGCGTAGAAGAAGGATCCACTTCCTGGTGCCCGTTGACGGCAACGAAGAGGTTCTGCCCGTTGGACCGGGCCTCTGGTTCGATGCGCAGGGTGTAGGCCAAAGGGCCTATCTTGTACTGAGATACCGTGTTGACCTGCAGAGACGACGCCCCCGTAATCTCCTTCAGAAGATCCAGCGTAGCCAAGCGATTGCTGATCTCAAGGCCTGTTGTGGTGGTAGTAGGGATCGCAGCATCACAGTTTAGGCCCAGCCCGCTGATGTCCACGGCGGTGCGAATTTTGTCAAGAGTGAGGAGTAGCGTTTCCGCAGCCGACCGTAGTTTTTCCGGCATCACGTCTTGGCTTTGCACGCTGAGATCAATACGGGAGGGATGCAGTGAGAACTTGCACCTCCCCGAGTCATAGCCGAATTGCGCGATGGGACCAATCATGATGCGGCCCGCCGGGTCCACGGCCCCACCGAAGAATTGCTCCGGTGGAACCATGGCGGGATCGAAACGATCGCCGACCACGACGACCGTGTTGAGGTTCATGCCCGTGTTCCCACTGTCATACGCATCAATATAAGGATTGACTGCCGTCGGGCAAAGGCTGCCACCAGCCAAATCCTGCTGTCAAGCAGGTGTCTGGACGGGGCCCACCATCCTGCAAACGCCATCGCCCCTGATCGTCGGTCGCTGACCGTCTGCTCTGTCTCAGAGCGATGAATGGCCTCGGATGCGAGTGAGAAAGACGGTCCCTTCGGAAGCCACTTCGGATGCGGCCGATGTTGACCAGAATCTGATGAATGCACCAGTCCGGGCGATGGAGGAGGTCGTGGCGCGCGTCCGGGACATGAAAGCAGGAAGCATCCCGGACGGGGAATGTGTTCTGTTCGGAAAGGCGGTGCGGTGGCGGAGCGGGCGGCGCCCAGTTGGCGAGAGGCTGTCTGGCGCCCGGTGAGGCCAACTGGGCGAAGAGATCCGGCATTCCCCAGGATAATCCGCTTTTCCCCCTAGCGCTACAGGCTGCGCGTGGGTCCCCTGTCGCGGCTCTGCGACTGCGTCCGGCGCTCGCCCGAGAAACCCTCCATTCGCGACACGGCGTCTCGTAGGCGTCCCCTGGCACCCTCCATGCGGTCGAGGTGAACGCCGTAGGTGCCGGAATCGTCGAGAATCGCGCGGCCCGCTTGTAGCAGAAGTTCGTTGCGCTCCAGCCAGTCGCGGAACGGTCTCAGCGTTCTGGGCGCGACATCGAGGTCATGGGCTTGGCGGTAGATGCTGTCGAAGCGCTGCCAGAGCCTGTCGGCTTCGTCGAGCCAGGCCTCGATACGGGCGCCCGCTTCGAGATGTTGGTTGTAGCGGCGGACCACGGCCTGGAGGCGCCGGCGCGGTTCGGCGGGCAGGTTCTCATTCCCTGCGAACTCGCCGATGCGCCGGATGAGCGCCGCCGCCCCGTCGAGGTCGAACGGCGACATGCCGGAGCGCTCCGCCCGAGCGGCGTGACGCTGCCAGTCGATGCGGAGTTGCCGATATGCCTCTTCCGAATGCTCCCGCGACGGGGAACCCTCGCGTTCGCCGGCGGATGGCCGAACTGGGCGCGGCTCCCCCTCGCCCGGCTGCCGGGCTTCCACGACGTGCTCCGGCGGACCGGCGGGCGTCTCGACGGAGGTTTCCGCCTGCGCGAGTTCCTGCGACTGTTCGGTGTCGGTCTGCCGGACGTGGGCTGCCCTGCCGGCAACGGAGCGGCGGTAGCTGCCGGCCCTGGCATGTACTTCGCCGAGCTCCTCGATCTCGCGCTGGCCGATCCCGGCGCGTTCGGACAGCACCCCCTCGAACACCTGCGGCCTAGCACGGAACATTCTTGCCTGCTTCATCAGCGCGCTGTGCCGATCCAAGGTCTCCCGGAAGGCAGGGCTCAGCGCCACCGCTTCGCCGTCTGAGCGCGCCCGTTCGCGCAGCTCGTCCCACGCCGCTAGGACCTCGGCGCGCTCGGCGGCGAATGCGTCCACTTCCGCCCCGTGGCGCCAGCCATTGACCGCGTGGCGGATTTGCTGGGCGATGCGCACGATCGCGTTGTCGTTGGCGGCGGAAAGGGCCTCTGCCGCCTCCCCGTTCGCATCGCGGAGACCGCTATGTTGCCTTCCATTGGACCGGTTGGCACCGTTTCCGATGCCGGCCCGTCCAAGCTGCGCTTGTTCACTCGCATCCCGCCACGCGCCGTCTGAGACGTAGTCGAGCGCCGCCTCCTTGGGTTGCGAGCGCGACCAACGCTCGGCCAGATACGCGCGCACGTCGCTGTCGGTGACCGGCATGTCGGCCTGATCCTCGGGCCGCCGCTCGGCGATATCGAATACCAGCGGAGACCGGTTGACATAGATATCGAGGCCTTCGCGATGCCGTGTGGCCGCCGGATAGATGGTCTCCCGCGCAGGCCGGTCGTCCACCAGCAGGAAGGCACGATCGACCGTGATCCCCTGGGCCGAGGCGATGGTCATGGCGT
>LXNI01001771.1_pt1 | contig 17259 bp, 9 predicted proteins | sample 809091 | NCBI WGS metagenome assembly LXNI01 (sample SAMN04870527, study PRJNA318959) | sponge metagenome | biome: 01000161; feature: marine sponge reef; material: water | host: Sarcotragus foetidus | place: Greece: Milos, Mediterranean Sea | collected 2013-05-29 | depth 5-7 m | reverse complement strand
CGAGAGGTTCGAGGGACGCCTGCGAGCCACGAACGACGGTGGGGGACCGGCCGAAGTACCCGACGTCAGCGATGTGATGCGCCGGCTGGTGAAGGAGAACCTGCGGACCTTCGAGGGCAAGCCATTGTTCCCGAAGCGGTATGCCCAGAGTCTGCAATTCGAGTTGTCTGGGCCCGAGAACGAGCTGTATGAGGCGGTCACTTCCTACGTGCGTGAGGAGATGAACCGAGCTGCGCGCATGACGGCCGAAGGTGACGCTCAGCGCGGTGTGATCGTCGGCTTCGCGCTCGCAGGCCTGCAGCGTCGGCTCGCGTCCTCGCCGGCAGCCATCTACCACTCGCTGCGGCGTCGGCGCGACCGCCTCGCCAACCAAGCAGCGGAGCTTCGACAGCTCGCTGCCACCGGCGCACCAATCCCGGTGCCCGAGCTTCCCAAGGGAGTCCGCATTGCCGATCTTGAGGACTTCGACTTCGATGACTTCGACGAGGCAGAGCTTGCCGAGTTGGAGAATCTGACCGTCGACGCCGCAACGGCGGCCGCCACTGCCGACGAACTCGAAGCCGAAGTACGGACATTGGACCGGTTGGTGGAACTGGCCGATGGCGTGCGAAACAGCGGCGTGGATGCAAAGTGGACCCGCCTGAGTGATCTGCTTCGTGCTGAGCAGTTCGGTGCTGGATCGTCCGAGACGGCAGCCGACGGCGCGGTCGACGCTCGCAAGCTGATCGTGTTCTCTGAGCATCGAGACACGCTCGACTATGTCTCGGGCCGCATTGCCGCCGAACTCGGCAGACCAGAAGCAGTCGTCACGATCCACGGCGGCATGAGGCGCCAGGACCGCCGCGTTACTCAGGACCGCTTCCGCGTCGACCCGACGGTGTCAGTGCTTGTCGCCACCGATGCGGCTGGCGAGGGCGTCAACCTGCAGGTCGCCAACATGATGGTCAACTACGACCTGCCGTGGAACCCGAACCGCATCGAGCAGCGCTTCGGGCGCATCCACCGGATCGGCCAGCGTCGGCCATGTCACTTGTGGAATCTGGTGGCACACGAGACGCGGGAGGGCCAAGTATTCGAGCGGCTTTTCGCCAAGATCGAGCAGCAGCGCGAGGTGTACGGCGACCAGGTGTACGACGTGCTGGGCGACGCTCAGATCAACGTGTCACTCCGGGAATTGCTGATGAAGGCGATCCAGGCCGACACCGACCCCGCCCACGCAGAGTGGATGAACACCATCATCGACGGCGAAATCGGCGAGCAGCTCCGTGAGGTGCTGGAGGAGCGTGCGCTCGTCGCCGGCATGGCCGATGCCGGGGCGAACGACGAGGTACGCCGCCGCATGGAAGAGGCCCGCGCCCGAAAGCTGCAGCCATGGTTCGTGCACGACTTCTTCACTCAGGCGTTGCAGCTGTACGGAGGGCGGATCTCTGGCCGCGAGCGTGGTCGGTACGAGATCACGCGGGTGCCGGCCTCGGTGAGGGCGAGTGCTGATCCGGCCCTCGGGGCCGTCCACGACCGCTACGCCCGGGTTACCTTCGACAAGGATTGCATGCAGCCCGGCGCCGAGTCTGTGCAAAAGGCGGGTGGCGCCGGTGACCGAGCCGAACTGCTTTCGCCAGGGAGCGCGCTGTTGTCGGCGGTGGCTTCCAAGGTGCTCGCCGATCACGGTGACGCGATGCACCGTGGCACGGTCCTGGTGGACACGGGCGACCCCTCGACCGAGCTGCGACTGCTCGTGTACCTGGATCATGTGGTCACCGATGGTCGGATGGTGAACGGCGCTCGGCAGGTGGTGTCACGCCGGTTCCAATACGTGGAAGTCGACCGGGAAGGTGTGGCCCGCGACCCAGGCGCGGAGCCCTACTTGGGCTACGAGTCGCTGACTGCTGAACAGAAAGCACAGCTTGCCGGCGACCTGGACACCGTATGGGCGGGTCAAGCGGCCGAATCGGTGGCGCGTGATTGGGCCATCGAGCACCTCGCCGGGCCACATTTCGAGTCGGTGGCGGCTGTGGTGCAAGACCGAGTCGACCGCGTGAGCGAAGCGGTACGGGTACGGCTGGAATCCGAGATCCGCTACTGGGACCGACGCACGAACGAAATCAAAGCTCAGGAGATCGCAGGCGGGAAGCCAAGGCTGAATTCGGGGCGAGCGCGGGCACGTGCCGACGAGCTGGCATCGCGACTGCTGCGCCGACGTGCAGAGCTCGACTCGGAGGCCGACCTGCACAGCAGCCCGCCCACCGTCGTCGCCGCAGCGGTGGTGGTGCCGCAAGGATTGCTGGACCAGCTTGCGGGGGCGCCGCCGGATCCGGCCGCCGTGGCTGACAAGGCCGAGACTGACCGGCGGGCAGTGGCTGCCGTCATGGCTGCAGAGCGGGCACTGGGCCGCCTTCCAACCGAGCAGGAGCATGCGAACCCAGGTTTCGACGTGATGTCAGTCGACCCCGATACCGGCGACCACTACTTCATCGAGGTAAAAGGCCACCTACCCCGGACAGACGAGATCCACGTCAGCGCGAGGCAAGTGCGCCAAGCCCAGAACGACCCGGAGCGATGGCGACTCGCAGTCGTCTCAGTGCCCGATGACCCGAATGCCGAGCCCGAGGTCCGCTACCTGGTCAGGCCATTCGCCGGCGCGGCCATGCCACCCGCTATGACGAAAGTGGCGCTGAAAGTGGCAACGCTCCTCGCAGACGCCGGGCCGCCCTGCTAGTCCCTCCAGCCCAGAACTACTGCGATGTCGCCTCGCGGCGGGTGCAATGCATATCGCTATGCTGATTGCATGGCACAGTTCGTGACTCGCATCGACGATGCTGTTGCCGGCCAGATCGACGAGCTGGTGGCAGCGGGAGCGGTCGAATCGCGCTCAGACGCGGTCAGACGCGGCCTCACGGCCCTCATCGACGTCCATCGGCGCAAGCGCATCGGCGATGCCATCGTGGAGGGCTACCGGCGGCATCCTCAGAGCGAGCAGGAGGTGGGATGGGCAGACGCAGCCACGGCAGCGATGATCGCTGAAGAGCCGTGGTGATGCCCGCCCAGGGCGAAGTTTGGTGGGCCGAGGCCAACGACAAGCGCCGCCCGGTCTTGGTCGTCACCCGCAGCGACGCTGTGCCGGTGCTGACGTGGGTCGTCGTCGCCCCGGTCACGCGCACGGTGCGCTCGATTCCGACCGAGCTCCGGCTCGGCGCCGACGAGGGGATGGCGTTCGAGTGCGCGGCGTCGTTCGACAACCTGCAGCCGATCCGACGTTCGTTCCTCACCGAGCGAATCGGCACCATCGGATGGCGGCGCATCGAAGTCTGCGACGCGCTCGCGGCACTCGCCGACTGCTAGCCGACACCGATGAGCCAACCGGCACCAGATGCAGCGCGGTTGCGCAGATCGTCGCGATCGCGCTGAGATCCCGGCTGGCAGTTCTCGCGCCCCGGGGTGGGATCACCGAAATCTCGTGTGGCCGAATCGGGTTCACAGGCCTCGGCGCCGAGCCTCCGCCTCGCGGTCGTAGACCTCAGCGTCGTACTCGTAGCCGCTGGCCAACTTGTCGAAGACTGCTTTGGTGCGGGGCCACCTTTGGAACCGGCGACCCATCTCCCGGTAGCTCGCAGCAAGCTCTCGTTCTTGGGCGCCGCCATCGGTGAACGAGCGTGAGGTGACGCCTCGCTGGTTGCGTACGGCGATGAGCAAGCCGTCGTCGACATCGTCGTTGTTCAGTCGATCGAGGAGGTCGCGAACGGCCTCGGTGGGCCAAGTGCCGTCGGGGTCCGGTGGGGACGCAGCGAGCGCCATACCGATCATGGAGTCGCCTACTGAGTTTCGGTTGATCGCGGCCAAACGCGTGCGCGCTGCGTCGATCCATTCGTCGAGCTGATTCGCGTTTAGGGTGCCGTCGTCGTCGATGCTTGGGGCGAAGTGCCCGCTCGGCCATTCGTGCAGCACGCTGTAGGCGTTCAATGCGACTTGCTGTCGGTGTTCGTCCCGCGCAAGCTCGTCGCCCGGCTCAGCACTGGCGGGCTTGAACGCCATTTCGACAAGGTGCACGAACATCTCGGGATCGCTAGCGATCCCTCGGTACAGGTTGGGTGCTTTGAAATCCGGACGGTGTCCGAGCAGCGCGTGGAAGTGCCATTCGAGCATGGCCAGACGATCGATGCCGATGCAATCGCGGTGTGCGTCGAGCACGCCGAGGAGCTCGATGAGGTCTGGACGAGCTAGTGCTGATACATCCGAGGCGTCAGCGAGATGATTCAGCCATTGCTCAAGGCTCTCGGCCGCCTCCGAAGCGAATTCACAAGTAGACGAACGGCTTCCGAGTTCACGCCAGAGCAACTCCAATACGACATCGTGCCGTTTGGCGTCGCGCAGGCGACGACGGATAGAACGCAATTCGTCCATCTCGTGCGAGTGACCCAACTCGTACGGACCGACTTGATCCCAGTACGCGGAGGCAACGTCGGAACGGTGCTGATGGACGCGCTTCCATGCCTCGAATTCCGCAGGTGCCGAGCGAAGGACGGCCGCTCCTTCACGAGGGGCCAAGCGATACTCGCTGAGCAACTGCTCGATGCCGTCCCAGCCCAACACAGCAAAGCGACGATTGAAATAGCCCATGGCGAATCGCGTGATGGTGTCGTCTCCAGCCTGCAGAGCTTCCACAACCTCTCGGTCGCATGGCGGTTCTCTTCGCACGAGTGCATCGCCGACCTGATCGGGCCGGTCTGCGGCGGCGGCAAGTTTAAGTACCGCTTCGAACCCGCGGTCGCGCAGGATCTCATCGACGGCCTCGGCTTGCTTCTGTGCGAGTGCTTCGCGACGGGCTCGCCAGCCCACTGCGCTGTCAACGCCTTCGATGGTTGGACTGCGCGACGAGAAGAGGTACCCGTAGGAAACGCCGGTGTCGGAGGGCCGCAGGAGGTCGAGCATTTCGTCGAGTGGTTCGAGTTCGGCTTCGGGAAGTGCCCATTCGGTATCGCTGAACTGCCGGTGGCGCGTCATGAAGTCCCGAAGTACGGGCCACACCGAATCATTCAGTGACTCGTCGGGCCGGCTCTCGGCAACCCCGCGGAGACGATGAACCAGATCTTGACGGGTCTCGCTCGGAAAGTCTCCCATGCGGACGACCAGATCAACCCAGCGCTGAGGGTCGCGGCCGACGTCATCGAGCAGCATCGCTGCGACGGCCGAGACCGTCTCGGCATATTCGCGGCGAGTGACTGCGGGCTGGATGGGACTCCAGTTGCGGTAACGAGGTGGGCGTCCCGATGTCTGGACACTGTGGCGGCTCGGCAGCATCGACAGCATCAGAGGCCACGCAACGCTTGGAAAGGAACGTCGCAGCATTCGGACTGCCGACAATCGGTCCTCGACGGTCGCCGAGGTGTGCGGCATCCACGGGCACATGATCGAAATGAGGCTCTCCAGCGGCCGGTCGAGGTCTCGCCCGCTTAGCCGGTTCTCACGTCGCCTACTGGATTCAATCGAGGCATATTGCGCGAGCAGATCAGTAGCGGCGAGCAAGTGGTCGGCTGACCACGCGATCACTCGCAGCGCGTTCAATACCTGACGATGCGGCGACGGTGCCCAGAAGCCGAATCCATCGGTGTCGTCATCAGCGAACATGGTGTGGGTGAACGCATGCTGTTCGGCGAAGCAGCTCCGAAGAGATTGCAGCACGGCATCGGGCGCAGCCTCGGCGAGCAGCGGCAACACGTCGGAAATTGCAGTCCATGTACGTGGCGTCGCATCGTCCATAGCTGATCGAAGCAATCGTCCGACGATGTCGTGCGCAAATCCTGGACCCTGCGTCGCTGCGTCATACCGTGTAGACGGGTTGCTACCGGCCAGCGCCAGCGTCGTCGCGATCCCGTGCCGAATGCGAGACGAATACGTTGCTTGGACTCCGTTGATCTGCGCACGGAACAGTTCATCGCCGGACAGGTCGCTGAGCGGGTCGGCGGCGGTGAGTACGTCTTGGGCAGCTTGGGCGAACTCGATGACGTCGGTGTCGTCGATCTGGTCTCGCAGCAGCATCCAAGTGTCCGCTGGCGATACGGCATGCCACAAGTCGCCGACAGACGTCATGGGCGCATCACCGGGCTTCATCTTTCTCAGGTCGTCCGTCACGTCACTGAATGAGCGCCCGACGAACTGCGCGATGATTTCGCGGTCGCCTTGACGAGCGTTGTTCCAGCTGCCGAGGAGCAGAGTTCGCCGCACGGCCCTGTCTATGTGCCCCTTGGCCCACTCCGGTGTGTGCAAAGCCGGATCCTTGGCCAGTCGCCGTCGCAGTGCGATCAAGCTGGTGCGAGCGATGTTGCCGAGTTCGTGGGCCTCGTGTAGCTCGAATCCCGCCGATTCGAGCCGTTTCGCGACCGCCTCCGAATCGACAGCTTCAAGCGTGACGGCTGCCTGCGGGCTGCCCGGAACCGGCACGATCATTCGATGCGGACTCCCGGCGGGCAAATGCTTCGCAAACTCCGCGGACGGCACCACCATCGTCAGAACGGGGCCGCTTGTTTGGGAACCTGGTTGGGTTGACAGGGCCTCCTGCGCAAACAGCTGCGCGGCGGTGTCGTGCCTGTCCACATAGAGCACATGGCCAGTGTCCGTTTGCTCAGCTTCGTTGGCACTCAGTGTCGCGGCGACAAACGCGAGCAGCTCGTCGCGGTGCACCTGACCGCCAATGGTGATGGCGCCCGGGTTCTGCTTGCAGCGATCGCGCAAGTCAGATGCCACCTGTTCGCGCCCGGCGAGCACCACGCTGACGTCCAGGGGCGTGGTTGTAGCTGCGAGCCACGTCTCCCACCACTTGGCCAGCAGTGTGATTCCCGCAGTCGGCCTGCCAATCTGTTCGCGCATCCAGACTGTCGTGGTGACAGCGCACTCAAGCCAACTTTCCAGATCGTCAACGCTCAGGGCCCTGACCCGGTCGAAGTCGTCGTTGCCCGAGCGTTCGCTTTCAAAGAACCGCTTCTTGGCCCAAGGGGCGCACGCAGCCGACACATAAGCAAGCTCGGCACGTTGATCGGGCGTCGAGCTCTGGGCTCGCTTCGTGTAGTCGTCAGCAGCCTTGCCGTCGGTGCCGCTCTGCTGCGTCGTGAGCTCCCATATCGACTTCCCTGCGGGCACGAAGCGATTCCCGCGGGCGCATCTCACCACCCCGTCCAAGCCCGACAACGCCACCCCTGTTCCCGCAGGCATGTCGATCCACTCGGCTGACGGCTCGGTCTCGGCGATGAGGCTGCGCACCAGTCGCGGAAACTCCTTGTCCGCGTTTTCGGACTTCGCCCACTGAATCAGGTCGTCCCGACTCACCCGCAACGATTCCGGCACGGTGGGCACGAGATGGACGGGAGGCTTCGTCGCTTGTGCCAATTCGCGGGCGAGTCCGTAGTCCTCTTCGGAGCAAAGCGCGAGCAACTCGGTGCCGCGAAGCGACTCCGCTATTCGCCCGAGATCACGGACTCGGTTTGCTGGCCGGGGGCGTCGAGCAGCGAATTCGTTGAGGCTCTCACCTGACGCGACCGCTTCCCGCAATTCGCAAAGGTCGTCGGCAGCGCGGGCGAATGCCTCTCTCAGTTCAGCTGCGGCCACCCTCTCCAGTTCGCTGCTGAGCTCACCGTCGCTGCGAAGTCTCACCTCCTCGGCAGTCTGATCAAGCCAGCTCCGGCGTGCAACGTCGTCCTTCACTTCGCCCAACGTGCTCAACCGCTTGCCGGCAGCCGCCAGCACGCTGTTGCGAGCACCGTCACCATCGGAAGCCGAGACCATTCGAAGCCCCGTTATCCAAGCGTTCTCGAAGTCGTAGAAGCGGGTCGCTCGTGCGATGCGCTCCAGTGCCGCCTCCACCGCGCCGTGCGCTGCGTCACCCGGCTGGCCAGCGCTGGTTTCAATGGCGCTCATGGTGCTTCCCAATCGTACGAGGTGACCCCTTCGGGTCGAACGTCGATTCCGGCTGCCTCGAACGCCGCCGTCGCGAGAGCGCTTTCACCTGGCCGGTAGTGGCCCTCATGCCGTTGAGTTCTGAGAGGGAATTACATACCTTGGTACCCGCGGCGGGCCGTAGTACTTGCACCAAGTCCCACCACGCCAGCCTTGACGGTGACCCAAGGCCCGAACGACTACCAGCCCACCACGTTCGGCTCCACCATCTGGGGCTGAACGCACGGGCAGAGCCTCGCTACGTTGTTTCACATGAGACAAGAAGTTCGTACCGGCGACCTCGTTCGCCTCCGCTCAGGTGGACCCCTCATGACCGTCACGAACGTCGACGACACCAAGATCTCGGTTCTGTGGGCACACAAGAACCGAGTCCAAGAGCTCACCGACCTACCCCACGCCGTCTTCATCAAAGAAGCCGACAGCCACCGCGCCGAAGTCCGAAACGCCTTCCTCACGCACCTCATCGCGAAGATCTACGGAGAGCACGCAGCACCGGTCAGCAACGCCGTCATGGAATTGCACGCCAAGGCCAACGAACGTGGGTACGTGTACTGCGGAGACGCTCACGTAAGCCTGTCAATGCTCGACGCCGAAGTCGACCACCTGCAAAGCGCCCTGCCTAGACGCTCCCAGAGCATCCGAGAGATGTTCCGATTGAGCTAGCTCCGTTTGTAACCGCCACCTGGCGGTTTGGCGGAGCTCGACGCAACCTGCCGATTTCGTGAGCGATGTCGCTCAGTACTTTCGACAGCTCGCGTCGTGAACCTCACCGGGTTTAACGCAGGGAGCACCGCCCAGAGGCCGCGACGGTCACGCCTGATCTTCGGACGCGTTCTCGCAATGTCCGTTCCCGCTGCCGATGGTCCGATGCGTGACGGTCATGAGCCTGATCTGCGAAGCGGACACCACCAGATATCCGGGCTCGTTTAGTGCTGCACATTTGGGTGGCTCTACGATGTATCTCGGCTTCATCAGCGCAACATCTCGATTCTGGCTGTCCTCGTGATTCGAGTTGTGAAATATCAACTCGCCTTCGATGCAGCCCCCTCCGTGAAGCTCGATTCTGACGATGGGAGGCAAAGCGTCGTTCTTGGTGGCTTCCCGTCGCGTGATCAGTCTCCGAAAGCGTGAATCTTGAGCTTCTTCGATGCCTTCACGGAATACCCGCCACCATACGGATACATCGCGATCGACTCTGTCGCGGAAGCGCTGAGCCGTCGCGCAGTAGCCCATCAGCGCTGCGATTCCGGTAGCCAGGACATAGACGAAGCACAGCCAGGCCGAGAGATAAGGCAGGTCGGATCGGATGTACTCACTGGCGTCGCGAAGAAGACGGCCGACATCTGGTGTGTTGCCGGGCCGTACTGCTCGGTAGCAGGCAAACAACCATGCCGCGGAAACCGATGCCGCGCCTCCAATCGCAAGTGTGGCAGCGTTGCTGGGCTCTCGGTGTCGCACGCTCGCTGGCACTCGAAGTCGGGTTTGGACGACCCGTCGGAAGACCAGCCCCGGCGCAGACAACGCGGCGAAGATGGCTGCGGCAACGAGTGCCGTTGCAAGCATCCCGCTTAGTCGGGCGGGGGTGGGGCGTCGCTCGGTGGTGGTGATTCTCCGAGTTGGTCAGGGGCAACTGGCTTGGGAGTTGGCAGCTTGGCCTGTGGCACCTTCGAAGAATCGCGCTGTAATTCCTGGGGCGTGCCCTGTGTCGGTCGCGTTCGCGGTGGCGATTGTGGTCGGCGTCGCGTCATGAGATGTCTGACCTCCGATGATCTTGCTCGAGTTGCTGAGGTTGTGAATCCTACCCCGAGCGCCAACTGCAAATCATCTCCTTGTAACTACGGTTGTGTAGCTACGGAGCCGCTTCGGGGAAGTCGCTCCCAACTGTCTGAGGGGACTCGATAGGCGAGAGCTTGCTGCGCCGGACGAGCGGCTACGGTCAGCCGTCGTGAACGCGACCGGCCAGGGACCGAAGCTGATTGAGGTGGCGCTGCCGCTGGCGGCGATCAACGCCGCCTCGGCTCGGGAAAAGACAATCCGATCAGGGCATCCATCGAATATTCATCAGTGGTGGGCGCGCCGACCGTTGGCGACCGCACGGGCGGTGATCTGGGCGTCGCTGGTGGACGATCCGTCTGCCGAGGGATATCGGGATCTTGGTGGCAATCTGCTCTTGTCGGCGGAAGCGCAGGAGGACGAGCGGCAACGACTATTCGGGATCTTGGAACAGCTGGTCAAGTGGGACAACTCTCACAACGCTGACGTGCTAGCAGCGGCCCGTGCCGAGATCGATCGGGCTTTCCCAGCGGAGCCGCCGCCGATGCTCGATCCGTTCGCTGGCGGTGGGGCTATTCCTTTGGAGGCGCAAAGGCTCGGGCTGACGGCTTTGGCGGGGGACCTGAACCCGGTCGCGGTACTCATCAACAAGGCGATGATCGAGATTCCGCCCCGGTTCGCTGGGCTCCCACCGGTACATCCCGGTATCGATAATCGCTTGACCACCTGGGGCGGAGCGCATGGGCTCGCAGCCGACGTGGAGGCATACGGCTGCTGGATGCGCGACGAGGCCGAGCGGCGCATCGGCCATCTGTATCCCGATGCAACAGGTCCCAATGGTGAGAAGCGGACGCCGATCGCGTGGATCTGGGCGAGAACAGTCGAGTCACCAGACCCAAGCTGGTCAGGCCATGTGCCCTTGGTGGCCTCGTGGATGCTGTCGAAGAAGCCCGGGAAGCCCAGAGTGTGGGTGGAACCAATCGTCGACCGAGAAGCGCAGACCATCAGTTACGAGGTTCGAACGGGCAGTGATCCTCTTCATGAACGTACCGTCAAGGCCGGAAACGGAACATGTCTCGCGACGGGAGCTGCCATTCCCGGTTCAAGTATTGACCACGAAGCCTCGCAAGGCCGAATGGGTGTTGCTCCAATGGCCGTAGCCGTCGAGGGTCACAGGAGACGAGAGTATCTCGATGTCGACGATGAACAGCTTGATGCCATCGCGATAGCGGCCTCCGCGAAGGCCTCGATAGATGTAGTGAAGCTGCCTCAAGGGACGACGAGGGGAACTTTCGGAGGCAATGCGCAAGGTCGCTACTACGGCTTCTTCAAATTTGCGGATTACTTTTCAGACCGGCAGCTCGTGGCGTTAACGACGTTCTCAGACTTGCTTACAGATGTGGCCGAAATGGTGCGGATTGATGCTCGGGCGGCGGGAATGGCGAGCGACGGAGCGCGCCTACGCCGTGGTGGTACTGGCGCTCAAGCCTACGCCGACGCGGTGGTTACATACCTCGCCATCGCCATAGACAAGCTGACGGAACTCTCTAACACATTGGTAGTTTGGGAGCCAGTTGCTCAGTGTCCACGCGATATCTTTAGGCGTCAAGCAATTCCCATGACGTGGGACTTTGCCGAGGCAAATCCCTTCAGCCGAAGTTCTGGTTCATTCATGACATGCCTAGCCAGCTCTCTCAAGGGGCTTAGGAGTCTTGGAGCCTTGTACGGAGGTCAGGCACAAGTCGTCCAGCGAGATGCACGCGCTTATCTAGACGCTACCAGAGGTGCCGTAGTATCTACAGACCCACCGTACTATGACAACATTTCATACGCCGACTTATCGGACTTCTACTACGTATGGCTTAGGCGCAACCTGTTCGACGTTTGGCCAGATGAGTTCTCGACAATCCTGACACCAAAGGCTGATGAACTAATCGCAAATCGGTACCGAACCGGATCCAAGGAGGCGGCCGAAGCCCACTTTGAATCCGGAATTGCTGAATTTATGAGCAAACTTACGGAATGCACTCGTTCGGATGTCCCAGTGACCGTATATTATGCTTACAAGGCGACTGAGTCGCGCGACGGCGAGGTCCGCTCGACAGGCTGGGATACATTCCTTCAGGCGGTCATTGATTCCGGGCTTAGTGTAATAGCCACCTGGCCGATGCGGACCGAGCTGACAGCTGGCCTCAAAACAGGTATCAATTCCTTGGCCTCGTCAATTGTACTCGTGTGTAGGCCGCGGCGGGCAAACGCTACGATGGCGACTCGCGGCGAATTTGTGGCCGCCCTGCGAAGCGAACTGCCCGAAGCATTGCGACTCTTGCAGTCGGGAAACATCGCACCAGTCGACATGGCGCAGTCCACAATCGGGCCAGGGATCAAGGTGTTCTCGAGGTATTCCAAGGTCGTCGAAGCCGACGGGACTGCGATGCGGGTGTCCGCGGCACTTTCAATCATCAACGATGTGCTGGGCGAAGTGCTCGACGGCGAAGAGGCCGAGTTGGACCGTGATACCCGGTTCGCACTGACCTGGTTCGCCCAGCATCGGTTCGAGACAGGGTCCTCAGGCGATGCGGAGAGCGTGGCCAAGGCCAAGAACACCTCGCTTCAGGGGCTTGACGAGTCAGGCATCGGAGAGGCGCACGGTGGCAAGTTTCGGCTTTACCGGCGTGACGAACTCAAACAGCCGTGGTCACCCGCCGAAGACGAACGCTTCACCATCTGGGAGGCGCTGCAGTACCTCGTCACTGCATTGGAGCGCTCCGAGTCCGAGGCCGCGGACCTGCTCCACACCCTCGGCGGCAATGGCGACCGGGCACGCCAGCTCGCCTACTTGCTGTACCAGAAGGCCAACGACAACGGCTGGGCCGCCGAGGCCAACGCCTACAACAGCCTCATCACTGCCTGGCCCAGCCTTCGCGAAGGTGTCATGGCAGCGGCAGCCCGAGCTGCCGAGCCCGTCGCGGGCCAGATGTTCTGACTGCCAGAGTCGGTCGAGGTTGCTAGCTAGCGACTCTCGTCACAGCTGGAGCGTGTTCGTCGCTGGTTGCTGCCCCGAAGATTGATGTCCGTATCGCTGTTCAGCTTCGGCCGACCCGAGGCCGAGGATCTCTCCGATGCGGGTCCACGTGGTGCCCGCATCTCGGGCTTCGGCTACCAAACTGGCAAGTTCAGCGGCATCGGCGGACCGGCGACGGGCAGCGCGTATGAGCTGGTACTCGACGCCCGGGACAACCTCTCCCTCGGACGGATCGAACGACTCCATGTGGTCGGCGATCTCGTCGCACCGGTGGACGGTGTCAGCGTGGGTCCAACTCATCGTGTTGCCTGCCAGAGTCTCGTGTACTGCGGGCGTGCTCGCATGGCGTGAATAACGATGTCCACATCGTGCTCTGGATCGTACAGCACGCCAATTTCCAGGAGAAGTCCGTCGGCACCTGGGCTGACGAGCATGTCGAAGTTCTCTCGTTCGAGGACCGCCACATCAGGTCGGCGGTACGCATGCAGAATGTCGGCGATGCTGACGCCGTGACGATGCGCCGATGGACGGACTTCGGGTCCAGACGCTTGCCAGCTCACCGGCGTGCAACGTACGAACGCAGTATGCGCGCCGCCAGCTATTTTCCCCGCGATTGAGCCACTGCCGTCGCGATTTGCTGGCCCACCGTCCGCTGCCGGCGCATGGGGCGCAGCGCGACGGAGTAGTTGTCACACCCCCCCTGCTGAGATTGCTGGCAGCGGCACCGCCCTGTGCGCAGCGAATAGAGGGGAGGCTTGACACACGGCGGTTCCGTGAAGAGTTCGCGTCGGGGGGTACCCCGAAAACACGAGGAGCAACCATGAGCCAGCAACCAGAACTTCGCCGACAGGCTGTCCCGACCTGTTTCCGGGTCGTGCGATCGATCCGGCCGTTGCGGTCGGTACACGCGGCCTCCGCCGATGTCCACGATTATCAGAAGCTCCGCGAACGGCTGGAGGATGCCAGCGAAGAGGCGCGGATGAACTGGGACGAGTTCATCCGCGTGCGTGATCGATGCAAGGCGCTCGAAGAAGAGTTGGCGTTGCAGCGACGGGACAATTTCCGTCTCGGCAGCAGGCTTCGGCGCTTCAGGGCCAAAGTCGGCGAAATGGGCCGAGCACGCAGCCAACTCGCCGGTTACGCAGAGCGCATCAACGAGGCCGAGAATCGCACGGTGCAGGCGCTTACGCAGGTATCTGCTGCGCCCGGGCCGGCAAAGGTCAGCAGCGTCGAGCAAGCGCTCGACTTCGCGCTGTCCAATCTGCATGCGCTGAGCATCCCGGACGAGGTAATCGCAGCGGCCGTCGCGACGCTGGACAAGGCCAACAAGCGCGCATCGCGGGGTCGCAAGGTGATGGAGGCGCTCACTGCGCTGCATGCCTACGCCATCGACTCTGAGCGAGGAAGCGATTTCGAGCTGTGGTGCGCCCAAGGCAGACACGCTGGTGTGCAGATCAGCGCCAATCGGGTCGCCATGTCCGAATCCCAGAATGTGCAGCAGCGCCACGTCATGGGTTCCCAGCGGAAATTTCCGGTCGACCGGGCGTTGGACCTCTCGGGAAGACGCGTGATGCTGGCGCACATCAGGATTTCGCAAGGGGAATCCTCGCCCCGCCTGCACTTCCTCGACGACACCTGCGGCAAGACCGGCAAGATCCACATCGGCTACATCGGCCCGCATCTGCGCACGGCGAGAGACCCGAAGTAGGCCGCTGATCGGAAGGTTCCGCCACCCGTGCCGCGGTGTCCCATGCTCCGATGGAATGATGTGGCGGCTGCCTGTGCTGCTGGTCGTCGAGAGGTGCGCATTTCATGGTGATGGCGAACGCGGAGCGGGTGTCGAAGGCGCTCGACCTGCTCGGTGACGGGCTTAGGCCCAAATGCGAGCAGACCTGGCAGGGCTTCTACGGCGACGACTGGCTGGACCAGCTGCGCAACCAGATGCGCGGCAACGCACGCGATGGGGGCACCACCTCGGACATCGCCTTTGTGCTGAACGGCATGAAGGCCACGTGGAACGAGATCTTCGGGCACGGCTTCTCGCCCTCGATCCGGTCGCTCGTGTTCGAAGTGGCTGATACCCGCAACAACTGGGCGCACAAGCAGCAGTTCTCCACCGATGACACCGCCCGAGCGCTCGACTCGATGGAACGGCTGCTGGAGGCGTTCGGCAACACCAAAGAACGCCAGCAGATTCGCAACTCGCGCCGTGACCTCATGCGGCAGATGTTCGACGAGGAAGCGCGCTCTGAGCGGCGCCGCACTGCCGCCAAGCCCACCGAGGGCCAGCCGCAAGCCGGACTGACGCCGTGGCGGGAAATCATTACGCCCCACAGCGATGTGCGGACAGGCCGGTTCGACCAAGCCGAATTCGCCGCGGACCTCTACGAGGTGTCCCAGGGCACCGCCGATCACGAGTATCAGGACCCTGAGGCGTTCTTCGCCCGCACATACCTGACGGTCGGGCTGCGGGAACTGCTGGTCGGGGCGACCCAGCGTCTGTCAGGCAACGGCGGCACGCCGGTCATCGAGCTGCAGACCAACTTCGGCGGCGGCAAGACCCACAGCATGATCGCCCTGCACCATCTGGCGGCTGGTGTGCCAGCGGCGAGGCTGTCAGGCGTCTCGGAGATGCTCGCGGAGGCCGGTGTCGAGCTGCCAGCGAAAGTCAACCGGGCCGTGCTCGTGGGGCAGGTCATGTCGGTCGCCGATCCCAAACGGGTGAGCGACGACACGGCGCTACACACGATGTGGGGGCAGCTCGCCTACCAGCTCGGCGGCCAGGAGGGCTACGAGCTAGTACGCACCGACGACGAAGCCGGAACCAACCCGGGTGAGAAGCTCCGCGAGCTGTTCCGCCGCTACGGCCCAGCAGTCGTGTTGATCGACGAGTGGGTGGCATATGCCCGGCAGCTGCCTGACGCGGGCGCTGACGGCCGACGCGTGGCCGCTGGCGATTTCGACACCCAATTCACCTTCGCTCAAGCGCTCACCGAGGCGGCGTCCGCGTCCGACAACGTCGTGGTGCTGGTGACGATTCCCGCATCGGACATCGAGACCGGCGGACCACGTGGACACACCGCGATGGAACGACTCAAGAACGTCGTCGACCGCACTGCGACGCCATGGCAGCCGGCATCGGCCGACGAGTCGTTCGAGATTGTGCGGCGACGGCTGTTCGACCCCGTCTCGCCTGAGAATGCGCGGGTGCGCGACGGCGTCATCAGGGCCTTCAGCGAGATGTACCACGCCGCCGCCGGCGAGTTCCCGCTGGGCAAGGGCGAGGCCGATTACCGGCGCCGCATGGAGCTTTCGTACCCGATCCACCCTGAGCTCTTTGACCGGCTCTTCGAGGACTGGTCTGCGCTCGACAAGTTCCAGAGGACTCGTGGGGTGCTGCGTCTGATGGCGATCGTCATCTCGCAGTTGTGGCAGCGGGGGGACCAGTCGCTGCTGATCATGCCGGGCAATCTGCCCATGGATTCCGCTGGGGTCGCGAGCGAGCTGAAGAAGTACCTAGAAGAAGGCTGGGACCCGGTCATCAAGTCGGACGTCGACGGGCCTAATGCGCTGCCGCTGAGCATCGACAAGACGTTCTCGCACTTCGGCCGGTTGTCGGCAACCAGGCGAGCGGCTCGCACTGTGTACATGGGCTCGGCGCCACGGCCCGACGGCAAGCGCGGTGTGGACGTGAAGTCGGTGGTGCTGGGTTGCGTTCAGCCGGGCGAACCCACGGGGCAGTTCGCTGACGCACTGCGTCGTCTGTCCGATCAGGCCACACACCTGTACGTCGACGGATCGCAGTACTGGTACTCGCTGATTCCCAATGTCACTCGAATCGCGGCCGACAGGGCTGCGTCCAACTTCAGCGATCGCGATGCCGACGACGAGGTTCGCGGCCGGATCGCCGCCCAACGGGACCGGGGCAACTTCGTGGCTGTGCATCCTTTCGTCGCCGGACCAGGTGACGTGCCCGACAACGACGACGGCACCCATCTGGTCGTGCTGGAGCCCGACGCCACCCACTCGACTGGGGACCAGAATTCGCCGGCTATCAAGCTGGCGACACGCATCGTGACCCAGCGGGACGCCGGCCCGAGGCTGAACCAGAACCTGCTCGTCTTCGTGGCCGCTGCCGCGAACCGACTCGCGGAGTTGCGCGGTGCAGTTCGGTCGCTCCTGGCGTGGCGGTCGATCGTCAAGGATCATGTGCCGTTGGATCTCACCGCGCAGCAGAAGCAGCAGGCTGACAGCAAGCTGGCAGACGCCTCCAAGCAGGTCGAGAGTCTGATCGCCGAGACCTTCACGCAGGTGCTGGTGCCTTCTCGAACCCCCGGCACCGCGGACATCGACTGGCAGTCCACACGCGCTACCACGACGGGCGATATAGGTGAGCGAATCAGTCGCAAGCTGGGCACCGAGGAGAAGCTGATCGGCCGCTACGCCGGAGTTCGGGTCCGCATGGACCTCGACAGGCACGGCCTGTGGACCGAGCGAGGCGACGTTTCCGTAGCAGC
>LXNI01001770.1_pt1 | contig 17278 bp, 14 predicted proteins | sample 809091 | NCBI WGS metagenome assembly LXNI01 (sample SAMN04870527, study PRJNA318959) | sponge metagenome | biome: 01000161; feature: marine sponge reef; material: water | host: Sarcotragus foetidus | place: Greece: Milos, Mediterranean Sea | collected 2013-05-29 | depth 5-7 m | reverse complement strand
TGCCCCGGGCTCCCGGGTTCGGGAGCAGGCCCTCCCCCGACCCGGAGGTCGAGAGGCGCGCCTTCGCGTTCGAGGTGACGGCGCCCGGGGTGCTGGAAGGCATGCTGGTCCCCTATGGCACTCCCATGCGCATCGGCAGCGCCCCCGGATCAAGGGGGTTCGAGGAGGTCTTCGAGCCCGGCGCGCTGGTCGTGAACGGCCTGCTGGTGGCTGTCCAGCCGTCGCCGGCTCCCGCTTCCGCGCCTCCGCGGAGGAAGCCCCTCCCGCGGGACCGGCCGCTCGCCCGGCCAGGCCTCGGCCTGGAGCTGCGCGACGGTCCGGGCGGCATGCGCGCGATCCTGACCCTGCCCGACACGATCGACGGACGCCGGGTCCGGGCGCGCATCGACGCGGGCGCGCTTACCGCATTCAGCGCCGCCTTCCAGGCGATCGCGGAAGAATGGCCGGCCCCCGACCGGCGCATCATTCGCCAGGCCCGCCTCGTCGGCCTCGCCCTGATGGACAGGCCGGAGCATGAAAGCCTTCCCGCGTAACCGGCCCCCTGCCTGCCCGGGAGCCGGTTGGCACGAGGTTCCCGGGACCGGCAACCTCGCACCCATGTGCGGCCGCTTCACCCGGCGCCTGGCGGGCCTCCGGGAGCGCTGGTGCGCACCTGCCGGCCAAGATCCGATCTGCGCGCGCCTCGATGTGCGGCCAGGACGCGTACATCAGGACCAACTCCAACAGCCGCCGCGCGGCGAGATTCAGGTCCCGATGTCGAGCCGCACGATCAACTGCAATTCCCGGTGACGGCGTCCCGATTGACGATCGCGCCATCCATGTCGAACTCGTCGGGCGGCATTCCGTAGAACTGCGAGGGGTCCGTCGACACCCATCCCGAGGTGTTTCTGAGGAAACCCTTGGTCTCGAAATCGGAAAATTTCAGAACGAAGCTCTCCGTCCCTTCGTTTACCGTGTCTTTGTATGTCGCCACCGAAACGGACTTGGTATACTCGCCGCTGTTGAATACCAGCTTGCCCGAGACCGAGGCGAAATCCGTCCCGTTCGTGGCCGACCCGCTGGCCGTTCCGTAAGACCAGCGATAGGACCAATCGCTCGGCGGGACGCCCGTATTCAGCTCGAACACCGCGCTATTGCCTTCGCAGGCTTGTGCATCCGCCGCACTGGCGGCCGAAGAGTTCATCGTCGCGGCCGCCAGCACGGCCGCAAATGCAGCGCAGGATACGGCCTGCTTGAGGCCCTTGTGCGAAGCGTTCTTCATGATGCCGTCTCCTTTCCGCTGAACGCGCCCCGGCCGCTGACCGGGATGCGTGGTCGACAGGACGAAGGATACTTGCGTCGTCCCATAATGGTCCAAGACCGAATTATCATGGCCTCGATAAGATTTGATTATCATGGCCTCGATAAGATTTGCGGCGACATCGCTGCCTTCCTCCTCTCCCTGCTTCCGCCTGTTCGCCTCCCGGGTAGAAGCGGCCCTGGAATCCTTCGTGGGAGATCTCTCGGTTCTCCGCCACAATATCGACGAGGCGAAAGCGATCATTGCCAGGGAAATCGATGACCCGGGACCTTCATGACGCTCCCTTCGGCGAGGCCAGGCTCCGGGGGATGAAGGCGTCGCGGAATCGCGCCCGGCGCCCGGTTCGGCAGGAAGCGCTCCTCGGGAGCAGTCGAGCGGCTGGCAAACACCGGGCCCGGTGCGGAAGACGAATTCGCGCGGGGCAAGCGGTGCTTGTGAAATGCGCGATTGACCGCTCATTGCCGCGCCGATATCGGCTCGGCCATGAACGACGGGACTCCCGATTTCGACCGGCTGCAGGCCCTGCTGAAGGCCCTCGGGCCCGAGCGGGACGGCATGACCATTGCGGAGCTGGACGGCTATGTTGCCGCCTTGGCCGTTTGCCTGGAACCGGTCCCGCCGCCGGAGTGGCTGCCGGGGGTCTGGGGCGGGGACAGCGCCTTCGCGGAGACCGCCGAAGCCGGGGCGCTGGTCGCCGCGGTGCTTGACCATTACAGCCGGGTCGCGCGGAGCCTTGCGGACTGTCCGGAGGATTACGAGCCGGTCATCGGACGCCATTCCGACAACGGCGAAGCTCCCTGGGGCAAAGCTCCCTGGAGATCGTGGATCGACGGCTTCGAACGGGCCATGCGGCTGCGCCCGGCGTCCTGGCAGGAGTTCGTGCGCAGCGGTGACGAGGAGGCGTCGGCATCCCTCGGCATGATGGCCGCGCTGAATGCCTTCCGCCATGCACAGCCGGCCCTGACGGACATGTCCGCGCAGGTGCTTGACCGGCTGGCGCCGGAGATGATCCCGAATGTCGTTCGCAGCCTCAACGCCTGGAGGAGGCGCCGCCCTTCGCAAGCCGACCAAACCGGCCGCCCATCGCCAGCAAACAAGCGCCGCTCCTGACGGCCGCCAACACCGACCTCCTGCGCGAACCGGGGAGCTTCCCTATTCGTGAAATTCTTCACTCGAACCTGGCATTTTGGAAAAATGCCACAATGAGCGGACCGTCTCTATTACATACGCGGACCATCTTATGTGTTGAGGGTCATGTTCGCCGCAGGTTCCGACAAATGAAGCTCCGGTTCGACATTTTCTACTCGTAAACCCTGCTTCTTACCGGAATTGCCCTAGCGTCGGTAAGTTTCTTTGACTCGCTCGAAATTGGCGATCTGGTGCGATACAACCTTACTGGATACATCAAACTGCCTACTAAGCGCTTCGACAACTTCATCGCCCGCATCTGACGTATCCCACTCGTCATAGAGAACTTTTGCCGGCGCCAAAAATTCCGCTGCAAAAGCCCTGGAACGAGCCTGTCGGTCATTGTGAAGGGACCCCAGAATTCCAAACCGCGGCTTCTTGCTGCTTACGAAGTCGCCTAGCGCGCGCGCAATAAGGAACCGTCTGCTGCTGTCGTAGCGTCGAGGCGCGGTCACACAAGCCGGGATCGCCGCAGCGACAAGTCCTTCAATGCGGCAACTTGGAAAGGCGCGTTCACTGTGGAAAATCGCAAGCGGCCCTTCAGTCTTGAATTGGACTGGGTCTTGTTCCATGCCCAGCATGCTGCGCACCGACCGGGCCAGTTCATATCCCTGTCTCCAAGGTTCCTGAAGATGAAGAGCCGGCATATGATCACGAATTTCATTCCACCGGTTTTCGCTGCCCGCTGAAGAAAGCGCCTCAGTAGCGCTTCCTAGACACTCTTCCAGTTGCGGGAGTGAATATGCATCGGCAGCTGCCAACGCCTCCTCGCGGATGGAGGGATCGGTGCGATTCCAAAATGCGGTGATCGCCTCGGCAAGGCCATCCTCAACATCGAAAGGGTCGATCCCACACATAGCTGCGGCACGGCAAAATTCTTGTTCTGCACTATCGAGGTTGGCAATTGCAGTCCATGACTCCGACAGACGGCGCGCGTTGGAATCATTGTCCAATATCGCAACACGGCCGATAACAAATTCTATAAACCTCCGCAATTCGGACTTGAATTCTTCAGCATCTACATAAGTGTCAACCTCTTCGACGAAGGCAATGGAAGCATGAGAAGGTTCCCACCGTTGGGCAGTTATATGAATTCGACCCGACGAAGGAGAGAAAACCAATTTGGGAAGTAGAAATCCAATACCGGCGCATGCAAGATTATGACGCTCGTCAAAGCCCGACCTTTGTTTCTGTGTGTCAGCAGGCTCATTGAATAAATACCACCAATTATCGACAAGCCAGTCGGCCACAAAGAAGAGTGGGACAATAATTTGCTTTCTGTAACGACCGTTCATGCGGTCCTGCACGGCGGTTACGGTCTTGCCTCCGGCCTCTATAGAAAGTCTGGCCATTGTCCGGCTCGCAACGGCGTCTGGAGAAGATCCTGAATCAGCCCAGCTGTAACGCAGACGAAAATTCACGGCAAGCCTCTCACATCTTCTTCAGGTTGAAGAGGGTAACCGTGGTACTCGCCAGAGCCTGGCGGCCCTTGCCGAGCTTCATAAACCGTATTTCCGTCACGGTACCAAACATACTTGGGATAACCACCCTCCCACGCCCCGGTATGACCGTTCTGAATGCCGTGGCGAAGCCAAGCCTCAACCGCTTTTTGCCGTTTCGCCAGGTTCGCCGGGCATTTGCTGGCGTCCGGACGCGTCTTCGGAGCATGGCCGGCAAAGCTCGGGCTGTCCTTGTGATAAGGGCTCCCGACGTACCGGCAGGCCGAAGCCACCTGCTGCAAATTGAACTTGGGGGGGTGGGGCCTGAACTCTGCGATGCTTTGCATTAGGCCGCTGATAGCGTGGTTTCCTCATGATGAAATCTGGCTGTGGAGTGATTCTGGAAAGCATCGAGGTCGGTTAAGAGACAAGTTGTCGCAGTCACTAGTTTAACGACAACCCGAGCCGTCAGACGAAGTGATGCATTCTAGGAACCGATGCTAATGCCTCCCGGATTGTGTCTCTATGGATTCCGCCCTGATAGCGGACCGTTTCTCAATTGGCGTGGAGATATATACGCTAATCCGATTGTTAGGACAATCGGTGCCGGGCAGGGCGAGATGCGTTCGAGGAGGTCTTCGAGCCCGGCGCGCTGGTCGTGAACGGCCTGCTGGTGGCCGTGCAGCCGTCGCCGGCCCCCGCGTCCCCGCCGCCGCTGAGGAAGCCCCTCCCGCGGGACCGGCCGCTCGCCCGGCCAGGCCTGGGTCTGGAGTTGCGCGACGGTCCAGGCGGCATGCGCGCGATCCTGACCCTGCCCGACACGATCGACGGGCGCCGGTTTGCGGTATCCGTTCTGGCGCTCGGCGGCCTTGCCGGCTCGGGGCTTTGGCTGGCGCCTGGCTCGACCAGCACCGCCTTCGCGGTGGCAGTATGCGTCCTCCTCGCCGGCCTTGCGATCCGTATCTGGATTGGGCCGGTGTTCAATGAAACGGCGAGGGAAGACGATCCGGCTTGATGCGGGCGCATTCTCCCCGAAACGGGGAGCTCGTTGAAGCGCATAGCTGATCCGTTGTTTGTGGCAAACTACGGTTTTCAGCCCGAAGAAGCGCTTGATGCAGGCCGGGTCACGGCTCCGCCTTCTCGACTACTGCCGCTGACTAACGAACCTCTCACCGCTCTTCGGCGGCTGCCCGAGCCGCTGCTTCGCTAAACGCGGATCTGCGCTGTCGACCGGTCTGACCGCCTCAATCGTGCCCTCAAGCTCATCGACAAGTGCCTCAGAAGAGGGACCGCTGCTCGATTTTGTCCACCCTCAAAACGCCAAGAAGCAGCCATGTTTGTGGACGGCGGGCCATATTTCCGACGCAAAACAACATGCCTTTTTCTGGATACTTATCGTTGAACGTCTTGCTCATCCAGTCGAGAGCAGCTTGGTCTGAGTCCTTGCGTTGACGCTCCTTCCAGAACATTGCGTGGGCTTCCCAATCGTTGTTGGCGTAGTTATGCGCCCCCTCGCCGTCCTCGAACTCGAACCGAAACTCGTAGGGGCTCGGATCGAGCGCAGCAAGCTCCTGGTCGAAGAAGGAACCTTGGCTGGCTGCTTTCTCATAGGCCCTTCGCTCTTCCTCGATTTTATCCGGCTCCTTGGACTTGAAATGGAACCTTGTGTTCCGAGGACGGATCAGGGCGAGGGATTTTCCTGCGGCTTCCGCCGCGCTCACGGAATCCGATAACAGAGGCTCCAGAAACGCTGCCCGCTCCTTTTTGGGCATCTGTCGCCCGCCGACCTCGATGGAGTCCTCCATGACATGGCAGCTTTCAGGACGGCGGTCAGAGGTGGGGCGCCGATATCGGAAAGTGACCCGGTCCCACCGCTTGAACGATCTGTTGCCCGAAAGATGCCGGAACCGCACAGGGAACAGGCGTTTCAGTTCCCCTTGGGGCGTAACTCCGGCGCAGCAGACCGTTTCCCCGTGCCGCGCGCTAGGCTGCGGTAACGCTTTCACCAGGATAGTGACGTGGCACTCCGGCAGTGTTGCGTTCACGGCGTTTCAATGCTCCGGCGAACAGGTGCTGAATCCGGAACCCAGTGTCCCGCGAAACCTCTTGCGCGACAAGGGATCTGTGGCATGTCCCGGGGTCCCGCTCGAAACACAGCAGGCAGGTTGGGGCTTCCCGGACGGCAGCGGCCAGACACCGCAGCCCGTCTTGGGCCGGGGCGCTATCGAGGTGGGCGCCGTAGATGGCCCTGAACGCCTCGAAATCGCCCGCCCGCGCCGCCTCGCGGCCGGGCTTGGGATCTCCCAAGGATACGAAATGCCGGTACCGGATGCCCTCGGCGGCGAGCCGGGCGTCCAACCGCCTTTTCGAAAATCCTGCCTTGCGGGACACGGCGACCGCACGCACGTCGGCCATCTGCCGAACGCCGGAGGCCTTAAGGGTCCGCACGAACCGATCTATATCCATTCCCTCATAGCCGATCGTGAAAATCATGCCCATGTTGTTCAATCCCCCTTTGACGCAACCCGACTCCGGTACATTACGACGGCGGCCCGATAGTTCAAAACGGAGACAGGTAAGCCCCGCATGGGCACTCGCGCGGCACATTCCCCCTCTAGTGGGCGCGGTCGCCGTTTGTTAAATCTGTTCACCGCCCGAAAGACGTCGAGATATTTCTGGACCATGTCCGGGTTGTAGGGGTCGTACCGGACCTAGTGTTAGGATAGCACAGGTATAATACGAGGGACGTCTGGCACGGCTCGACGCCGGATTTGCACGATTTGCCACGAAAAGCGGACCGTCTCTCGTTGAAGCTCGCACCAGCGCCGCCCGCGTCGAGCGGGGCTTCCCGCGTTTGCGCATCTGCAAGGGACTCCAGGGCAATGCAGCGCGGCCTCGGCCGGGACCGCGGCGCTGGTAGGACGTCCCGGGGAACGGATGCGTCAGGCGGGACAAGGCCTTGAATTGCACAGCATTAACTTATATTGATGTGCAATCATGGCGGACAGTGTTCAATTTCACAGCCACTCCGGCCATACCGCCTATCATGATCTTCGGCGCCTGCTCATGGACGCCGCCCTGTCCGAAATCCGCGGCACACCGGTGCGGGTTGCCCGCAAGGGACGCCATTTCTGGTACGACAAATACCGGATCGGCAACGAAATGCGGCAGCGCTATATCGGACCCGAAACCGACGAACTGCGCGCCAGACTGGAACGCCGCGACCGGTTGAACGCCGACCGCAAGGCGTTGCAGCAGGAACAGGCCCGCCTCGTCCGTTTCCTGCGGGCGCACAACTATACCTCGATCGAACGGGGCACCGGCAGCCTTCTGGCCGCTTTCGCGAGATGCGGCGTCTTCCGCCTGGGCGGCACACTGGTCGGAGCCGTCGCCTTCCAGCATTACGAGGGCGAGCTCGGGGTCGTTCTGGATTTCGAGCGGACCGCCCGCACCGGCGATATCGATATCGCCAGCTTCGAACGTCTGTCCTTCGCCATCGGCGACAGCGTCGAAACGCCGTTGGAGGACGTGTTCCGGGATCTGAAGTTCCAGCCCGTCCCGTCCCTGGACCGGCAGCAGGTCTGGCGCTGGCGCCAGACGAACGGTTCGGTCCTGGTGGAGTTCCTGATGCCGGCCCAGGGCGAGGAAGGCATACGCAGATTGCCCGCCCTCGGCGTCAGCGCCCGCGCGCTGCGCCATCTGGACTACCTTCTCGAGGATCCCGTTCCGGCCGTATCGCTCTACCGGTCCGGCGTGCTCGTCCAGATCCCGCGGCCCGAACGCTTCGCCATACACAAGCTCATCGTGGCCGAACGACGGGGCCACGGGCCGGACTCCCTGAAAGCCGCGAAGGACCGCGCCCAGGCGGATTTCCTCATCGCGGCCCTGGCAGAAACGCGTCCGGATGAACTGCGCCAAGCCTATGACGATGCCATGGACCGCGGGCCCGGCTGGCGCCGGCGGATCGCAGCCAGTCTGGACAGGCTGCCGGATGCAAGGAAATACTTCCCGTGAGAGGCATTTGCGGTGAAGCATGCTAGGGGAAAACTGATCGACGACCTGCTGAAGCCTGAGCCCAAAGGCGGCGAACCCGATCCCGAAGATGGCGAGAGCAAGCCGTGCTGATCCAGGACCATCACGACCTCTTGGCGAGCGATGCCGTTTCGACGTTGTAGAAATAGTGGGTGATGGTTCCGTCCCTGATCTTCCCCACCGCATCGTCGATCGCGTCTAGAGGTGCCAGAAACCACTCGCGGGGCACAACGGGATTACCGAAGCGGTCCTCGATCTCGATGTCGAGGCGCGCCGGAGCAAATATGCGGTGGATCAGCCTCTCCAGTCGGCCGCGGTCGACATTGTAGAGCTTGTAGGTCACGACAACCTCGACGTCCGCCATCAGGAAGGTCGGGTCCTGCCGGGCTCGGACAATACGGGCCTCGACCTTTCCGTTGGTGACACCGATCTTGTGGACAAGGTTCCGCTTTTCGGCGATGAACGGAATGTCGGCCTTGCTACGCAGCACATAGATAATGCCGCTCGCTTGGTCGCCTTCATCGGCCTGATCGGCGAACAACGGTCCGGCGGAAGGGTTGGTGATTCGCCGACCCGCTTCGTCCTTGTGCAGGGCGCGCTGCAAGGACCGCATCAGCAGATTGCTCTCGGTACCATTGTCGAATATGACGCGAAGACGGGCATCGGTCCGTCCTTGGGCATTCGAATACACCTCGCCCATTTCGGCGACATAGGCCTTTTGTCCACTGACGACGAAATAGTTTCCGGGCCGTATTTCCGACTTCAGCTCAAAGGGACGCGCTCGGCGAAGCCCGGTTTCGAGTTCTCTTTGAACCTGCTCGAACAGCGGCCGAAACAAGCCAAAATCTTCACATCTGGTGCGGTTGGCAATCTCCTCCGCGGCTCGCTTGTCGGCGCTGGACCGGACATGACGAAGCTCGGCGATGTCCGGCGCGGCCGCCTCGACGCCGAGTTCGGCCAGTAGAGCGTCATCATCCATGTCCTCCGACGCCGGTGATTTCGCTTCGGGCATCGCGACCAGAAGATTCTGGGGGTCGAGAGGGACGAGAAGCGCGCGGCATTCTTCCAGCTCCCGGATGCGGTCCAACCGCGCTGCAAGAAGGCGTTCGGAGATGTCGCGGTCCTCGCCGTGCTGCGGGGCGCGGCCGTGCGTATCGATGAAGCGCTGGATGTCTTCAAATCCCGCCACGATCCGCTGCTCGCGCGGCGTTCGACTGGACGCCTTGTCGGGCGCGGCCTCGACCCCGAGTTCCACAAGGAGCGCGTCGTCCTCGGCCGTGAACTGCTTACCCATCGGCCGCCTGCGCCTTCATGCGGGCGAGAAAGGCGACACCCTCCGCCATGCGCCTCTCCCAGGGATCCGGCGACATAATCGACGGAAGTCGGCCACGCTCCTGCTTGAATCTCAGCGCGCGCTGCGCGAGGTCGCGCGCTTCGTCCGGCGTGAGCTGGACCTTCTTCGCCGTGATCACCGCAGCAATCTGCTTCAGGCTTTCTTCGCTCATCGCCTTGGCCAGGATCGCGTACGCCTCCTGAAAGGGATTGATCCGGTCGATCAGATCGATGTCGAGGTCGCGTACGTCCATTGCGAACTTGCGAACCCCGTCGATCAGCGCCGTCCCACCGCCCTTGTCATCTTCGCCCTCATCGGCGGCGGCCTCCTTCGCCTTACGGGTCAGGTTCAGGGCGGCGACCGCATGCTGACGCACGGCCTCGCAGTCCTCCTCGCTGAGATCCGGATACTTCTCCTTGACGATCTTCCCGATCCGCACCTGGGTCAGCTCCTCCGGAACCATATCCTCGTCAAGCAACCCGCGCTCGACAGTCGTCCTGTCCTGAGCGAGCCTGGCGAACACCTCATTCAGGTCTTCCCGGCAGATGCGTCTCGCCTCTTTGCTCGTCGGCATGGCAAGACCCTTGATCTCGACATGGTACTGGCCCGATTCCTCGTCGAATCCGACATTGCATCTTTGCGGGTCATAGCCGTCCTCCCCATAATCGACGCCCTCTACAGGGCCGCTTTCCGGGGTTTTTGGCGTAAAGTTGAAGCGCGGCGCGAGAACCTGCTCCATCAGCAAGCTCGCCGCGATGGCCTTCAGCGTGTCGTTCACGGCCTCGGCGACGGTCTCTTCGGAAGCGTCCGGCTCGGCGATCAGGTTGGTGAACCGGGCGCGGGCCTTGCCCGGCGCATCGCGGGTCGCTCGCCCGATGATCTGCACGATCTCTGTCAGGCTCGACCGGTAGCCGACTGTCAGCGCGTGATCGCACCAGATCCAGTCGAACCCCTCCTTCGCCATGCCGAGCGCGATAATGATGTCCACATGGTCGCGGTTGTCCTTCTCGCCCGGGTCCAGAAGCGCTGCCGCCACGCGATCCCTTTTCACGGGGTCGTCATCGACCAGGTCGGCAATGCGTAGAACGCGCCCGCCGGGCGTCATCACACGCTGAAACCCGGTCTCCGGATCCGTACCCTGCCAGTCGCCCAGCTCCTCAAGGATGTGCTCCACCTCCCTGATCTTGTCCTTCGTGCTCTCTCGCGAGTTGACGCTGGGGATATGGACGATGGTTTTCTCGCCCGGATCGAGAACCTTGAGGATGCTGTCCGCATAGTTGCCCGTGTAGAAGTAGTAGCCGATGTCGAGGCGTTTCAGGTGCTCGTAGCCGTTCATCTGCTCGTAGTAGGTATAGGTGACGGTCTCGAACCGCGCCTCGTCCTGCGGGAGGAGCACCGGTTCCGCATCGCCCCGGAAATACGATCCCGTCATGGCCACAATGTGAGTCCGGTCTCGCGCCATGAGCTGTCCGACATACTGGCCCAACTGATTGTCGGGATTTGCCGAGACGTGATGGAACTCGTCGATGGCGATCAATCGGCCATCGAAGGCGACAGCGCCGAACCGGTCGACGGCGCCGCGAAAGGTGGAGTGGGTACAGACCAGGATGCGGTCGTCGCTGTCGAGAAAGGTCTTGACGGAATTGATCTTGCCGCCGTCGCCTCCCGGCGCGTTACAGAGATTCCAATTCGGACGGACCGTCCAGTCGTCCCAGAACCCGTACGCGCTCAGCCGCGCGTCTTCGAAGCTCGCCCCAATAGTCCGTTCCGGCACCACGACGATCGCTTGCGCCAAGCCCTGGTTGTGCAGCTTGTCGAGCGCGATGAACATCAGCGCCCGGCTCTTGCCCGACGCCGGCGGCGACTTTATCAGCAGATATTGTTCGCCGCGCTTCTCCCAGGCCCGCTCTTGCATGGGCCGCATTCCGAGTTCGTTCGACCGGGTCGATACGCCGCTGCCGTCGCAGGACACCGTAACGAAGGGAACCGGAGAGGAGCTTGTCATCGTGCGGCGGCCTTCTTTCCAGGCACCTTGGCGAGTGCAGCCATCTTGCCGTACATGTCGAACAGTTTCTCCAGCCGTTCCGTGTCGTTTCTGAAGCGCCGGCCGATGTAGATGCGCTCCAGCACCTCGTCATTGCGCTCGTGCGCGGCCCGCAGGTTCATGGGCATCTTCTCCGGGTCGTAGAGATCGGCGATGGTCGCCGGAAAATGCGCCTCGCGGGCCAGCAGGATGTTCTCGGCGCAGGCTGTCAGGTCTTCCTTGTTCTTGGCTGTTAGTGTCGGTACTGGAAAGGTATTCCAGCCGAGGGTATTGGAGTAGGAAAAGTCTGTACGCATCCGCACGCACACAGTCCCGATCCAGACCCAGTGAAGTCGTGACGCAATCAGCGCCATGTTCCATAGTGGCGCGTCATAGAGAGCGAAATTTCGGTCGCCAACGATGGCTCCAGGAGCAAGAAGCCCAACCGGAAGATAATCCCTACTCTCTGCGCTTACCCGCGGAACGACGATTGCAGTCTCATCTCCGGTCTGCCGAACCTCACCGAAGCGAAACGGCATCGCCGCTAGGTCCCTTGTGGCGAGCTTGTTCGAGGCGGAACGCTGAACTTGCACGGCGTTGAAGCGTGAACTGAGTCGAGAGTCTTCCGAGGCAGCGCCATACTCGTCCTCCCCTATCCAAAGGCAGTATCGGGACAAGCCGCGAATGAACTCCGCAGAGCCGTAGAAGCGCCGGACGAAGCGGGCCTTGTCCGCGGAATCGAGCCCGAGTGCGTCCACCTCGTCTCCTGTCAGCAACAGTTTGAAGCTGGTATGCGCGAAGGCGATCTCGTGTCCTGTCGCGTGTATGCTCGGCCACAGGATCGCGACTTGCTGGCCTTGGCAAACGGAGTTGGTGGCCACGAAGGCGGAGACCGTTCGGGTCTGTGTCCCATGGTCCGCCGCCTTCATGAGCCAGCCGGCGACATAGTCGAGCGACTTCCAACCCTTTGCGCGGCCGTCGAATATGCGTTTCAGGTCTTCCTTCTGTTCCGACGACTGCCATGTGCTTCCACGATATGGAGGATTGCTGCAGATGTATGTCTCACCGCCGGCATTCGCGAAGTCTATCTCGGGCTGATCGAGCGGCGACTCGAACAGGTCGTCGGCGTTCAGCTTCACGCCGGTCCCCGTGGGTGGACAGAGCGTGAGCCAGTCCAGCCTGAGCGCGTTGCCGCAGGTGATCCAGTTCTGGGCATCCAGCGGCAGAAACTCGGCCAAGGCTTCCTGTTGTCCGCGATAGAGCACGTCGCACTGGTATTCCGCAATGATGAGGGCAAGCCTGGCGATCTCGGCAGGGAAGTCGCGCAGTTCGATTCCGCGGAAATTGGTTAGCGTGATGTCGCTCCGCCGATGCTTTTCACCCCGCCTCTCGTTGATCTCCGCCTCGATCCCGCGCATCTCCTTGTAGGCGATGACCAGAAAATTTCCGGACCCGCAGGCCGGATCGAAGACGCGGATGCGTGCCATGCGGTTGCGCAGGTTCAGCAGCTTGCGGGAATTGGTGCCCGCCTCGTCCAGCTTTTCGCGAAGATCGTCGAGAAACAGCGGATTGAGTACCTTCAGGATATTCGGCACGCTGGTGTAGTGCATGCCAAGCGCGCCGCGTTCCTCGTCTTCCGCTACAGCCTGGATCATCGAGCCGAAGATGTCGGGATTGATCTTCGTCCAGTCGAGGTTGCCGATATGGAGAAGATAGGATCGCGCAATCCGGCTGAATCGCGGCACGTCCGCCGCTTCCGAGAACAGCCCTCCATTGACGTAGGGAAACGGTTCGGCCCAACGGGGAATACCTGAAGTCTTCCGGGCCTCACCCGGCGTGTTCATGACACGGAATATCTCGCCAATCACCTCATGGGTGCTCGAGCTGTCGCCGGCGCTCATCCTTTCGATTGTGCCGGTGAACAGCCCTTCTCCGTTGAATATGCTGGTATCTTCGGCGAAGAAGCAGAAGATCAGCCGTGCCATGAATTGGTTCATCTCCTGTCGGCGAGCCGCGGCGCTCCACCCGGGATTTACCTTCAATAGCTCGACATAGAGCCGGTTCAGGCGTCCGGTCGCCTTGATGTCGAACGCGCTCTCGCGGATCTGCCGGACTGTGGAGATACCGGCAAGCGGCAGGAAGAATCCGAAATGGTCAGGGAAATCGGGATAGTTGCATACGACGACTTCGCCGCTGCTCAAATCCTCCGCGTGGAACTCCTCTCCGTCGGTCGCCAGGACGAACCTTGCTTTCGCACGCATCGTCGCCAGGCTGTCCTTGAGCATCGTCAAGGTCGCGCCGGTTTGGCCTTCGGGACAAACCTTGATGTGGATGTTGCTGCGCTGGAGCACCCCGCCAAGGTCGGAGCTGTTCGACGCGCCCGAGCGCAGACGCTTGATCGTCGTAGACTTGTTGAAGGCCCTCAGAAACTCAAAGGGAAATTCCTCGGGATCGAAGGACTTTTCCGCAAGCTCGGAGATCGCCTTCTCAATCTCAACAGGGTTCATCGGTCATCCCGCATGGGCGGTCCGCATATCCGGTGTCACGATCTCATCCTCCCACGGAGGTCTCCCCGACCGCCGGAGGGTGGAAAGGCAGCGCTGTTTCCTTCGAGAGGCCACCTCCCGGCACGAAGGCATGAGGCGTGACCACAAGGCTCCCATTTCATCGGCTTGCCAGAGCGCTGCCGGAGTGTCGCCTTCGGCGCGATCCGGTTTGAATCGTGGCGTGCATTCGACGATCTCCAGACCAAGCCGCCCGCCGCGGTGGAGCCGGACGGCAACCGGCCGCCATATTAGCGACAAATCCCCGCCTATCGACTTCACGGCTGCGATTTCCCCAGAAATCGTGCTTCGACCTGCGGTATAGGGGGATCGTCCATGGCTGAAGGCCGACAGAAAGCAGATATTTCGCTATGATTTATGCCGACGGCATGCACGGGCGGTGCCGGGCATGCAGCCTGTCCAGCAGCGCTCCCGGCACGTCCCCGGTCAGGGCCTGGATCTTCCGCCGTCTCCTATCGGCGCCCACCAGCGGCCTTCCGGCGCGCAGCGCGGCATGCGCGGTATGATATCCGGCCGCTGCCGCATGTCTTCGCAGAAGCGCCAGCGCTTCTCGGGCGCGGCCCCGGTCACCGGATCGACCTCGCCTTCCTGCCAGGCGGCCAGGGGATGCATGCAGTATGGCTTCGGGGCCAGCGTGCCATCCGCCGCCTTCTCGGAGTGCCTGCAGTCCCGGCAGATGCGGTTCATGAGCCCTCTCCTTTCGCCTCCACATATCCGGCCCCGACGGGGCCCGACGGCGCGCGTCCCCGTGTTTTGTGATGGCGACGCCCGCCAGCCGCCAGGCGTCCGCGGCAGAAGCCGGTAAACGACCTGGCGGCGGACAACCGTGTTCATGCTCACGACATAGCATGGGAACATGAAGAGAACAAGCCTCGCCACCCTTTCTGTGTAGCCGCGTCGGCCCAGCCGCCGCCCGGTGTGTAGAAGGGCCGCTCCAGCGCCGACATGAACCGGCGGGTCAGCTGGAAGACATTGTCCACTGGAGCGCCCGAGCGAGGCGGCGAGATACAGCCGGGCCCTGTCGTCGAGGTCCATGTCGAGGTTTTCGGCGATCCAGCGGACCCCTCTCCGGCCCTCTTCAGCCGGCCTCCAGCAGGTCCCCGATCGGCTTTTTCCTGACGGCGTAGTCCACCAGCATCTCCACGAACGCCGCACCGGCCCAGCCGCCGGGGAAGCCCTCTCCGGAGGCGAGCCACGCCATGGTCCGGGCATGCAGCCTGTCCAGCAGCGCTTCCAGCACGTCCCCGGTCAGGGCCACGCCCATGGCGTCGTCGCCGCGCTTCGTTCGGAGGTCCTTCCCGAACTCGCTGAAGGGCCTGCCTCGGACCCGTTCCGGAGGCCGATGCCAGTCATGCCTGATGTTCACCCGGATGTTGTTCAACAACACACTTTAATTTGTCGGGGAATATCGTTATATTTTGCAACAAAGGAGCCCCCAATGTCCACTGCAGGAGCCATTCGGACCGCCCTGGGAAGAGTGCCGAGAGGCAAGCCCTTCACGAAGGCCCGTTTCTTGGGATATGGCAGCCCGGCCGCCGTTGAGCGATCCCTAGCGCGCCTGGCTGCGGCAGGCGAGATCCGGCGCGTCGCCCGCGGCGTGTTCGTGCGTCCCAGGTTCAACCGGCATGTCGGGTTTGTCTTTCCCGACATCCATGAGATCGTGGACACCATTGCGCGCCGCCATGGCGAGACGCTCCAGGTCCACGGCTTCGAGGCCATCCGGCAATTCGGGTTCAGCACCCAACTGCCACTTTCACCCGTTTACCACACCAGCGGAACGACCCGCCGGATCCGGCTCGGGGAAAAGCTGGATGTCCGGCTGTTCCACACCTCGAACCGCCGCCTGCTGCAATTCGCTGGCGAGGCGGCGGGGGCCGCCCTCTCCGCCCTCTGGTATCTCGGGAAGGAGGACGTGACGCCGGAGACGGTCGCCCGGATCGGCGGGAGGCTCCGCCCGGAGGATTTCGCGAAGCTGCGGACAGCCGACATGCCTGCCTGGATGGCCGCGGCGTTCCACACTCCTGCGGCATCCATCCATGGCTAGGTCGTTCCTGTCCCTCGATGCCGGCGAACGCGCGGATATTCTCCAGGCGGCTTCCCCTCAATTCGGACCGCCCATGATTCTGGAGAAAGATATTTGGGTCTGCTGGGCACTGCAGACCCTCTTCTCCATGTCTGACGCCCATCATATGGCCTTCAAGGGAGGAACCTCGCTGTCAAAGGTCTATGGCGCCATCGACCGGTTTTCCGAGGATGTGGATATCAGCCTCGACTACCGCAGCTTCGGCGACGAGTTTGATCCCTTCGCCGAAAGTGCGAGCCGCAACCAGACCAGGCTGTTGACCGAGCGTCTCAGGAACCGCGTTGCAAGCTATGTCAGCGATGTCGTGGCACCTTTCGTCGACGAAGCAGCAAAACGACTCGATTGCGACGGCCAGCACAGAATACGGCTTGGCGGCGATGGTGAGACCCTACATTTCGCCTATCCGTCCGTGGCCGATACCCCCGGCAGTTACTTCAAAAGCGAAGTCCTGCTGGAATTCGGCGGGCGCAATGTCATCACGCCGAACGAGCAGCGCACCGTTGCGGCCGACATTGCCCACTTCACCCCGACTGCCGAGTTTCCTTCCGCGACCGTGACTGTTCTCGATCCCAAACGGACATTCTGGGAAAAAGCAACGCTGGTGCATGTGGCGTGTCACCGTCGTCGTCTTACGGGTCGACTCTCTCGTCACTGGTTCGACCTAGCGTGTCTTGGCGCTCATGATATCGGCCGGGATGCGCTCCAAGACCGCGCGCTGCTGGAGGATGTCGTCCGGCACAAGAAGGTGTTTTTCCATGCCGGCAATGCTAATTATGACGAGTGCCTCGATGGCCGGTTGCGGCTCGTCCCGGACGAGGACCAGCTTCCGGATCTGAAAGCCGACTATGAGGACATGTACGACGCTGGCGCAATCGGCGGCGACGCCGCGGAGTTCGATGCGCTGATGGAACGACTCCGCATTCTCGAAGCGGTCATGAACCATCCCACGCCGGACGCAGACCCCTTCAAGCCACCGTCGCCGTTCGACTAGAAGCCGCAGGCGTTCGCCAGGCTACCTTCGGCGCAGACATGCCGGGGCGGCAGATCACCGGGACATGATTCCACGAGTATCCCCACCGTTCGGCGTTTCGCGAATACGCATCCGGCCTGTGCTTCGGTCTCATCGAATGCCCTTCCAAAGGCTGGTTGCGGGGCGGGGGCGGTGTTGTCAGCACCGCCCGCCCGTCTCTCTCACCATAGAGCGCCAGGGGCGCCCATCGACGGCACCGCCCCGTTCCAGGCGCGTGTGCGCGCCCTCGCTCATTGTCCACCTACGCGACCGAAGCGGCGAGATACAGCCGGGCCCTGTCGTCGAG
>LXNI01001769.1_pt1 | contig 17286 bp, 10 predicted proteins | sample 809091 | NCBI WGS metagenome assembly LXNI01 (sample SAMN04870527, study PRJNA318959) | sponge metagenome | biome: 01000161; feature: marine sponge reef; material: water | host: Sarcotragus foetidus | place: Greece: Milos, Mediterranean Sea | collected 2013-05-29 | depth 5-7 m | reverse complement strand
CTCACTGAACCGCGACAATTCGGCCTGCAGATCCGCTGGCGTCCGGATTTTTAGCGTCCGTTGTGGACCGGTCCTGCCGTAGCAGGACCGGTCTTAGCAACATCATTCCAAAACGTGCCGTTGACTATGGTACGTTGGTATCTTTTGATTTGAGGAAGCAGCATGGCTCACGAAATAGTTATCCGCGGCGGCAACTTCGAGCTGATCGGCGTACGCACCGGAACGGTAGTTCGCCGCGGAGCCTTCAGCGGCCCGATGCGACCACCGCTGTCGCGGAGCAAACAAGTCTCGTGGGTCATTGGCGTCGATTTATGTTTGATGGGAGCCTTCAGCGGGCCAAAAACTCGCCCTGCCGCTGTCGCGCAGCAAACAGGCCGGCTTACCTGGATTATCTTCGTCATGTTTGAAAAGAGCTTGTTTCATTAACGAGTGTGTTCGCAGATGGCTTTGGGGCATTCATTTGCTCCAGCGTCTGCGCGTCCCTCCCGGATTCCCTCATCTCCCCCGCATGCCTGTAGTCATGCTCCTCCAACTCGGCGCTCCGACATTATGCTTACGCAAACGAACACCCCAAAGCCATCTGCTGTGGGTCGGGAATAGTGTGTGTTTGATAGCATCGTACGTAGTGGCTGACCCGAAACCCGGGTTTAGAAACAATTTGTTTGATAAGAGCTCCTTAATTAGGCAACTTGAGAACGACTATGAATTTAATACCTCTTCTTACTGCACCAAATGCTTCCGCAGCATTCGTGAATGAACTAAATCTGGTCATCAAGTTGGATGACGCCCGATTTGGCAGTTTTGGTGGCAATGAATTAGCCGATTATTACGCTAAATTTCAAAGCGTGGTGGATGGATTTGACTTGAAAGTCGAAGCAATCAATTCCATCCAACAGAAAAATTGCTGGCTTGAAGAAGTGGAGTTAAATCTCCATCGTCAAGACCAGACGATTCGATTACCGGTAGCGATCGTCTACGATCAAACCAATCAAGGGTTGCATATCAGATTATATTATTCCAACTATCCAATCGACCAATCACATATTGGTCGTTCTGCAATCCTCTCTGCCAGTCATGATTTGACTTTTCCAGAACCTGTTGCGCGCTACCAAAAGGCATTTGCAAAAGGTGATCTTGATGCAACTCTGGCAATGTACGAACTTAACGCAACAATCCGAGAGCCTGGTGGCGTCGTCTTTGGTTCCTCTGGCCAACCAACACTCAAAGACTTCTATAGCCTTCTATATTCTTTCGGAGGTGGGATTCCATTGGAACATTGCAATGCTATAACCAACGATAAATCCTGTGCGATTGAGTACAACATTGTTAAGGTGGGAAGTAATCACTACAGTCCGCAGCCGGGTGTGGCGATATATGACTATCAAGATAACAAACTGACCGGCGCCAGGATCTACGATGATTTTGTGCCATGAGCCTTGCTGCAATGCTTCCTCTTTACCGGGCTGGTTGCAGTGATGCCCGGGTTAGAATACGCAGTTCGTCCAGTTCGCTGATATCCGCCCGCGTCGTAATAGCGATGGTCTTGCCGTCGTCGAGTACCTCCCAGGCGTCACCTTCGGAGGAAAACGCGCCACGCCCGGACCCGAACTCGGGATCAGCCCACGCCAGGAAATCGCTGCCCCTCAGCGTCTTCTCGTTCTCGGCGATGCCGATGATCGGGTCGTCAAATTCAATCGTGACGTTCGCCAGACCTGGTTTACTGTCAGGAGCGTGGCGAAACAGGAAACTGTGCACAACCGTGCCATCGGCAATCAACACATTGCCATCCATCTCAAGACTGCCTTCCAGGGCGGCGTACTGACGTTCCACCACCAGTTCCGGTCGCTCGCTGCGGCGATTGACCGACATGTCGTCCGGCACGGTTTCGTCACCGACGTCACCCAGGATGTCGATGCCCTCGGCAGCGGCGACCCGGATATCGTAATCGCCACCGATACGGCTTTTCGCGGTATCTTTTTCCCACCACTGGTTGATGCGCTCACGGAGGTCGTGGAAAACCTGCCGGACTGCTTCCGGTTTCGTGGCGATGTCTTTGCTGCCGGCAATCGGCGAGGTCTCCCCCGGGTCGGTCGTGAGGTCGTAGAGTTCCCACTCCCTGCCGCTGGAATCGGTAATCAGCTTGTAGCGATCGTCGATGATGGAACGCATACCCCCCACGCGCATCAGCAAATTGCCGGCACGGCGGGTATCACAGTCGGTCGGCTCATCCGGGCCACGCTGGTCGGTGCGATCGCCGCACTGATCGAATGCTATGGGGTGTGCCCGTTTTGCCGACCGATCGTCGAACAGGACGGTTGTCATGGATTCCCCATCGAGTGGACGTGCGTCCGGCATATCGATGCCCCAGATATCCAGAAGCGTCGGCAGGTAGTCGCTGGTGACCATGGGTGTGCTGGTTTCGCCGGCGGCGATCTGCCCCGGCCATTCCATAATGCCGGGCACCCGGACGCCGCCTTCCCATAATTCACCTTTAAAACCGCGCAGACCGCCTTTTGACTCCTCCTGGTGGCGCAGCCGCGTGGAGCTTGACAGTCCGTTATCGGAAGTGAATGCCACCAGGGTATCGTTCTCGATCCCGAGTTTTTTCAGGTGCGCCCGTAATCGCCCGATCTGCTTGTCCATGTCAGTGATACCGGAATAATAACGGCACTCGTACGCCTGCCGGGCCGCGGTTCTTGCGTCCAGACTTTCATCCACAGGGGCGACACCGGGGCAGCCCATCGCCAGCTGCTCTTCTTTCGAGTAGAACTCAGCCAGTGCTTCCGGATGGACCCGGTGCGGCGTATGCGGGGGATGGAACCAGATCACCGTAAAGAAGGGACGTTTTGCCGCAACCGCGTCATCGATGAACTCGATCGCCTCGCGCACCAGGATGGCCGACGAGTCGCCGCGCAACCCGGGCGAATCGATGTCGACATGTTGACCCGGCCCCGTGTAATAGCGCCCGCCGTGAAAGTTGTCTTCACTGGGTAAGGGCCCATTCTGGTCGCGCTTCATGGGCTCATAGGTCGGCAACGCCTGTTCGCTGGTGAAATTACGGTCGTAGCCGTGATCCCAGGTGGGCGAATAGAATTCGCCGCCGTTTCGGTCCCGCAGCGTTTTCGTGAGATCACCCAGGTGCCACTTGCCGAAGTGGCCGGTCGTATAACCCTGGGTTTTGGCCAACTCGGCGATGGTCAGCTCCAGGTTCTTGAGGGCATCATTGTAGGCCCAGTCAACACTGGTACGCCGCGGCGCGCGGCCGGTCACGAAAGAGGCCCGGGTGGGACTGCACACGGAAGCTCCGGCATACATACGGTTGAACTTGAGCCCCGCTTTGGCCATCGCGGCGAGATTGGGTGTCTTGACCAGCGGATGACCCGGTACTACCTGTCCTGGCGCCAGTGTCCGTTCGTACTCGACATCACCCCAGCCCTGATCGTCGCTCATCATCAGAATGATATTGGGGCGCTTCGAGCGTTCTGCCACAGCCACCGTTTTCGTATCGATCTCATTCTCCGACTGTTCCGGCGCGTCGCAACCAGACAGCAGATGCGCGAGCACAACCACGACGATGACCCTGATGAAGTTATCCATGCTTACCTCCCCTGTGGCTGTTTGTAGCCGACAGGTCGGGGCCTGCGGAAGGTATCGAACTTCGCCTTGTCCAGGTGCGCCAGGAACGGCGTCAGCTGTTCCATCAACAGCTGCTCGCGTACCTGTGCCATCGCAGTATCGTTGGCTCGATTGTGCAGTTCCTTCCGGTCATCGACCAGGTCGTACAGTTCAACCACTTCGCGTGATGCGACATCGATGGCCATCCTGTAGTGGTCGCTGCGCACCATGGAAAATCCGGACAGCTCGCTGAAGACATGGTCGCGTCCCTCCTGAGCATCCGGCGCCTTCGGCCCTGCGTCCACCTTAGGCTTGAGGGACGTTCCGGGACAGCCGGCAAGTGGCAGCCCGCTGGCAATATCGACCAGCGTCGCCGCAATGTCGATCTGGTCCACCTGGGCAGCGGTACGCCATCCGGCAATGCCACCCGGCGGGCGGATGAACAACGGAATATTGAGCGCCCCCGCATAGAACTGCGACTTGCCCTCGAGCCAGTGATCGCCCAGCAGTTCGCCGTGATCGGATGTGTACACGATCCACGTGTTGTCCATCAGACCCTTTGCAGTGAGGGCGTCAATGACAGCGCCAATACCGTCATCGATCAGCGTCACCTTGCCGTAGTAGTTAGCGCGCAGCACCCGGGCGCGGGCGCTGCCCATGCTGTCCAGCTTTCTGCCTAAGTCGAATTGCGTTTTGACCAGCGGCGGCGTCGGGCCGGTATGCTCGTCCATGATCGGCAGCTGCATATCGTCGGCGTCGTATCTGGCACGATATTCCGCCGGCGAGTCAAACGGCGGATGCGGGCCCACCGGGCATACCTGCAGGTAGAACGGCTTGTCGGTTGAGTAGTCGCGGATCCATCGTGCGGCGCGATGCAGAATAAACCCGTCCAGATGATCTTCAGCGGCCATGATACTCGGTGGCGTGTCCCAGCCGCGCCCCTTACCGCCCAGTAAATTATTACCAACGCGTACGCCCCTGCCACCCGATTTCAACGTCGCGCGGTGATGCTCCAGGTTCACCTCCAGCAGTCCTTTTTCTGCGAGGTAGTCAGTATAAGGCGACATAGTCGTGTTGCCGCCACCGGTATCGATGGCTTCCCTGTAACCCCATTCAATGAGATCCGGAATACCTGCTTTCGTGTGTCCCGGTTGCCTGTAAAGGTGGGTCTTACCCACCATGGCGGTGTAGTAGCCGGCATCGCGCACGTTGCGGATATGGCTCGGACCCGTTTTATCGGCAAGGAGGCCGTTGCGCCACGCGCCATGCACATTCACGTACTGGCCGCTTGCCAGCGACGATCGCGCTGGCATGCACAATGGCGAGTTGCAGACGGCGCGATCGAACACCAGCGCCTGACTCGCCAGTTTGTCGAGGTGCGGGGTGATCACGACATCGTCACCCATGAAACCGAGCGCATCGGCGCGCTGCTGATCGGGGAATATCAGAACGATATTCGGTTTTTTTGCATTCATCCTCGTATCTCCCGCAAGAAGCCTGTGTGACAGTGCGCTCGCACCCAGCGCCGCCGTGGTTTTAAGAAAGTTTCGTCGGTTCAGTGAATTTCGTGGCATGCTGTGACTCCTTGTTGTTACCGTGTTCCACGCCGGCGCGCGCTTGATCCCGGGTGCGGAGTGTGGATGTCCACTGTCACATCATTCTGCTGGGCCTCGCCGGGTGTACTGCGGCCCTGTGCAACTGTGGATTGCATCAGTGCACTCAGTTCGCCGACGATTTTCTGTTCCGCTTCGTGACGGTCGTTGCTCTCACCAATATCTTCACGCATGTTATAGAGCTGGCGCCCCGTGCCGTCCCATCCGGGTTGACCTCCGTGACCGTCCCCGAACACCAGTTTCCAATCGCCTCTGCGGATGGCAAACATGCCGTATCGGGAATGATGCACCACGGACTCCCGCAATGGTCCGGTTGCCGTGCCCAGCATCGCAGGTAATATGTTAACGCTGTCCTCACCGGCGTTTTTCGGCAGGGTTACGCCAAGGATTCTGGCAATGGTCGCCATGAAATCCGTCAGACAGACCAGTTGGCCCGATTGCGAGTTCGCCGGGACCTGTCCCGGCCAGCGGACTACAAACGGCACACGATGACCGCCGTCCCAGGCGTGTCCCTTGTTACCGCGGAGCGGGCCGCTGCTGTAGTGCCCCTGTTCCGCCATGGTGCGGCTCTCAGTGACCCCGGGGGACTGATCCGCTGATGGTAGAGGCGGACCGTTGTCGCTGGTGAATATCACCAGCGTATTGTCGGCTAGCCCGTGCCTCTCCAACGCCTTCAAAACCTCACTAACCGACGCGTCGGTCTGCATGACAAAATCGGCATAGGGTTTGCCCAGACCGCTTTTCCCCTGCCACGCCTTGCTCGGTACAAACGGACCATGGGGAGAATTGAAGGGCAGGTACAGGAAAAAGGGTTTACCCGCCTTTGCATCCGCGGCTCGCTCGCCGATGTATTCAATGGCCCGACGAGTCAGTCGCGGCAGCATATCGATGGGCTCGATGTCTTCGATTACCCGGTCGTTCTCCATCAGCATGCGCATACCGGCGGCGCGGTGAAAACCCAGGTAATAGTCAAAACCGCGTTCAACGGGACCCTGGCTTACCTTTGCGCCAACGGGTACGCTGGTAAGGATGTCACGACCGCCCTCGCCCGCGATCTCGGGTTTGGGGTTTATATGCATACCAAGATGCCACTTGCCGATGATGGCAGTGTGATAGTCCTGGCGCTGTAACAGCGCACCCACCGTGAGCCTGTCTGCTGCGATCAGCGAGTCCTGATCATCGGAACTGAATGCGCCCGACTGCATTCGGGAACGCCAGGCGTATCGTCCCGTGAGGATACCGTAACGGGTGGGGGTGCAAACGGCGGCGCCCGAATGGGCATCGGTAAACGTCATGCCCTCTCGGGCAAGGCTGTCGATGTGCGGTGTTGGAATCCTGCCGTGGTCCGGGTTGAGATGACTGATGTCACCATACCCCAGGTCATCGGCGAGCATGTAGACGATATTCGGTCGCGCAGGGATTTGCTGATCCGCGATCACCGGTGACGACGCGACCAAAGTCAGGACGCTCAGCACGGCGGCTGTCAGGAAAGTACGGAAGCCACGAGAGGAGGGCACGACTATGTCACCAGTGCGAGGGGCAGGTGGTCGATGCGATTCGTGTAACGCAGTCGTACATTGCCGCCCGCGTTATTCTGCGATTGTGCATGACGAATCAGGTACAGTTTCATGCGGTCGATCCTATGCTTCAGTCATTCAGTTTTCGAGCAGCGATACCGTACCGGCATCACCGTCGACAGTAATCTGCTGCCCGTGCTTTATCTTCTGTGTGGCAATGCCGAGGCCCAACACCGCCGGGATGTTGTATTCCCGGGCTACGATCGAACCGTGGGTCAGCACGCCGCCGATGTCGGTTACGAGACCTTTTGCCTGGGAGAACAGCTGCGTCCAGGCTGGGGTGGTCATGGGACAGACGAGGATCGTACCCGGTTCCATCCTGGCGAAGTCCGCCGGTGACATAACGAGGCTGACCTGAGCGGTAATCTTGCCTGGGCTGCAGGCGTTGCCATTCAGGACATTGCTGTCCGCATCGTTGGCCACCTTGCCCCAGCCGGGGCCCTGGCCTTCTTCGGGCGGTACCGCATCGGGCGGCGCCAGGCGCATGCGTGCCGCACGTAGCTCCCGCTGCTCTGTGACACTCTTCTGCAGGTCCGGCATCGCTGTGCCATCCTGACGTGCCACAATGGCGTCTTCCAGTTGTGGGCGTCTGAGGTAAAACAGATCATCCGGCATCTGCAGCGTGCCAACCTCCACCAGGCGCCGGCCGAGTTCGAGGGCGAGGCGTCTCAGGGTCGGCCAACCCAGCCCCAGGTAAAACAGGGCATCGTCGCGATCAGGATAGATCTGCTTCATGATCCACAGGAACTCGCACATTTCCTTCCAGTCGGCGTCGCTGAAGGTCTCCTTCGCTTCCGTGAGCGCTGTCTGCCGCCGTCGGGACAGTTCTATCTGGGTCGCGACCGGGTCGTGATCGGGATCCTGGACCAGCGCTTTCAGATTCAGCATGACGGGGGTAGGATCTTCAACGAGGGTCGGCTCGACAAAATCCAGCGTGTTGATCTGGTGGCCGTAGTATTCCAGATGCTGATCGATCGCTTGCACAACGAGCGCCGCGTTCTCCTCGTTTCGCAATACCGACAGCAGCCGTCCTGGCGGTGTCGTTGCCACCAGTTCGACCAGGGCATCGTCGGTCTTGATCATCTCGGCAATATCGGCGATCTCATCCTGGGCTTCCATCGGGATCGAGCGCAGGCCACTCAGGAACTGACCGCTGGTAAAACCTTTGCCGGGAGCCGCTTCGTCCAGGAACTTCTGAAATGTGCCTTCGGCGCTGCGTAGAGCGTTCATGAGCAACATCGTGCCGATGCTGTCACGGGAATACCAGGTTTCTCCATCTGCCCGGGCGAGTGCCACCATACCCTCCAAAATGACTTCATCAGACGCAGTCACCGGATCCACCTGGCGCCACTCGTCAACGACTGCCCGATACGCGGGTATCACTTCAGTGCGCCAGAGTTTCAGCCTATCCGCGTAGGCTTTTGCGAATATGCCCGTGCCCAGGTTGAGCATGCCTTTCGCTCTGGGACCAGGGTTAGCAAACGCGCGCTTCAACTGCCCACGCGGCCGTGACCCGGGCCATACCCGACCAAGCCCCGGTGGCAGATTGACACCAGGTGGTGTACCCCCGGTCCAGTAGGCATAGCCGTTAATGGCCGCATGCACGCTGTTCAGCGCGCGGGCGCCAATGGCGTCATTTAGATAGATGTCTTCAAACAGCGGCGAGACGGGCCCGGGTATATGTTCCACCAGGTTCTTGCGTAGCATCGGCCCCTTGCCGGCAAAGTCGGGCAGCTCGGGTTTTTCCCAGCTGATGTCTTTCAGGGGCTGCGGCGGCAGGTTGGTGATGGGACGGGACTGCAGGAGAAATAACTTCCCGTCAGCAACGGCCCATTCGATGTCCTGGGGTACGCCTTGAAAATGATCTTCGACTGTTGTGGCCAGTGCCGCCAGTTCTTTCAACACCGGTTCCGCCAGCGACGCCTGCTCGCGCTCCGCCTTGGTCAGTTCCCGGGTATCGGTGCCCTGGCCATCGGCCGCGACGATCATATGTTCCTTGCCACCGATCATCGTTTCCTTCACGGATAGCTTGTCCTTCTCGATGATGAAGGTGTCCGGCGTCACCTCACCGCCGACGATCGCCTCACCGAGACCAAAGCTGGCGTTGACGATCATCTCCGAGCGCTCTCCGGTGGCAGGGTTGGCGGTAAACAGAATGCCCGAGACTTCCGAGGGCACCATGGACTGGACCACGACGGCCATGGCCACCGCTTCCTGGGCAATACCGTTCTCGTGGCGGTAGCCGATAGCGCGTGCCGTCCACAGCGAGGCCCAACAGTTGCACACGGCCGCCAGGACCGCATCGATGCCGCGTACATTCAGGTAGGTATCCTGCTGGCCGGCAAAGGACAGGTCCGGCAGGTCTTCCGCATTGGCCGACGAGCGTATCGCCACCGGCGGTTCACCTTCTCCCAGGTCGGCATAGCCGGACGCGATTGCCGTTGTCAGCGAATCGCTCAACCTGGCATCAGCGAAAAGTGCCTGGATCTGTTTTGAGGCAGTCTCGAAGGAGATCATCCGGCCTGCGAGCTCGGGCCTTGCGAGTGTAATGATCTGCTGCTGCAGATCGCGCTCGGCAACGAACTGGCGATAGGCGGATGTAGCAATAGTAAAGCCCGGTGGCACATCGAAACCGGCATTGCTCATGCTCGCCAGCGACAGGCCCTTGCCGCCGACCGTCTCCAGATCGGCGGTTTTCGCGGTGAACGGTAAAATGTGGTTACTCGTCATTTTGATTCCTTGATGCATTCGCTTCGATATTACACCTTCAAGGGTGTCACACTTAGTCTCATGATCCCCCCGTCGCGGACTGCAGCGAGACATAACGCCGGTAGTGGCCGTCGTCTATTGCCATCAGCTCGGTGTGGCTGCCCTGCTCGAGGATCTCGCCGTCGTCGATGAAGTAGATGCGGTCGGTGTGGGCAATCGTTGACAGGCGATGGGCAATGACCAGCACCAGCCTGCTCCTGGCGGCTTCCTGCAATGCCGACACCAGGTACGCCTCGGTATCGGGGTCCAGCGCTGAGGTGGGTTCGTCCAGGATCAGGATACGGGCATCCTTGACCAGACCCCGGGCGATGGCGATACGCTGCTTTTGACCTACCGACAGTTTGCTGGTGACGGTGCCGAGGCGCGTGTCGTAACCGTCCGGCAGTTCCATGATGAAGTCGTGCGCACCGGCCACCCGGGCCGCATGCTCGATCTCATCCTGCGTCACGTCCGGTGCGCCGTAGCGGATGTTGTCGGCCACCGAGTCGGAAAACAGCTGGGTTTCCTGAAATACGTAAGACACCTGGCAGCGCAGGCTGTCCAGCGAGATCTCGCTGATATCATAACCATCGATGCGCACGGTGCCTGTGGTTGGCAGGTAGTATCCAGGGATCAGATGGGCGAGCGATGTTTTACCGGCGCCCGTCGGGCCAACGAGGGCGATGATTTCACCCACATTCGCCGTCAGGTTGATATTTTTCAGCGCCTCCCTGCCGTCCGCGTAGGTCAGGCCTGCCTCCTGCATGCGCACGCCGTCGGTGATTTCCGGCAGCTCGATACCCCGGACCGTCTGCTCCTTCGGCGCATCGAACAGCGTGAATACCCGGTGCATGCCCGCGGCATTGTCCTGAACCATCACCCAGGTATAGGGCAGTGACCCGGCGCTGCGCAGCAGCATCCGGTAGTAGAGCGCGACCACGGCAAAATCGCCGACAGTCAGCGTCCCCTCGATGACCGCCATGACGGTGACGTACCAGATGGCCCATTCCGCCACGTTGCCGGCCAGGCGTCCCACTCGCTGCACGATGATTTCGACGATCATGAAGATCCGGAAGCGCCTGAACGATTCCCGGCTGTCGTCTTCGAAGCGCCCCAGTTCCCGACGGTTTCCGCCGAGGCTCTGCACCGCGAGCACGTTGCTCATGCCTTCCTCGATATTTGCCGTGGTGGCCGCACCGGCGGTCCGGGAAGCCCGGCTGGTACGGCGCAGAAAGTGGGAAAAAATGATTACGGCAAACAACTGAAACGGCATGGACAGAATGACCAGCCAGATAATCAACGGCGCGTCGGTGTAGGCACCGATGAAAATCAGGCAGGTGTTGGTAAACATGAAGGTCAGCTTGATCGGCCCTTCGATGACCTTGAAGAACAGCAACGAGATGGCCGAAGTGTCGTACATGACCCGGTATACCGTATCGCCGATACGCTGATCATCCAGGGACCGCATGGGCAGAGACTTGATGCTCTCGAACAGCTGCGATCTGACCAGGTGGTTCATGGACTGGGCGAGTCGCAGCTGCACCCAGAACTCCAGCATACCCAGGAGGCCACCGCCATTGCTATGCGAATAGTTCGCCTCGTTTTCCGACCGGGTGGCGGTATCGTAGCCGCTGGAGAGGTTCCCCTCTACTGAATCGTTACCCGCGCTTGCCCCGGAATTACCAACGGTCACCATCATGACGGCGCCGAGTCCCATGATCCACGCCATCATCTCCACCGGAGAGCGGCCGGCAATGAATTCGGCGAACCAGTTCGCGAACCAGGGATAATAGGCACCCGCCACGGGTTGACCGAGGATCACGTGATCGACCACCATCTTACCGAGCCACGGCATGGCCAGGTAAATCGCCATAGCGGCAAGATTCAGCGAAATCTTGGCTGTGAAGCGTACCCAGTAGTATTTGACGTACACCAATCCCCGCCAGATGATAACGAGCGTATCGCGAAGGGTGGATTCGGGATTGAGATCATCGGCGCCACGGCCCGCGGCGGGTCGCTGCGGAATCGTCAAATCAGTCATTGTTACCGTCCCCTGCTTCATCCCGTTGGGACAGCGCAGATTCGGTCTCGACAAAGTGCCGGTAGCGCCCGCCGTCGATTTGCATCAACTCGTTGTGAGAACCCCGTTCGATGATCTCGCCGTTGTCCAGATACAGGATCTGATCGGCCCGTGAGATAGTGGAAATGCGGTGAGTGATCAGGAACACCGCCCGATCCGTCGCCCAGGCGGCCAGACGATCCAGCACCCGGAGTTCCGTATCGGCATCCAGTGCCGCGGTCGGTTCATCCAGTATCAGGATCGGAGCGTCCTTGACGATGGCGCGGGCGATACTGAGGCGCTGGCGCTGCCCGGTGGAGAGCCTTCCACCCCGGTCCGACAGCATGGTATCGAGTCCCTGGGGCATGCTGTCGATGTATTCATCCACGCAGGCGACATGGGCTGCATGGCGGACAAGTTCATCGTCTGCGTCCGGGACCACGTAGCGGATGTTGTCGCGCAGGGACATGGCAAACAGGACATTCTCCTGCAGTGCGATGGAGACATTCTGCCGCAGGCTGTCGACATCGTATTGCCGAAGATCGAGTCCGTCGATCATGACGCTGCCGGCATCCGGGTCGTAGATGCGCGGCAGCAGGCTCATCAGCGTGCTCTTGCCGCAGCCGGTGGGTCCGACAATGGCGGTAACACTGCCGGGCGCAGCGGTGAAACTGACATTGCGCAGCACGGGTTCGTCGGCATCGTAACCGAAGGTCACGTTGTCGAATCGGACACCCTCGGTCAGCCCGGAAAGCGGCCGCGCATCCGGTACGTTCTGTACATCCGGTTCGATATCCAGGATATCGAAGACACGGTTCAGGCCCATGGCCATGTCCTGCACCGTCGCCCACTGGCGCAGTATGCCGCCACCGCGGCCACCGCCGATCACCAGATTGGCAGTCCCCGCAAGCTCCCGGGTTCCCCATTCATACGCCGCGAGATTCCAGCGCACGAAACTGAGTCCCACGAGGCCAATCAACACTGTCGCGAAGGTCTCGCGGCCCATGCTCGCCCAGATGCCCATGAAGAACTCCCCAACGAGCAGGAAGGTGGCGGAGATGGTGAACATGACGACGGTCACGAGAGCAATCAGGCTGCGCAGGCGGAACGCGGCATTGAACGCCACTACGGAATCCTGTTCGAACCGATGCTGCTCCAAATCCTCCATACCGGCAGCCTTCACAACCCGAATGGCACTGAATACTTCCTGGATACGGGACGTCACTGCGGCGTTGGTTTCCCGGGCAACCAGGGACCGGGCGCGCAGGCGCGGCGAGAACCAGCGGGCATAGAAGATCGCTGCCACTGCAACGGTCACCCCCAGGCCGCCCAGTATAGGGTCCAGGGCAGTCAGGAAAACCAGCCCCATGAAATACATGATCAGTGTCTGGGTCATGCTCACCACGGTATCGATGACGTTGGTCACCTGGGCGCTGTCCTGATAGACGCGATACACCGAGTCACCGACCCGGTGATCGCCATGGTAGCGCATGGACAGGCGATGCCAGCGCTCGATAAGTGAACTGCGCAAACCCTGATTGATTCCCTGCATGATCCAGGTCTTGTAATACGACAGCAGAATGCCCGGCAGTGCGATGACAAACAGCGCGATGTTGAACAGGATGAAATACCAGACCAGATCCTTGCGCTGTTCGTCGGTAAGCAGCAGATCGGAATCCGCCTCGGTTCTGACCGGGCGACCGCCGCCCCTGCCTCTGCCAACGGGTTCCGATCGCGCACCACGGCCAGCGACTGCACGCTGGCCTGTCCTGGGTCTGGCCAGGGGCCGATCGCCGGAATCCGCCTCGGCCGTCTCCTGCAAATCATCGTCCGCCCTTGCCGCAGTCGAGCGTGTGGCCGTGTCATCTGGCGGACGACTTCTGACTGCTGATTCGCCTCTGCTACCGCGACCGGGTGGCAGCGCGCTTCGTCCCTGTGTGCGGGCGCCTGCACGTCCACCTGGTGGCGCCTGGCCCGTTGTTTTTTGTTCAGGTTCCGCCTTTTTCGGCACACTGCCTTCTGCCATATCCTCACGGCCGATCAAGTCCGAGACGAATTCTGTCAGGGGCTCGCCCACCAGGATAGACTGGTTGATCACATCGGCGCTGAACAGTGCCGCAAGCAGGTTCAGGAACACGAACATCCAGACGATGCCGTAATAATAAACGAGATGCGCGCCGAGGCGCAGCCGGACCTTCAGGGCGCCTTGCTCATAGCGATACTGCACCATCCAGATGCCGAGACACGCGAGGGTCACCAGACCCACCTGCAGGTTGTCTCCGTAACCGGTGACGCCCAGAACCGCGGTAGCATTGGCGACGATGCCGATCACGATTAATACGATGGAAGCATAGACCTGGCTCTGTCCCCTTAAGAAGAGCAACATCCAGCTGAGCACGGTCATGGCGAAGGTGGCATAGAGCAACAGGTCCAGCTTGAAGTCCTCGCCGTAAGGCAGCAGACCGGTGAGGGGGCCCATCAGCATGACCAGGGTGACAATGGGTGGCGCATGATAGAAGGACCAGTCGGTAGTTTTGCGCTGTGCACCGTTTGCCGCACGCAGCACTTTCTCGCGCCAGTACCCCATCACCAGTGGACGCAGATGGGGCCAGGTACGGATAAAGATCAGCAGGACATCGGAGAACCTGCGCTGATCGACGTCATCGCGACCCGGTGGCTTCTCAAAGCCATCCCAGGTGCTCAGTGCATCCGCGCGGTCAATATTGCTCACCCTCTATGACTCCAGTTCCGCCAGCAGGGCGTCGTCTGCGGAGAAGTCGATATCGAACTGATCGCGACCCTCGCGCTGCCACCATTGATGGGCGTCCCGGAAACCGGTCTCGAGGTTGAAGTTCGGCTCCCAGTCGAGATGTTCGCGCGTCTTGTCGATGGACATGACCACAGAGCCGGAAAACGCCTCCCCCCAGTGCAGTAACCGCGGTTGCTGTTTGCGGGCGCGCTCCATCGGCACGTGAACGAGTTGCGCCTCCACGCCGGCGGCGCGACCCATGATCCGTACCACATCCGCGCTGCTCGCGTAGTCCGCACCGGACATGTTGTAGATCTCCCCCTTTGCGCGCTCATTGCCGATGGTGGACGCCATGCAGCGCGCGGCATCGTTGATGTGCAGGAACTGCACGATGGGCCAGCCCTCGCCGGGAATGAGAATGGGCCGGTCGGCGTCGAAGCGCGCGAAGAAAAATGGCTCTCGTTTCGGCACTGGGCAGCGCGGCCCCATGGAATGACCCATGCGAAAACAGGTTGCGGGGAAACCGCTGGCGCTGAATTCTGCCATCAGCAGATCTTCGCACTGCACCTTGCCGACGTTGTAGCCCAGTCGCCTATCGGTAATATCCGGGGAGAAACGAGGATAATCCTCGGTGACCGGTAGCGACAGGAATTCTCGCCTGTAGACCGCGAGCGCACTGGTGAACACATAGTGCTGAACGCGTCCCCGGAAAAGGTCGACCATGGGCTGCACATTCGCAGGGGTGTAGGCCGTGTTGTCGAATATTACATCGTAGTCGTCGCGATGATCGGACAGAGCCGCTTCGAATGCGCCCGGTTCTCTCCGGTCCGCGTGAATTCGTTTTGCGCCTTGCGGCAGCGGTGACTCGTGAGAATTGATGACGGTGACCTCGTGCCCCAGTTCTGCCAGCACAAATACCAGATCACGTCCGATATACCGGTTACCTCCCGTTACCAACGCTCGCATCATCTTCTCCCTTTGTCTGATAGTGAGTTATCGCCGCCAGCGCCACCAACAATGGTGACCACACCGGCAGTGCCGTCTACCGAAATCATTTGTCCGCTCTGAATGCGGTCGGTAATGTCTCCGGTACCGAGTACCGCCGGGATGTTGTACTCCCGCGCCACGATGGAACCGTGCGACAGGATGCCGCCCACGTTGGTCACTAGACCCACTGCCTGACTGAACAGATGCGTCCAGGCTGGCGTCGTCATCGGACAGACCAGGATGGCGCCGGGTTTCATGTTGCCGAAGTCCGCGGGCGACAGGATCACGCTGGCGGGGGCAGTGACCTGTCCGGGGCTGCAGGCATAACCTTCGAGGGTGTCCCCTTCGGGGTTGACTATCTGCACGGAGCCCAGCAACCAGTTGCCCTTCATGCGCATGCCGCCCATGCCGCGGCTTTCTTCCTGGTGTTCGTCGACTTCCGGAATGGGAATCTGCGGCGGATTGCGCAGGCGCGCGCGGGCGGCCTGGAGTTCGACCTGCTCGGCGGCAGATTCTTGCAGTTCGGGCATGGCCTTGCCTTCTTCCCGGGCACTGATCGCGTCCTGCAGTTCACTGGCGCGCAAATAGAATACCTGGTTCGCATCACCCAGCGTACCGATATCCGTCAGGCGGCGCCCCAGTTCCAACGCCAGGGAGCGCAGTACCGGCCAACCTGCCGCAAGAAAATAGTGGCCCGCTTCCCGCAGGTAATAATACCGTTTGGCCTCATCCAGCATATGATGGAATTCCGGGTTCAGTTGGAACTTGACGGGTTCGCGTTCTGCATCGGTCCGACTGCGCATATGGGTTTTTTTCGCCTCGCCGACAAAGTGCGCATCAGCATGTTTGAGCGCTTCCTCGCGCTTGCGGGCCAACTCGACCCGGCGCGCTGCGGGATCGTAGTCCAGCGCCTGAACCAGCGCTTGCAGGTTCAGCATGACGTTGGTCGGATCCTCGCCCGCCGTCGGCTCGGCAAAGTCCAGGGTCTGCACCTCGTGACCATATTTGTCGAGGTACGCATCGATCCCCTTTACTATATCGTTAGCATTTTCACTCTGCCTTAGCACTGAAAGAAGTCTGGGCGCCGGCGTCGTCAATACCAGATCCCTGACCAACGAGTCGCCGCGAATCTTCTGGACGACTTCCCACATCTGCTCTTCCGCCTCCATTGCCACCGACTGCATACCGGTCAGGAACTGACCGCTGGTAAACTTGCCGCCGCCATACTGTTCGAGAAAGCCATGGAACGATGAGTCTGTACCGCGGACGATCAGCATCACCGCCAGGAAGCCGTCGAACCAGTAGGTAGCATCGGCATGTGCAATCTCCCTGATGCCCGCAATCAACTGATCGCCATGCATGGCAGCAAGGTCTGCCTGTCGCCATTTGTCCACCACCGCGAGGTATTCCGGGACCCTTTCGTCTCGCCAGATGGCCTCCGTCTGTTCGAAGTTAGGCGGATTTCTGCGTCTCGGTGGAATCTCCTTGCCGCGGCGATAACGCTCCTTGATGGGCGGTCTGCCACCACCCATATAGACATAGCCGTTGACGGTAAAGTGGCCCCTGTACCCCTGCGAATACATGCCGAAGCCTTCATGCATCGCCAGGTTGACGTCATGGATCGCTCCATGGATGTAGACGTCTTCGAACAGCGGCGAAACAGGACCAGGGATATGCTCCGAGAGTTTCCGCTGGGCGATAACTGGTGACCAGGGAGGTGCATCCTCAGGCAACTCCCACGCGACGTTTATCGGCGCCGGCGGCAGGTTGGTGATGGGTCGGGACTGCAACAGAGACAGCGTCTGACCGGAAAATGCCCATTCGATATCCTGGGGCAGGCCGTCGTAATGCTTTTCCACCCGGGCGGCGAGGGCGGCGAGTTCCTTTATCTGGTCTTCCGTCAACGACGACTCTGCCCGTTCCTTCTCGGATACCGCT
>LXNI01001768.1_pt1 | contig 17291 bp, 19 predicted proteins | sample 809091 | NCBI WGS metagenome assembly LXNI01 (sample SAMN04870527, study PRJNA318959) | sponge metagenome | biome: 01000161; feature: marine sponge reef; material: water | host: Sarcotragus foetidus | place: Greece: Milos, Mediterranean Sea | collected 2013-05-29 | depth 5-7 m | reverse complement strand
CTCGGTCCGGCACCAGAAGTACCACGACACCGACATCCTCACGGTGCGGGTGGAGGCGCCGGGCGCGTAGGGGGGCGGCAATGGGGTCCTTCTTAAGACGCGGGTTCCCAATGCGATTGGCTGGATCCGTCTCCTGCCTGCTGGCGCTGCTTCCGGCCCTCGGTTGCGAGGAGCTGCCGGAGCCCGGTCAACGACTTGATCCCGGCGCAGATGCCCGGCCGGTAAGCGTAGTCGATTCTGGAGGAGTGAGCGTTGCCGGAATCCCGAACCTGCATGCCCTCGACCTTCCTGAACTCAGCCTGACGCTGCTTCACTCCACGGCCGACGATCTTGACCTGGTCGAGGTGGTGGGCGCGGTCCTGCTACCTGATGCGTCGCTGGTTATTGCCGACAAGGCTGCGCCCAACCTCAGCTTCCTGCGTCCGGACGGGAGCCTGCGGGCACAGGCGGGCCGAGAGGGAGAGGGCCCCGGCGAGTACACCGATATCTCGCGGATTGGGCTCACCAGCGATGGATCGCTGTTCGTCTATGACCGAGCCTTGCGGCGGTTCACGTTCCTCGATCGGGAGGGCGGCGTCATCGGGGTCCAGCGAAGCCGATGCACGGTCGCAACGGGAGAAGTCGTTCCCCTTGCGGATGTAAACGCGCAAGCCTTTCTCGGCGTCCTCGAGACCCGCCCCGATCTCCCACCGGGCGTGCAACGCGGTCCGCTGTTCCTGGTGGCCTGTGCCGGCAGGGAAGGATCACTCGAGACATTGGGGGAGTGGGCGGGCAAGGAGCGCTACGTCGCATCGAATCAGTGGAACGCCGTCGGATTCGGGCGCACGGCACTGTACGACGGACGGGGAGACCATACAGTCGTCGGTACGAACGACTCGTTGGACGTGACCCTGTACGAGGGCACGAACGTGCGTACCAGGATCCGCGGCGGTTCTTCCATGAGGAGGGTTACCCCGGGCGAACGCGAGGAATGGACCAATCTGTACCTGGACATGTTTCCGGAGATCGTTCGGGCGGACCGGAGGAGGAGATTGGCGCAATCAGATATACGGGATACGTATCCGGCGTTCGGGTCCATCAAGGTGGATGCCAGTGGCAGGATATGGATCGGAGAATACGCGAAGCTATCGGCCGAGCAGCGGCTTTGGACGATTCTCCGCCCGGACGGAACGCCGGTCGGCTCCATTCGTCTTCCCGTCTTCCGTCCGGATTGGCTGCAGATCCGTGAAGGCTCGATCACCGGCCGCGCGCTCGTTGAATGGGAAGTCACCATACCGAGCCCGGTCCATGAGTTGCTGGACATCGCCGATGACCGCATCGTGGTGCTGCGCAAGGATGAACTCGGTCGCGAATTCATCGAGGTATACGAGGTCGGGCCAGTAGCCGCCTTCCCCGGCCTCATGAACCACAATCGTCAGTCTTATTGAGCGCCCTCCTCGTCGTAGGACCGAATCGTGGCGGTCACCCAGCCCCGAGCTGGCAAGCCCGCGCGAGGTCCTCGTGCTCGAACGCCGACTCCATGCGATCGATTTCCCGTCGGCTGCCGCCGAGTCGTGCGGCGACCTCTCGCCACTCGGAAACGGCCTTCCCTGCCGCCCCCGCAATCCGTCCCGCCTGTTTCGGGCCCAGGCCGTAGTCCAGGACCGAGGGACGTTATGGCAATGGACGGGAAACGCCTCCGGAGTCCCTTCCCATCATCAACTAAAAACTTAGTTGACAGATCCGTTTCTGCTCCCCATCGTACCAACTGGTGTTCTTCGACCGCATGACGAGGAGAGACGATGAGCGACAACGAATCCGTACAGGTGCAGGAAGGCGCGCCCCTGGAGACGGCGAACGACCGCTTCAAGAAGTCGTTCGACACCTGGTTCTGGGGATCGGTTCTGGCCGCGACCGTGGTTCACTTCGTGGTGTTCCTGTTCTGGCCGAGCATGACCGCGGAGGACGTCTCCTTCGACTCCGAGGAGCTCGTGGCGATCGAACTCCCGCCCGAGATCGAGATTCCCCCGCCGCCCCAGGCGATCAGCCGGCCCGCGACCCCCGTGATCGCCGCGGCCGACATCAGCGAGGACATCACCATCGCGCCCACCACCTTCGAGGACAATCCGGTCGAGGAGCTGCCTCCTCCTCCCGACGAGGAGGCGGTCGACATCTCGGCGGCGCCGTCGTTCACGCCCTACACCGTCCGTCCCGACCTCACCAACCAACGTGAAGTGGAGCGTGCGCTTGAGCGGGAGTATCCCCCGATCCTGCGGGACAACGGCATCGGCGGGAGGGTGACGGTGCACTTCTTCATCGACGAGGAAGGGATCGTTCAGAACACCCTCGTCGCGGAGACCTCCGGATACGCTTCGCTCGACGACGCGGCGTTGCGCGTGGCAAACGTGTTCAGGTTCACCCCGGCGCTCAACCTGGACAAGGTGGTCCCGGTGTGGATCTCGCTTCCCATCATGTTCCAGACGCGGTAGCCGCTTCGGACGCGCCGGCACTCAGCCTATGGCTGCGAGGGACCGCGGTTCTCCGTCGTGCCACCGGTCTCACCGGTCTCCGTGCCGCCCTCTCGGCCTCTGGATCCGAACCAGAACCCGATTATGGGGCCGATCACGGCGACGACGTAGGAGAAAACGTCTTCGGCCCGGTCAAATTCTCTCACATAGAGAAAGAAGATGATCAAGCTGGAGGCCATCAGGGCGAAAGTCCACGCCATGATGTGGGTGATGATCGGCTGCACCATCCCCTTCCGGAAGACCGTCTCGAATGCGGTCCGGCGGCCGGAGTGTGAGCTTCCGGCCAGTCGAAGGACCAGCCAACTCAAACCGACGACCAGGATCAGGAGCGTTGCCAACAGCGGCCACCACTCGCCGAACCACCCTGACATGCCTTGTCTCCTCGTCACGTGCCGGACAACTATTGTGCGCGCTCCCAAGATGAGAGGCGGCTCTCACGTCAGCAAGTCATGCTTCGCACGGACTTGCACCTCCGTAACCCGGTAACCCTTCCCATCGCGGAACCCTCGTAACCCGGTTGACCCATCTCCATCGGGGAACCTTCGCGCCCCGTGGTGACTACTACGGTCGTCAACTAGTGCGGTAGTCGGGCCGGCGGCGGGTGTCGCCCCGGGGTCGCTACCCAACTCCGGAGGAGACCGATGATGAAGATCACACTGATGTCCCTGATGGTTCTCGGCATGGCCGGGGCCGGCCTGTCCGCGCACGTGGACGGCGAGAAAGCTCCGGCACCCGGCTTGCAAGAGCAACAGCCGGCGCAGGAGCGTGCGAATGCGGACAACCTCTACGATCTCGTGAAGCAGGCCCGTGCCGACCTCCGCGAGATGCGCGCGAGGGCGGGGCTCTCCGTTTACCGCGACCCGCAACGAGCGGGGCGCGTGAGCAACGAGGGTGGCGAGGGTGCGTATCTGTCGAAGATGACGAAGCTGGACAAGCTCTTCGCGAACGGGGCTCGTCTGGTTCTGCAGTTCGACCCGGCGACGCAGGTCTTCGTCGGCTCGGTGACGAACAGTACCGCACGGCCTCTCGCGCAGGTGCGCGTGGAGGTCCACCTGGACAACGGCACGGAACTCGGCCCGACGAGGCGCATCGATGTCGGTCCCGGCGGGACCGTGCCCGTCGAACTGGGAGCCTTCGGTAACGACTTCAGCGCGTGGGTCAGTCACCCCGAAGCCGGCGTCGAGGCGGGGCACGGCGCAGGCGGGGAGGAGGGTGAGGGAGAGGGCGGAGCAGAAGGGGGCGAAGAGCGCGGCGAAGGCGCCAACGAGCATGGCGGACGCGAAGGGCCCGGCGAACACGGAGGTGGCGAGACCGCCCGCCCGCGCGGCGCCGCCTACCGGCCGGTATACAACCAGCTCCAGATCCTGCGTGGCGAGATGCATGCGTTTGAGGTCGCCCTCGCGGCCAGGTCCAGGTAAGGGAGCGGTTGGAGGAACCCGTTAGTGACTACTCCGGTAGTAACCACCCGAGTAATCGTCCCCGGTCATATCGACGGAGAGCCTGTGATGAAGCGGAAGCGGCAACTGGGAGACCTGCAACTCGCCATCATGCGCGTGCTCTGGGAGCGCGGCGAGGCCCCGGCCATCGAGGTTCACGAGGCGCTCTTTGAAGAGCGGCGCCTCGCCGTCACGACCATCAAGACGATGCTGCGCAAGCTGGAGGAGTACGGATGCGTGGAGCACCGAACGAACGGACGACAGTTCATGTACCGGCCCGCGATCGCCGAGGCGGATGTCCGCAAGACGATGGTGGCCAGCCTAGTGACGCGGTTGTTCTCCGGTGACAGCACGGCATTGGTCAACCACCTGGTCCGATCCGGCGAGATCGACCCGGACGACCTGGAGGGCCTCAGGACGATCGTGTCCAGCAAGCGGAAAGGGGACCGGAAGGGGGAATCGAAATGACGGCGTGGCTTTTCACCTTCCTGGTCCACAGCACTCTGTGGTGCGGCGTTGCCTGGCTGGGCCTGCGTCTCTTCCCCGGGGCGCATGCGCGCCTGCGGGAAACAATCTGGCACACGGTGCTCGCCGCCAGCCTGATCACTCCGACGGTCCACTCCGTGACCTCGTCGGGCTCCGCCGTCTGGCGGCTCCCCGTGCCCACCTTCATCGCCGGCGAGGAGCGCCACGCCCAGGGCGAAACAGGCCATCGGGACGGCGTGGCCTCCGTCTTTTCGCCATCGGGCGAAGAAGCCCAAAGCCCCGGGATTGCGCTTCCTGCGGGCTGGTTGAACTCCGCCGGCACGCTATGGGTCGTGTTCGCCGGGGGCTTGCTCGCCCTCTACATCCTGCGGTTGGGGAAACTGCGGCAACGACTCGGCGAGCGTGAGCCGGTAGCGGACCCGCGGGCCTCGGGCGCGCTGGCATCACTCAGCCGCAGGGCGTCCCTGGCACCGGTGCCTCGTCTGACCGAAAGCGACGACCTGGGCTCGGCCATTGCCCTGGGCGTTGGGACAGGTCGCGAGATCTGCGTCCCCGTGCGCGCACTCCATGAACTGGACGAAGAAGAACTCCGTGCGCTTCTCGGTCACGAAGTCGCGCACCATCTGCGCGGAGACCCGATCCGGTTGGCGGTTCTGAACGTCTTCCAGGCCGTCTTCTTCTTCCAGCCGCTTTTCCGGCTTGCCGCGCGCGAGATTCGATGCGCCGCCGAGGAGCTGTGCGACGACTGGGCCGCCAGTCAGGTCGATGACCGTTTCGCGATGGCGAGCTGCTTGACCGAGGTGGCCGGATGGGTGATCGGCAGGGACCGGCGCACTCCGGTTCCGTGCATCGGCAGGCATCGCTCACAGCTGGAGCAGCGCGTTCGGAGGCTCATGTCCGGGCAGCGTTCACCCCAGGCGCCATCGTCCCCCTGGCGCCGCATGAGCGCGGTGGGCGTTCTGGTTCTCGCCCCGTTGTTCGCCCCGGCGGTGGCACCCGAACCGGAAAGGCCCCACGAGGACCAGCGCGCCGTCGAGGGCGCGCGACAGGGGGAACACGAGCAGCCGCGGGAGCACAGGTCTCCCACGAGCCTCGAGCACGACAACGACAACAACAACAATGAAGGAGAGACTCATGATTAGACATACAGCATCCCGTGCAGCGACCCTGGCCCTCCTGGCCATGGTGGCCGCCTGCGTCGACAGCCCCACCGAACCGGGCGAGTCGGGTACGCGTTGGAACGCCGACGAGACCGCGACCGATACCCGCAGCGGCGTGGACCTGGTCATCAGCTACGATGCATCAGGCCGGCGGTTTACCGGCACCGTAACCAACACGACCAGCGCGACGGTCACTGCCGTGCGCGTCGAAATCCACCTCTCCAACGGAACCGAACTCGGTCCGACGCCCAGGGTTGACCTCGCGGCCGGGGCGAAGCAGTCTGTCACGCTGGACGCTTCCGGTCAGAGTTTCGACTGGTACAGCGTGCATGTCGAGCTCGGTTCATCGTCGGGGTAGGCCATCGCCGGCGGTCAGCCGCTGCCATTGACCCCGTCCGAGAAGGGAGTCCCCATCATGCGCCAGCCGCTCACACCGGTTCTCTGCGCATTCCTGCTGGTGATCGCTGCCGCCGACACCCACGCACAGCAGAGAACCTCCGATCTGATCCTGGGAGCCGGAGCGACCATGGGCCTCGCGACGGATGAGGAAGCCACGGAGAGCCGCATCGGACGGAATGCCGCGGCAGGATTCTCCCTGCGGGTGATCGACCTGATCGGCCTGCGGGTGGAAGCCGGCTACATCGAGAAGGGCGCCGGGGCGGAGCTCAGCGAAGGCGATGCAACCGGTCAGGTGAACATCGAGATCGACTATCTCGTGCTGCGCGGTCTGCTCGAGATCGGCGGCGACTTCCATTTCCTCGCCGGTGCGAGCGTGGGGCGGGACAGGCGATGCAACGTGGCCATCGACGTCTCGGTCGAGGGGGTCGACCTGTCGAGGGAGCAGAGCTGCGACGATATGCGTATCGACACGAACACCGATATCGGGGTCACCGCGGGGGCCGGCTACAACGTCGGCCCCCTCGGCGTCACGGTGCTGTTCACCGAGGGATTGACCGAGATCTTCGCCAGCGACGAGGCACCGGAGGGCCGCAACCGCACCATCTCGCTCGTCGGATCCGTTCGCATCCCGATTGCCGGATAACGACTGCGGGCTGCCGGCAGTCGGGGGCCGCCGTTTCAGGTGATGGCCTCAGCCCCCGCCCCTGTTCAGCACCACCGCAATCAGCGCCCCCGCCGACCCATTGTTGACAACCCCGATCAGGGTGTGCCCGCCGACCGTGGCGAGTGTCTGAACGTCGTCCAGCGTGGCGTAGCCCATCAGCGCCATGCCCAGGCCCAGCAGAGCCCCGAACACGGCCCCGGCCTGGAACCCCTCCCAGCCGCTGATGACACCCCTCCAACTCAGGACGAGGGTGAGGACCGCCGCGTACAGGAGTTCGGCCAGGCCCAGCGCCCACCAGACGGGCATCGCCCTCGAAACCTCGTTGGCGAAGAAGTCTTCCAGGAACCCGTAGAAGACGCCGCCCACCACGAAGAGCGTGACCGCGCCCGCCCCCGTTGCCAGCAGGAAGTTCCTGGTCACGCGATCAGGGCTCCCCGTTCACGCGATAATGTCGTGAATCACCTCGCCGGCCACGTCCGTCAGCCGAAAATCACGACCGCTGTAGTTGTAGGTCAGCTTCTCGTGGTCGATGCCCATCAGGTAGAGGATGGTCGCGTGCAGGTCGTGGATGTGGACCGGGTTCTCGACGGCCTTGAAGCCGAAGTCGTCGGTGGCGCCGTAGGTCATGCCGCCCTTGATGCCCCCGCCGGCGAGCCAGATGCTGAAGCCGAACGGGTTGTGGTCGCGGCCGTTGACCACGCGGCCTCCCGCGCCCCCGCCCCCCGTCTCAAGCACGGGCGTGCGTCCGAACTCGGTGCCGCACACCACCAGGGTCTCGTCGAACAGGCCCCGTGACTTGAGGTCCTTGATCACGGCGGCGAAGGGCTGGTCGGAGTCGCGGGCGTTCTTGCGGTGCTGGAAGATGTCGGTATGGGCATCCCAGGGATCGCCCTTCGCGTAGTAGACCTGCACGATGCGCACGCCCCGCTCGATCAGCCGCACCGCCATCAGGCACCCGCGCGCGGTGCTCCCCGGGCCGTACAGCTTCTGGGTCGCCTCGCTTTCGCCGCGGATGTCGAACACGTCCGGGGCTTCGGTCTGCATGCGGTAGGCGGTCTCCATCACCTGGATCGCGCCCTCGATCTGCGGATCCTCCTCCTCCAGACGCTGCATGTGCAGCCGGTTCAGCTTCTCGATCAGGTCCACCTCGCGGCGCTGGCCATCGCCGTTCATGTCCTCGCCGCGGATGTTGGGGATGAGGCGCTCCGGGTCGAAGTCGTCCTCGATCCTCGGCACCTTGTCGGAGATGTAGGTGCCCTGGTGGATGGGCGGGAGGAAGGCGTTGCTCCAGAGCGGCGGGCCCACGACGGTGGGCTGATCCGGGCAAAGCACCACGAATCCGGGCAGGTTCCGGTTCTCGGTCCCCAGCCCGTACGTGAGCCACGAGCCCAGCGAGGGCCGGCCCGGCTGGATGTGCCCCGTGTTCATCATGAGCAGCGAGGGCTCGTGATTCGGGATCTCGGTGTGCATCGAGCGGATCACGCAGATGTCGTCCGCGCACTCGCCCACGTGCGGGAAGAGCTCGCTGACGGCGGTCCCCGACTCCCCGTAGCGCTTGAAGCTGAAGGGCGACTTCATGAGCGCGCCGGTGCGCCGCTCGGTCTTGATCTCGCCGGTAGGCAACGGCTGCCCGTGATACTTCTCGAGCTCCGGCTTGGGATCGAAGGTGTCGACCTGCGAGACGCCCCCGTTCATGAACAGGAAGATGACGTTCTTCGCGCGCGGCTCGAAATCGGGCCTGGGCAGCGGCGTGCCCATCGGCGACACGAGCCCGCTGGAGGCCTCGAGCATCGACGTCCCCATCAGGCTCGCGAACGCCATCATGCCGAAGCCCGCGCCCATGGTCTTCAGGGCCTCGCGCCGCGTGCGCGGCTCCCCGTGGATCATGCCGCAGCCCTGATGGTCACCGTGATGGTTGTCAGACATCAGTCCACATACCTGCCATATCAGTCCACAAACCTGTCAGTCCACAAACCTGAATTCCGCGACGCTGAACAGGGCGCGCGCGTACTGGACCCACGCCTGCATGGAGGCTCGGTACTCGGGTGTGTCGGGCTCGGGGTCCGCGCCCTCCTCGGCGGCGTCATCCTCTCCAGCCCTCGCATCCCCTTCAGCTCTCGCCTCCCCTTCAGCTCTCGCCTCCTCTCCAGCCCTCGCCTCCGCTTCAGCTCTCGCATCCTCCGCCGAGGCATCCGCTTCAGCTTCATCCCCGGACTCATCTTCGAGTTTCGCCAGCTCTTCCGCCAGGAACGCGGCACGGCGTTCCTCCAGGAACTCCAGGCCCGCCGCGATCTCGGCGTCGGTGACGTCCCGTGCGTAGAGCAGTGGATATGCGGCCTCGATCATCTCTCGATTGCGGAAAACGACGGAGATACCGTCGGTCACGGCGTCCTCTGCAGCGCCGTTGTCGTGGTCCCCGTTCCCGGTGCCGGCGCCAGCCAGCCCGTTGGCTGAACCGCCGTTGCCGGAGGCCCCATCGCCATTGCCGCCTGCTCCGTTCCCACTGCCGCCTGCTCCGTTCCCGGTGCCGCCTGCTCCGTTCCCGGTGCCGCCTGCTCCGTTCCCGGTGCCGACGCCACCGCTTCCGTCCCCGCCATCCTCCGCAACCAACTCCTCGGCAGCCGTCTCCTCCAGCAGCCTCTTCACGAACAGCTCCGCCTGCCTGCGCACGAAGGGGCTGTTCATGAAATACAGGCTCTGGCCCGGCACGTTGGTGGTGTAGCGGCGCTCCGCGGACAGGCTCGGGTTCGGGAAGTCGAAGGTCTGCAGGAACTCGTCGACCTGGAAGCGGCTCACCTCGCCGTAGATGGTGCGGCGGTTGTTCTCCTCGTCGCGCAGGCTCTTCGAGGGGCCTCCCACCGTCGCGTCCAGATCGCCGGACACGGACAGGATTGCGTCGCGGATGCTCTCCGCGTCGAGCCGGCGCCGGTCCGCGCGCCAGTAGTAGCGGTTCGCCCCGTCGATCTCCTCGTTGCCCGCGTGCTGGCCGCTAGCGCGCTGATAGGTCGCTGACAGCATGATGTCGCGGTGCAGCTGCTTGATCGACATCCCGCCTTCGACGAAGCGCGAAGCCAGATACTCGAGCAGCTCGGGGTTCGTGGGCCGCTCGCCCATCGTCCCGAAGTTGCTGGGGGTGTCGACGATGCCCGTGCCCATGTGCCAGCGCCAGACGCGGTTCACGATGACGCGCGCGGTGATCGGGTGCCCGGCGATGGCCTCGGCGAGCTGCAGGCGTCCGCTTCCCTCCGTGTACGGCTCGGCGCCCTCCTCGTCCAGCACGGTCAGAAAGCCGCGTGGCACCGCTTCGCCCAGGTTCGTGGGGCTGCCGCGGATGTGCAGCGCGATGTCGGTCAGGTCCTCGGGCTCCTTGTCGGCCACGCCCATCGCGAAGGGCAGGTCCGGGAGCTCCTCCTCCAGTTCCTCGATGCGCTCGCGCATGGCCGAGATGTGGTCCATCGCCACGCGCCCGAGCTGCCGCTCCAGCCCCCATCCGCGGAACCGGAACAGCCCCGGCGCCGGGAAGAAGGTGTCCAGCTCGTTGTCGAGGTCGCTACGGAAGATGTCGGAGTAAAGGTTGAAGCGCTCCCGCTCCATGGTCTCGAGCTCGAGCTGGTGCTGGTCGAAGAAGCTCTCGAAGCCGTTGGGCATCGGCGTCGACTTCACTTCCTCGAGCGGCGTGCCCTTGGCGATGATGCGGCTGTTGCGCTCCTCCAGCTTCTCCTGCTCCGCGACCACCTCGAGCACCAGGCGCTGGAAGGCATCTGCCAGCTCCCGGGCTTCCTCCTCCTCGGCGTCCCCGCGCGCGATCATCTCCTGCCAGTCGATGAGGTACGGGTAGTGCTTCGGCTCCTTGCCCAGGAAGCGGATCCAGCGCTGCAGCGTTTCGAGGTCGACCTTGGCCTGCGACGCGGCCTGCTCGGCCGGAAGCTGCGGCCTGCCGGTGACCTGCCACGCGGCCATCATGTAGCGCGACACCTGGAGCGAGAGGACGCGTGCCAACTGGTCGCCCTCGGTGCTCAGGTACTCGTTCAGGCTCTTCCTGAGGCCGTCGATGAACTCCTTTTCCTTCTCGTAGGCCTCGGCTTCGTCCTCTTCCGCGATCGGATACTCGTGATAGTTGGCATTGTTGAAGATGCCGGCGAGCGCGTAGTAGTCGTGCGTGCCGATCGGGTCGTACTTGTGGTCGTGGCAGCGGGCGCAACCCACGGTGAGGCCCAGGAAGCCCCGCGTGGTCACGTCGACGCGGTCGTGCCTCTCGTCCGCGCGCGCCACCGCGGGATCGGCGATGTCGTAGTACCAGGGGCCGCCGCCCAGGAAGCCCAGGGCGGGGATGGCGCGCTCGCGTTCGGCCTCCTCCAGCAGGTCCCCGGCGATCTGCGCCCTGACGAAGAGGTCGTAGGGCATGTCGCGGTTGAAGGCCTCCACCACCCAGTCGCGCTGGATGTAGGCGTTGGGATAGCGCTCGCGTCCCGAACCGCCCGGCGCCAGCCCGCGCGTGTCGTCTTCGCCGAAGCGGGCCACGTCCAGCCAGTGCCGCCCCCAGCGCTCGCCGTAGTGGGGGGAGGCCAGCAGCCGCTCGACGACCTTCTCGAAGGCGTCCGGCGAGGTGTCGTTGACGAAGGCCTCGGCCTCATCGGGAGTCGGGGGCAGGCCGGTCAGGTCGAAGGTGGCGCGCCGGAGGAGCTGTCGGCGATCGGCGGCCCCGAGCGGCTCGAGTCCCTGCTCGTCGAGCTTCGCGAGCACGAAACGGTCGATGTCGTCGTGGGCCCGGTCGGCGGGCGCGGGTGCGGCGGCGGCGGCGGCGTGGTTCGGCTCCGGTGCGGTGGGGGGGTCGGGTGCGGCAACGGCGTCGTCGAGGTCGGGTCCGGCGGGGCCGGATACGGCGTGGTTGGGCTCGGGTGCGGCGACGCCAGGCTCGGGTGCGCCGGCGTCGGCCTCGGGGACGGCGGGATCGGCCAGCGGCCGGAACGACCAGAAGTTGCGCTCCTCGGCCGTGACCCCCCGCCTCGGGATCGCCAGCGGCGCGGTGATCTCGGCCCACTCCGCGCCGGCCTGGATCCAGTCGATGAAGCCCTCGATTTCGGCTTCGGGGAGCTGATCCGCGTTGCGCGGCATCTGCAGATCATCGTCCACATGCCGGAGCGCGGCGATGATGAGGCTCTCTTCCGCGTTCCCCGGGATGATCGCGGGGCCGCGGCTGCCCCCCTGGAGCATCCGCTCGCGGGAATCGAGCCGGAGACCGCTCCGTTCGTCGTCGGTGTGGCACGAGAAGCAGCTGCGCTCGAGAACCGGCCGCACCTTGTCGACGAAGAGGCGGGCCCCGGGCGAGAGTCCCTCGTCGGCGAGGGCGAGAAGCCCCCCCGCGGCTCCCGCCGCGCCTCCGGCCCCTTCAGCGCCTTCCGCCACCGCCGGCCAGGGCGCATCCATGCGAATCCACTCGATGAGCCCCTCGATCTGCTGCGGTGTGAGCGGATCTTCGTCGCGAGGCATCTCCTGCCCCTCGATCTGGTGGCGCACCGTCTGGATGAGCAAGCTCCCGGACGGATCCCCGGGGATGATCGCCGGCCCGGAGTCGCCCCCGCGCAGCATCGCCTCCCTGGAGTTGAGGCGCAGATTCCCGCGGCGGAGTCGCCCGTGGCAGTCCATGCAGCTCTCGGCGAGCACCGGACGCACCCGGGTCTCGAAGAACTCTTCGGGGGTCTGCGCCGAGGCGGGACCGGCAGGCAGCAACGCGCCCAGGCCGGCGAACAGCACCGCGCCCAGCATGGAGAGCAGGAGCGCGCCCGGCCCGCGGAAGGGCAGGAGCGCGCCCGACAACATTGAGGGGGCGAGGCTGAAGATGGGCCTCATCGCGCGGACTCCGTCGACTCCTGGTGCGTGCCCTGACAAATCCTGGTGCGTAACCGACGAAAACGGGATACCAGTCTGTCATCGGGATACCAGTCTGTCATTATGCGACCAGGGCCGCAGGTACGCAACGCGCGCGCGGCATGCCACGGCACCTTACGGAGACTCCTCCATGGCCTCTCGCGCGGCGGCCTCGATCTCCCATGGGATCTCCGAATCGCGGTAAAGCGCAGCTCCGTTCGAGAGCGTGATGCCATCCCCCTTCCCAGGGGCGCCGCGATACACCGATGGGACCGGCGGCAGGGGCGAGGCTGCGGTCTCGTCCGGGGCGGCGCCATGAACCGATGGGACCGGCAGCAGGCCCGAGGCTGCGGTCTCGTCCGGGGCGGCGCCATGAACCGATGGGACCGGGAGCAGCGGGCCCGAGGCTGACTCGCCGGCGAGGCCACCCCCGGGCCGGGTGTTCCGGGCGATCATCTCCCTTCTCGCGCGGCCACGAGCCGCTTTGGGCCTCGTCGGCGCGTCGACAAGCATCCTCCCCTTCGGGGTGACGAAGAGCACGGTCCCGCCCCCGTTCACGGACACCTTCACTCGCCCCTCGTGGACGGCCCGGTGGTGCCTCCGGCAGAGTAACAGGGTGTTCCTGAGGCTCGTCTCACCGCCGTCGGCCCAGTGTTTCACGTGATGGGCCTCGGTGAACCTGCAGCCGCACCCTGGGAAGCGGCATCCGCGGTCGCGTTCCTCCAGCGCCCGCCGGATGTGGGGCGGAATCGTCCGACAGCAGATTAGATATAACACGAATAATGCCAACAGCTTGTGGCGACACCATGAGAGCGGTTATCCCTATTGGTATCCCTCTTTTGCGCGGAACTCATTGGATCGCAAGAGAGGTCCACGGATCTACGGACGTAGCGCTCCGCCACCTCCGCCAGCGCGCTCTCCGCCCGCACCTCGACGCCTACGGGGCTATCCACCGCCACGCGGCCGCGGTTCAACTGGAACACGCGGACGCTCGCCCGCACGGCCCCGAGAGGGTTCCCCTGAAACTGCCGCTGCAACGGGATTTCCCACAGCCCGAGCACCTGTAGCGTCCAGATGCGCGTACCCTCCACGGCGGCGGCGCGCGCTTCCTGAAGCATGAGGCGTTGGACGGCGGGAAAGAGCTTGCCGGGGACGCCGCGCGCGTCCACAGACTGAGCGTAGCCCAACATGTTGACGTGCAGTTCCAGCCGCTTGAACCGCTCCCGCACGAAGATGCGGACGGATGCCCGGAGGTCGCCGCTATCCTGCGGGATCATCGCGAGGACGGCCCTACGCAGGCCCCGGTCGATCCGGGCGTCCAGGACGGCCCCTATCACGCGGGTTAGCGACTGGACGGCCACGGGTCAGCCCTCCAGCGAGGCGGTGATGGTGAGTTCCCGGCGCCGCCTGTCGGACTCCGCGATGGACCGGATACGGAACGCAACGTTCCGGTCCGCGAGGAACACCCGGTTCAGCGCGGTTGTCCCGATGGGGCGTTGCAGCTTCAACCGCAGGGCTGCGGGCACCGACGCGTAGGGGACGGTCACCACGATGGCGCTGGAGATGGACAGCCCGTCGCCGACGGAGAAGTGAGACTGTCCCTTCATCGGCGACGGTGGCCCACACGCGATACTTCGTGTAGGGGTTGTTGCTAGTTGAGCGGGTCCACAACTCGACCTGACGGTCGTAATTGGCCATGGCCGGAACACTAGTTTCCGCCTTCGAAGGGGTCCATGGTGAACCTCAAGGCGACCGGCGGCCCGCCCGCACTTCGTACAGCGCCAGCCATCGCGGTCCAGCGCGCGTTCCCGGAGCGCCTTCCAGCGTTGGGTACGGTAGTGCTTTCGATGGCTCACCGGCGTTATCCTCCCTGACCGATTCGTGAACGGCCCCCCGAAACAGCGAGGAACGAAATGCAATCCCACCCCCGTCTACAGTTGGCGCTCATCATCCTGTTGTCCATGGCCCTGGGGTTCGCCATGCGCGGCGAGCCCGCCAGCGCCGGGCAGCTCATCCCGGCGCCTGGTGCCCCATCGGTGTCCGCGAAGTGCATCCTCGCAATCGGAGGGTTCCACAATTACGCGATGCAGGCGCAACTGCATTATTCAAACGGAATGGTTGCCGCCTCCATGGGCGGCGCCGGGGCTGTCGCGGCTCGGGCACTGGAGACACGCGGTGATGAGGCGCAGGAGAGCATGAGGGAGGACTTCGTGACCTTACGTCAAGAATGCGGGATCTAGCACACCCTCAAACCACCCTGAAGCCCGGCCCCGCCTGGGCGCTCTTGCGCGCGGCCGCCATGGCCCGCAGCCCGCAGGCGATCACGCAAGCGGACGCGGCGTCAATGCGCCGGTGCCGGTGGCGCTTCTCAATGCCCGGATTCCCGGCCGGATCCCTGCGGAGGACGGCGTTCGCGAGCGCCCAGCGGGCGATGGGGTCCGGTACGCTCCGGATCGTGCGCTCCGCTACGGCCCGCTGGAAGGCCCGCACGTCATGCGATCCGTCCGCAGTCGGCCCGGTGCCGACGCCGCGCCACTCCATCGCGACCGGCCGCCAGCCGCCGCGCGCGAGGCAGTCCAACAATTCGCTCTTCCGGTAGCGGTCCGCGCCCATCACGATCCGTTCCCCCTCCAGAGACTCGAAGACCTGGCTCAGGAACACTTGCCAAGTCCACGGCATGGCCCCCGCACTGAATCAGGAACCCGGCGTCCAGCGCGTCCATGCTACAGCGTGCCGCACCCGTCACGGCGGCCGCGTTCCAGCGGCTCGGGAATGGTGGACGCCGCGTGCCACCACTCGACGCGCCCGGACTCCCACACGGCGCAGGCGGCCGACAGCGACAGGGACGCCCCGAGATCCACGCCCAGATAGCAGAGTTCGGTCAAGCCGTTCGGCAAGAAGGCACAAGAACGAATCGGAGGACGCGGAGGCCGATCTTGGAAGCGGCGCAGAGTCCGACCGTTCTTGTCGATCATCCCCTGGACACGTACCATCCCGGAGCCGTGACACCGCTCTTGCGGCTCACCAACTCTTCGCAAGAACTCACCTAAGCGCCTGATCACCAGTCATTTACGATTCCATGCTCGACGAACTCAACGCGTTCTACGTGTCTCAGGGCATCTCTCCGCATGACTTCCGTTGCCTCTTCCGTCCCGTGTGCTCGGCGCGCGATCCCGACGCCTTCATCGAGGCGAGTGCCAGCTACGTGGGTCCACTCTACGAGGAGCGGCGTCTTCCGCGCTTGCTGTTCCTGTCGCTGGACCCCCCTGACGCCCATCGCTCTCCCCGGAAGCGCACTGCCGAAGCGGGCCGTCTTGCGGAGTTCGACATGGATATTTCGGAGCTTCCGAAGAACAGGCACTGGTACCTTACGCACGAATTGGCGTTCACGCTGCTCCGCCGGTTCAAGGCCGACATCGAACATCCCAGGCATACACGGCCTTACACTCCGCGTCACCTTCACGTCGCCAGCTATTTTGCGCACGTCAACAGCGTCAAGTGTTGCCAGCGGCCTGGCAAGGGGAAGGCCGATCCGCTGCTGTTCAAGATGTGCCGTACCTTCATTCCCGGCGAGCTGGAAGTCCTAAGCCCAGATGTCATCGTGACCCAAGGCAAGGAGGCGCAGACCGCCATCGACGCGTTGGTTTCTCAGCGTGAGGTGAAGGAGTTGAAGGGGGTTATCAACCCCCGAACGGGCGATGCCTACAAGCTCCCGGCTCGCTACGAAACGGGTTTCCTCAAGCTTCGCTCAAGGCGGAGAACTCTTTGGATTCAAACCTATCTTCCCAACAACTACGGACGCTTCAATCCGCAACGCATACGCTCTTGGCCTCTGTATGCGGAGAAGGTCGAACAGTTCTGGGCATCTCGATCAGGCTAGAGGGAAGCATCGGACGAGTAATGAGAACCATGGGTTGATCGGCACGGCACCCGTGCCGTCAAGAGTGTAGCCTGCCTTTTTGGCTGACGCCACCGACACTCGGCCAAACCTCTCCGTCTAACGGAGACGTGAAGCACGATGGACAGAGACAATAGAGAGGGATGGGCGACGATAGTCGGCATCTTCCAAGTCTTCGTCATGCTGGTTTCTGCCATGGCTGCCCTCGTTGCGCTCGTGTTCGGCGGCAAGAAGAAACTGGAATCTGGCCGCGTCTACGACGAGGCGAGAAGCAACCACGACGCGGCCGACCGTAGGTGTACAACGACCCTCGACGAATACATGGCGGCTTGCGACAAGTACAACGCGACTCTTGGCGGGGATTTTCGGGAGGGATCACCAGCTGCCGGTACACCACAAGCACTGGCCGCGAAGGCCGAAATGGTCGAAGCTCGTCGCAGGTTCGACGCTGCCTTCGACTCGAAAGAGGCGGCTTTCGGCGACTACCTAACGGCCATGCGCAAACGCGCCCGCTGGGGCGGGCGTTCGCCGCCACGTCCATGAGGCACGACGCCTTGGCTTGCTGGCCCGGGAGCTTGGCGCGGAGACCTTCAACGATCAAGGCAAGCTGTCTTGAACACAGGAGTTCGGTCCCTCGCGAACACGGTTCCCGGTCCGGGCAGGTGGTGAGAAGTGATTTCGCGGCCTCGATCCCGCAGACCGGTCAGCACGAGGCGCTGCACGTTCGCGCTGGGCTGGCGGGCTCCTACCCCGAATAGCCAGCCGGGTGGTCCACACTGTCGTCGGAGGTGCTCTCACTCGCGGCCGAAGCGGACGCTCTCGGCGACGGCGGATCCCGAGTTTGCCGCGCCCGCGGACGACCAGGCTTTCTGG
>LXNI01001767.1_pt1 | contig 17296 bp, 13 predicted proteins | sample 809091 | NCBI WGS metagenome assembly LXNI01 (sample SAMN04870527, study PRJNA318959) | sponge metagenome | biome: 01000161; feature: marine sponge reef; material: water | host: Sarcotragus foetidus | place: Greece: Milos, Mediterranean Sea | collected 2013-05-29 | depth 5-7 m | reverse complement strand
GAGGCCCTCGATCCGGCTCTCCGTGAGGCGGACGGTTGACATGCTTGCTCCTCCTGCATCCGGTTGCAGACGGGGGAGATTGCACTTGCAGTTGCACCCCAAACCTGCGATTGCACGAGGAAAAACAAACGCTGTTTCAATACCTTAGCACCGAAGGTGCGGCACGATGGTGTCACGGAAATTGCCCATCCAGATGCCGAAGCCGGGCTCGCTGTAGAGCTTCTCGTAGAAGGCCTCGCGCTCCTCGGGAGACAAATCCATCGCCTTGCGCCGGTCGGCATCGTGGATGAAGGCCCCGTGCGAGGCCCGGCAACGGGCGAAGATTTCGCCGTATCCGGCCTTGATCCGCGCCTGCTCGGCGGCGTCTATGGGCGCGTTGTGGAGCGGCGCGCACCAGTTCGGGCTGCGCTGGAATACGGTCAGGTGGCCTGCCGTTTCCGCGACTACCGGAATCAGCTGCACGGCGGTCGCGCCCGTGCCGATGACGCCGACCCGCTTGCCGGCAAGGTCCAGCGGCTCGCGCGGCCAGTCCGAGGTATGAAAGGAGACGCCGCGGAACGCGTCCATGCCGTCGATGTCCGGTAGTTGCGGCACGGAGAGCGGGCCGATCGCGGTGATGAGCCAGCGGGCGCGCGCGCGATGCCCGTCCTCGGCCTCGACTTCCCAGGCGGCCCCCTCCTCATCCCAGGCCGCGCGGACGATCCGAGTGTGGAAGCGGATATCGCGGCGCAGGTCGAACTTGTCGGCGACGAAATTCACATAGCGCAGCGTCTCCGGCTGGGGCGAGAAATGTTCGCTCCACTCCCACTCATCGAGCAGCTCCTCGGAGAAGGAGAAGCCGTAGCTGTAGCTCTCCGAATCGAAGCGCGCACCCGGATAGCGGTTCCAGTACCAGGTGCCGCCGACATCGCCGCCCGCCTCGAACACCCGCACCCTGAGGCCGAGTTCCCGGAGCCGGTAAAGCTGGTAGAGGCCGGAAATCCCGGCGCCGATGACGATCGCGTCATATTCTTCGCAGTCCGTCGCCAGGCTCATGCCACGAAACTCCCGCCGAGCTCGTCCTCGATGAAGATGCGCACGATGTCCTCGAAGCTGGAATCCGTCTCGAAGCCGAGCGCAGCGCCCCTCGCCGGGTCGAATTGCGTGGCCCAGCCATTCACGATCTCCTGGACGAACGGGTCGGGCTCGAAGGCCACGCGCGCCGCTACCCGCTCGCCCGCAACGGCCGCCAGCGCCGCCAGCATCTGCTCGACGGTGACGGTGAGCCCCGGCAGCGCCAGCATCCGCGCCGGCCCCCAGGCCTCCGCCGGCATGGCGGCTGCCTTCAGCACGGCATCCACGACCTTGCGCGGCGAAAGCACATACATCGCCTGGTCCGGCTCGACCGGACAGACGGCCTCCTCGCCCTGCAGCGGCTCGCGGATAATGGAACTCGCCCAGGTCGAGGCCGCCTTGTTCGGCTTGCCGGGCCTGACCACGATCGTCGGGAAGCGCAGCGCCCGCCCGTCCACATAGCCCTTGCGCGCATAGTCCTGCACCAGCAGCTCGCCAACGGCCTTCTGCGTGCCGTAGGAGGTCTGCGGGTTCAGCATCAGCGCGTCCGGGACCGTCTCCGGCATCCGGCCGCCATAGACCGCGACCGAGCTTGCAAACACGAGCCGCGCCGGCTGCGGCAGGCTCCGGGCTGCGGCCAGCGCATTCATCGTGCCCTGGAGGTTGACCGTCATGCCGAGGTCGAAGTCTTCCTCCGCCCCCGCGCTGACCACGGCCGCAAGATGGAACACCGCGCCCGTATCCGGGGCAATGACGGCGCACACCTGCTCGGGATCGCCGATATCGCCGATAACGGCCTCGACGCGCGGATCGCGCAACAGCAACGGATCGGGCGCGGCGCGGTCGAACAGCACGATTCGCTCAACCGGCTGCTCCCGGCCCGCCGAATCCGTGAGCGCATTGAGTTCGAGGAGCCGGAGCGCGAGCCGCCGGCCGATAAAGCCGGCGCCGCCGGTTATCACGACGCGCATGAGCCTTGCACCCTCCTGACAGGCAACGAGGTTCCGCAATTGGAACGAAATCCCGGACGCTCCGGGAACGGCGCGAAAATAGCCGCCCCCGCCAAGCCTGTCACGGCGCGGTTGCGGGCCAGCCCGCATTTCTCACCATGGTCATGGTCTGCGCGGTGCTGTCGGGCCGGCAGGGAAGGAAAGACGCGAAGCGCATCGTGCGTTGACGCGCGTGGGCGCACGGAGCGGGGCATCGGGCGAGCGGCTTGACGCACCCTGCCGGCCCGACAGCGCCGCCCTTCGGGTCGCGCCCAGGCGTCCGCCCGCGGCGGCGTAAACGCCGCCAACCAAACAAACTGCCGCGTTACGCGCGGCGGCGTAAACGCCGCCATCCAAACAAACTGCCGCGTTATGCGCGGCGGCGCGGGCCTCAAGCGTAAGCGCAGCCACGCTTTTCGGCCCGCTCCTTGCGGAGCGAACGCCTGGACGCGACGCAGGCCGTGACACTGGTGAGAAATGCGGGCTAGTCGTCCACCTCCGGCATCAGGACGAATTCCGGATAAGCCTCGATGCCGAGCTCCGCGGCATCCTGGCCGAGCTCCTCGACCGTTTCGGACACGCGCGCGCCCATCGTGTATTTGAGGCCGAGCCATATGACCAGCGACGCGGCGAAAACAAACGCGCCGACAGCGAGCACGCCGGTAAGCTGGACCAGCACATCGCCGCCCGCCGCAATGCAGACCGCCATCGTGCCCCAGACGCCGGCGAAGAGATGCGCCGGGATCGCGCCCACGACATCGTCGATCTTCAGGGTCTCCAGCACCTTCAGGCCCGCCGTGGTGACCGCGCCGCCGATCAGGCCGATCACGACGGCCCAGTGATGCTCGACGATGTCCGGCCCGGCGGTGATGGCGACGAGGCCGCCTATGGCGCCGTTGAGGCCCGCCAGCAGATCGATGCGTCCGAACAGCGGCCGCGCGAGCGCCAGCGCAGCCAGCACGCCGGCGGCGGCGGCGAGATTGGTGTTGGCGAGGATATTGGCGAGCGCCACGACATCGGCCGCCCCGCCGAGCGCAAGCTGCGAGCCGCCATTGAAACCGAACCAGCCCATCCAGAGGATAAACACGCCGAGCGTCACGACCGGCACATTGGAGGGCGGCGTGGCCCTGGCAGTGCCGTCGGCGCGAAACTTGCTCCGGCGCGGTCCGACGATGACGGCGCCGGCGAGCGCCGCCCAGCCGCCGGTCGAGTGGACGATGGTGGAGCCGGCGAAGTCCTGGAAGCCCATGGCGGCGAGCCAGCCGCCGCCCCAGGTCCAGGCGCCGACGATCGGATAAACGATGGCGGTCAGGATCGCGATGAAGATGAAGAACGAGCCAAGCTTGACCCGCTCCGCCAGCGCGCCGGAGACGATGGAGGCGGTGGTCGCCACAAAGACCATCTGGAAGAACCAGTCGGACATGACGGCATAGCCGTTTCCAACGACGGCCTCCGCCTTCGACGCATCGCCGCCCAGCAAGGCGACCTCATCCGCCGAGGTGCCGTAGAGGAAGGAGAAGGTCCCGATCCAGCCGCCCTCCTCCACGCCGACATACATGACGTTGTAGCCGATGAAATAGAAGGTGAGCCCGGCGATCGAATAGAGGCCGATATTCTTCAGGCAGATGACCGAGGCGTTCTTGGTGCGCACCGAGCCGGACTCGAGCATGGTGAAGCCGGCGCACATCCACATGACCAGCGCGCCCCAGACAAGGAAGGCGAAACTGTCGAGGACGAATTTCGTCTCGCCCTCGACGGCCGCTTCGGCGGCATCGGGATGGAGAATGACGAAAAACCCGCCCAATACGGCAAGCGCTGCCGCAACCCAAGACAGAAGGGCGGGTGAGGCGGAGGACGGTCGTCGCTGCGGACGAGATCTGCGACAATCTTTTGCGTGGGTCATGATTCCTCCCAATAGGACGGTCTATGCGGACCCCGCCGCCATCGTCCTGCCGAACCTGCAAGAGCGGAGCGCATTATACCCGATTCGCATATTATTTCGGCGGCCTGCTCGCGGAATCCGGCCGTTCTTCGACCCTTGCGAGACGGCAAGCGGTCGAACGGGCGCGCTTGCGCCGCGCTTACCCGCCGACCCGGGCTATTCTCCGGGCCATCCATTCCACATAGGCAGTGCGTGTCATGCCGCGCCGCCGCGCTTCGCGGTCCATGAACTCGACGACGCCTTCGTCCAAAGTCAGGTTGGCGCGAATGCGTCTGGGCGACGGTCGAATGAGCGGAACCGATGCCAGCGCGCAGCCGATAGGAACCGCGACCTGTTCTATGGCGCTCGGCGGTTCGAGGGCACTCCCGTCCCTCTCGGCTTCGACAGACGCATCCGAGAGCGCCTCTTCGGCGTTGGCCATTGCTTCGTCGAGGGTTGCGCTGCGAGCTTGTTTCTATCGTGCATATATTTGCACACCGATGGTTGGGGCAAGAAGGTTGGTCGACAGGTTTCGCCGCACCATTTTCGGAATCCGTCGCCGGCGGGCTATGGTGGCGCGGCAAGTGCGGCGGAGGCGGCGATGACGGACAGGGCGGCGTTCTACGAGCAAATCGGGGCGCGCAACCTGGCGCCGCTCTGGGAAGTCATGGCCGGGCTGATTACGCCCGAGCCTGCAAGCGCCTGCCGCCCGGCGCTCTGGCGCTGGGACGATGTGCGCGGCTCCGTCATGGAGTCCGGCGCCGTCATCAGCGCGGCGGAGGCCGAGCGCCGCGTGCTGGTGCTGGAGAACCCGGGGCTCAGGGGCACCTCGCGCATCACCACCTCGCTCTATGCCGGGTTGCAATTGGTTTTGCCCGGCGAGGTCGCGCCGGCCCACCGCCACAGCCAGTCGGCGCTGCGCTTCGTGGTGGAGGGCGAAGGCGCCTACACGGCGGTCGAGGGCGAGCGCACGACCATGGCGGAGGGCGATTTCGTCATCACCCCGCATTGGACCTGGCACGACCACGGCAATGATTCCCGCCAGCCGATGATCTGGCTCGACGGGCTCGACATCCCGATGGCGCAGTTCTTCGACGCCTCCTTCGCGGAGCGGCTTGGCGACGACCGCCAGCCTCTCTCCCGCCCCGAGGGCGACAGTCTCGCCCGCTACGGCCAGGGGCTGCTGCCGGTGGACCAGCAGCCGGGCGCGCTGGCCTCGCCCGTGTTCAGCTATCCCTATGCCCGCTCGCGCGAAGCGCTGGAGGCGATGCGCCGGCGCGAGGCCTGGGACCCCTGCCACGGTCTGAAGCTGCGCTACGCCAACCCGGTGGACGGCGGCCACGCCATGCCCACCATCGCCGCCTGTCTTCAATTGCTCCCGGCCGGCTTCGAGACCGCGAGCTACCGCGCGACCGACGCGGCGGTGTTCGCCGTTGTCGAGGGCAGCGGCGAGACGCGCATCGGCGAAGACGCGGTCTTCTGCTGGGGGCCGCGCGATATTTTCGTTGCGCCGAGCTGGCATGCCGTGCGGCACAGCGCGCACTCCGACACCGTGATGTTCAGCTTCTCCGACCGCGCGGCGCAGGAGAAGCTCGGCCTCTGGCGCGAGGACCGCGGCAATGCCTGAGCGCCGCGGCAAAGGAATACCGGCAAGGGCGGACGGACGATGACCGATCTCGACACGGGCCTGACCGCCTGGCGGATGACAAGCAATCACAACCGGATGATCGCGCTGCAGGCGGACCGCAGGCCGGCGCAGGACGGGCCGGTCGAGATCGCCTATTTCGGCAGTTCGGCCTTCCGCATCACCTCGCCAAGGGGTGTGACCGTCATGATCGATCCCTGGCGCAACCATCCCTCGCGCCGCTGGGACTGGTATTTCCGCGACTTCCCGCTGACGGCGGTGGATATCGGCGCGTCCACCCATGCCCATTTCGACCACGACGCGCTGCACCGGCTGGACGCGCATGTGCTGCTCGACCGGCCCATCGGCCGCTACGAATTCGCCGATGTCGCGATACGCGGCATTGCCGACAAGCACGCCACCGATTCGAGCGCCGCGCTTTACGACTTCAAGAAGATCCACGCGGCCTTCGGCGGCGCGAACATTGAGCCGCCGGACAATCCGCGCTCCTGGGACAACTGCCTGATTACCGTCGAGACCGGCGGGCTGCGCATCCTCCATTGGGGCGACAACCGCCACAACCCGCCGCCGGAGGTCTGGGAGGCGCTCGGGCGGATCGACATCGCGCTCCTGCCCGTGGACGGCTCGCAGCATGTCATGGGCTTCGCCATGGTGGAGCACATCATCGAGACGCTCCAGCCCCATGTCGTCATCCCCCACCACTACTATATCTGGGACGTGGTGCAGCGGCAGAGCACGCTGCAACCCGCCGGGCCCTGGGTGAACTCGCGCGGCGCTGCCGAGACGCTGGACGGTCCGAGCCGGAGCTATGCGGCCGCGGATATTCGCGGTCTCGACCGCATGGTCCATTTCTTCGGCGACCATGTCGCGTTCGACAAACAGGCCTGGCACGGGGACGGCCGGTAACCCGGTCTCCCAACCCTGCCGGATTCACGGATTTCCGGCGGCGCCCATGCGGTCACGGACCCCGTCCGGGAGGGGCAGACCCCCGAAAGTGTCAGCATATTTCATGCGATGTCATGATCCGGATGCCGAGCGCGTATATGCCATAACCTGTTCCGGCATGTGTTCTCCTCTGGATCGGCTCTGCTGGGCTATATGGCTACGAATGTCCGGAAAATCCAGTTTTGTGAGTATTATTTCATAATGGAGAACAAGAGAAATATGGGCGTGCCATGGACTTCCAATCCCGGGATCACTTCCGGGTCAGGGAAAATTCGATGCGGCGGTTGCGGCGATAGGCTCCGGGCGTATCCGCCGGGTCGAGCGGATGGAACTCCCCGAAGCCGGTGGCGGCCAGGCGCGCGGCCGGCACGCCCGATCCGACCAGGAGATCCACCACCGCAATCGCCCGCGCCGCGGAGAGCTCCCAATTGCTCCTGTAGCGCGCATCGCGCCGGAGTTGCCGCCGGTCGGTGTGGCCGTCCACCCGGAGCACCCAGTCGAGATCTTCCGGAATGCGCGCCGCGACATCCGTGAGCGCCGCGCCGATCCGGCGCACATTCCGGCGGCCGTCCCTGTCGAGTTCGGCGGAGCCGCTCCCGAACAGCACCTCGGCGGGCAGATAGAAACGGTCGTCCTCTGTCTGCACCAATTGCTGGCCGGCCAGCGCGGCGCGCAACTGGCCGACAAATTCCGAGCGGAAGCGGCGCAGCTCGTCGATCTTGCGCACGAGCGCGCTGTTGAGCCGCGCGTCGATCACCAGCGTCTCCGCCGCCTCCGCCTTCGCTTCCGACGCCTCCAGCGCTGTGTTCAGCCGCCGGACCTGTTCCCTGAGCGCCTGGATATTGGCTGCCAGCCGAGCGATCTCAGTCTTTGCCAGACGCGCTTCGGCCTCGGCCCGCTCGGCCCTGGCGCGCAGGCGGGCGACGCGGTCGGTCTGCTCGGCCCTCTCGGCCTCGAGCTTCTCCCTGGCGGCCGCGAGCGCCCGGCGGAGCGCGTCCAGCCGCTCGATTTCCGCGATCTGCTCGTCGATCCGTTGGCGCAGCGCGGCAAGGCGCTCCTCGCCTCCCTGCTCGATGGCGTCGAGGTCAGCCAATTGATCCCGGAGCCGGGTGTTTTCGACCGCGAGTTGCAGGACGCGCCGTTCCGCCTCCTCATAAAGGGCCCGATCCACCAGTTCGGTCGCGCCGGCCTGGCCGCCCGCCGCAACACCGCGCCGCAAGTGCAGCTCCTCGCGGGCTTCCGCGAGGCGGTTGCGTGTCAAGGCAAGCTGGTCCCGCAGCCGCGCCGCCTCGGCCAGCGCGTCGTCTAGTTGCTTGTCGGCGAGGCGCCGGCCTGCCGCGCGCTCCGCGGTCGCTTCGGCAAGCGCGGCCTCCAGCCGGGCGGCCTCGGCCTGCCGCGCATCGCGTTCGCCCGCCGCAGCGCGCAGCCGCTCCCTGAGCGATGCCGCCTCCACCTGTGCCGCCGCCAACGCTTCCCGGAGCCGGACCGCCTCCGCCAATTGGACGTCGCGCTCGGCCTCGACACTCTCGAGTTGCCGGGCGCGGTCGGCGGCCTCTGCCTGCGCCGCCGCCAAAGCCTGCCGCAGCGCCGCGATGTCTTCTTTCGCCGCCTCCTCGCCCGCGATAACGGCCGCCTTCAGGCGCTGGATGTCCTCCTGCCCCGCGGCCCGGGCGACTTCGGCTTCCGCGAGGCTTGCGGCCAGCGCCTCCGCCCTGGTTCCGGCAGCCTCCAGCGCCGCCGTCAAGGCGGCGATGTCCCGCTGCCCGGCGAGGCGGGCGGCCTCCGCTTCACCGAGCTGCGCCGTGAGCGAGCTTGCCTCGCCTTGCGCCGTCGCCAGCGCCGCCTCGAGCGCCGCGACGCGCGCCGCCGCCGTCTCCGATTCCTCCGAAAGCGCCGCCCGGAGACGCGCGAGCTCGTCCTGGCCGGTGCGCCGGCCCTCCTCGACAGTCGCAAGCCGCGCCGTGAGCTGCCCGATTTCCTCCTGCGCCGCCGTCAATGCCTGCTCCAGGGCCGCAATGCGCGCCTGCGCCGCCTCGGCATCCCCGGTGCGCGCCGCTTCCAGCCGGGCGATCTCCTCCTGCTTCGCGGCCCGGTCGGCCTCGACATCCGCGAGGCGCCCGGACAGGCGTCCGATGTCGCGCTGCGCCGCCGCCATGTCCGAGCGCGCTGTCTCTGCATCCGCCGTCCTGGCCGCCGCCGCCTGTTGCAGCTGCTCGGCGAGGCGTCCGATTTCCGCCTCCGCCGCCGTCAGCGCCCGCTCCAGCTCTGCAATATCGGACTGCGCCGCCTCGGCCTCCTCTGTGCGGGTGGTTTCCAGCCGGGCGATCTCCTCCCGCCCCGCCGCCTGCCCGGCTTCGGCGTCCGCCAGCCGGGCGGAAAGCCGGCCGATCTCGATTTCGGCAGTCGCCAGCGCCTTTTCCAGGGCGGCGACATCGGCCGCCGCCGTCTCGGTGCGTTCCGCCAGTGCGGTCTTGAGCCGGGCCGCCTCCGCATTCGCCTGGGCGAGCGCGCGGCGGGCCTCGCCGAGCGCCGCCCGGAGCCGTTCGGCCTCGGCGGCCTCAGCCTCGCCGCGGGCGCCAAGCGCGGCGAGCTCGTCCTCCAGCGCCGCGCGCGCGGCCGTCAGCCCTGCAATCATCCGGTTGAGCTCGGCGAGCACCTCTGCCTGCGCGGCGATCTCCTCGCGGCTCGCCACCAGCATGGCGCTCAACCGTTCGATCTCCCCGGCGCGCCCGGCGGACTCCGTCTGCACCGCCTCGAGCCGGGCCATGAGCGCCGCCGCGTCCCGGTCGCGCGCGGCGAGGCGTTCGAGATTGGCGGCCAGCAGCCGCCGCGCCTCGGCGAGCGCCTTTTCGACATCGCTCTTCTGCTGGCGGGACTCGGCGAGCGCCGCCTCCAGCGCGTCCCGGCTGCGCTGGAGCGCGATCAGATTACGCTCCAGACGCTCGATCTCGCTCGCCTGGATCTGCGCCCGGTCCCGGCCCGCGGCGGCGCTGTCCGTCAGCCGGACGAAGTCCTCGCGCAGCAACGCGACCGAGCCGGCAGCCGTTTCGGCCTCGGCCGCCATCGCCTCCAGCCGGCCGGCATAGTCGTCGCGCGCACTGGTGACGAGGCGCAACTCCGCCGTCAGCGCCTCAAGGTCCTCGCGCAGGTCCTCATTGGTTGTCCGCTCGAGCGCCAGCATCTCGGCGAGCTCGGCGAGTTCGCGGTTCAGCCGCGACAACGCCTCGTCGCGCCCGGACAGCGCTTCGTTCAGGAAAAACTGCGCCAGCACGAAGACCATGACGAGGAAGACGACGACCATCAACAGGCTCGCCAGCGCATCCACGAAGCCCGGCCAGGTATTGATGTCCCGTCTGCGTCTGCTCGTCCTGCCCGCCATGTCGATGCCGGTTGCCGCGGTCCTCCCGGTTCAGAGGCCCAGAATATCCCGCATGGAGTAGAGGCCGGGCGGCTTGTCCGCCAGCCAGCGCACGGCCCTGAGCGCGCCGCGCGCAAAGAGCGAACGGTCCATGCAGCGATGGGTGAGCTCGAGCCGCTCGCCCTCGCTGACGAACATCACCGTATGCTCGCCCACCACATTGCCGCCGCGCAGCGTTGCGAAGCCGATATCGCCGGCGCGCCGCGCGCCGGTATGGCCCTCGCGGCTCCATTGCGCCACGCTGTCCAGTTCGACGCCCCGCCCCGCCGCAGCGGCCCGGCCGAGGCCGACCGCTGTGCCCGAGGGCGCATCGACCTTGTGCTTGTGGTGGATTTCGAAGATTTCTATGTCGTAGTCCTCGCCAAGCAGGCCCGCCATGCGTTCCACCGCTGCGAACAGCGCGTTGACGGTCACGCTCATATTGGGCGCATAGACCATGGGCAGGCTCTCCGCCGTCCGGGCGAGCGCCGCCTCCTGCCCGGCATCGAGGCCGGTTGTGCCGATGACATGGCGCGCGCCGGCCCGGGCCGCCATCGCGGCATGCTCGACAGTGGGGCCGGGCAAAGTGAATTCGATCGCCGCATCGGCCGCCTCGAACACCGCCGCGGCATCATCGCCTATGGCGACTCCGCCGCCGAGGTCGCGCCCGATCGCCGGATGGCCCGGCGCCTCGCAGGCCGCCACGAGCTCCAGATCGTCGGCCGCCTGCACGAGTTCCACCAGCAGCCCGCCCATGCGCCCGCCGGCTCCGATGATTCCAATGCGCATTTCCGTCCTCCGGCACTTGCGGCAACAGGGCTGCATGTAGCATGAAACGACCCGAAATGACTGAAGCTCGTATCTATGTCCTCGGCAATGAGAAGGGCGGCACCGGAAAATCCACGGTGGCGTTCAATCTCGTTGTCGGCCTGTTGCGCGCCGGCAAATCCGTCGGCTGCATCGATCTCGATCCGCGCCAGGCGACGCTGGCGCGCCAGGTGGAAAATCGCCGCGCCTTCGCCGGGCGCACCGGCGTGGCGCTGCCGGAGCCGGAAGTCCAGATCGCCGACGGCGTCGAAGCGCTCGAAGACGCGCTCAAGGCGCTTGCGGGCCGCCACGACGCCGTTGTCATCGATACCCCGGGCCGGGCCGATCCGGCCGCCCAGAGCGCGCATGCCCATGCCGATGTGCTCATCACGCCGTTGAACGACAGCCATGTCGATCTCGACCTGATCGGGCGGCTCGACGCCGGCGGCCGCGCTTCGGCGCGGCCGGGCCTCTATGCCGAGGCGGTCTGGAAGCAGCGCATGGTGCGCGCCGCCTCCGGGCGCAAGGCGCTCGACTGGATCGTGATGCTCAACCGGGTGCGGCAGGTCGATTCCCGTAATACGCGCGAGGTCCGCGGCCTGCTGCAGAACTTCGCCAAACGCTTCGCCTTCGAGGTCGCGCCCGGCTTCGGCGAGCGCACGATCTTCCGCGAGATGTTTCCGGACGGGCTCGGGCTGATGGACCTGCGCCAGCCGGGTATCGACCGCGCGCTCTCCATGAGCCATGTCGCGGCGCGCAATGAGGTCCGCCGCCTGCTCGACATGCTGGGAGTGCCGCCGGTGTAGGGAGTGGTTCGACCCGGTTGGCCCGACCGGCCGCCGCATCCGGAGTCGGTCCGCTCCGGCGGCCCTCGGCGCAGACTCCTAGCTGTCGGAGCCGGCCTGCGGCGCTGCTCCGGCCATGAAGTCGAAGTCGCAACCGCGGTTCGCCTGCGTCACGGTGTCCAGATAGAGCTTGAGATAGCCGCGCTCCGAACCGGCATGGGCCGGCGGCTGCCAATGCGCGCGCCGCCGGGCGAGCTCCGCCTCGTCCACCAGCAGGTCGAGGCGGCGCCCCGGCGTGTCGAGGCGAATCCGGTCGCCCGTCCGGACGAGCGCCAGCGGCCCGCCAACCGCTGCTTCCGGGCAGCAATGCAGCACGATGGTGCCGAAGGCGGTCCCGGACATGCGCGCATCCGAAATGCGCAGCATGTCACGCACGCCCCGGGCCGCGAGCTTCTTCGGAATCGGCATCGAGCCCGCCTCCGGCATGCCCGGCGCGCCCTTCGGCCCGGCATTGCGGAGCACCAGAATGTCGTCCTCGGCCACATCGAGGTCCGGGTCGTCGATCCGCGCTGCGAGGTCCTCCAACCCGTCGAACACCACCGCCCGGCCTTCGTGGGTGAGGAGGTCCGGGCTCGCCGCCGACTGCTTGATGACGGCCGTGTCCGGCGCGAGCGTGCCGCGCAGCACGGCGACGCCCCCTTCCGGCCAGATCGGGTTCGCCAGGGGCCGCACGACCGTCTGCTCCGGATGTTCGTTAGCGGCCCCGTCGATCTCCTCGCCGAGCGTGCGCCCCGTCACGGTCAGCGCGTCGAGGTTCAGCAGCGCCCTGAGCTCCTTCAGGATCGGCGCTGCGCCGCCAGCCCGATGCAGATCCTCCATATAGTGCTGGCCGGAGGGCTTGAGGTCCACCAGCACGGGCGTCTCCCGGCCCATGGCGTCGATGGCGTCGAGGTCCACATCGATGCCGAGCCGGCCGGCGACCGCCGCCATGTGGATCAGCCCGTTGGTCGAGCCGCCGACGGCGATCAGCATGCGCAACGCGTTCTCGAAGGCCGCCGGCGTCATGATCCGGTCGGGCGTGAGCCCTTCCGCGGCCAGCGCCACGGCGCGCGCGCCGGTGGCCTCCGCATGGCGCAGCCGGTCGGCATGGACCGCCGGGATGGCCGCGCCGCCCGGCAGCATCATGCCGATGGTCTCGGTCATCAGCGCCATGGTCGAGGCGGTGCCCATCACCATGCAGGTGCCGGCCGTCGGCATCAGCCGCCCGCCGGCAAGCTCGATTTCGGCTTCGTCCATGGCGCCGGCCCGGTAAAGGCTCCAGAGCCGCCGGCAGTCCGTGCAGGCGCCGAGCCGCTCGCCCCGGAAATGCCCGGTCATCATCGGCCCGGTCACCTCCATGATGGCGGGAACGCCGGCGCTCGCCGCCCCCATCAGCAGGGCCGGCACGGTCTTGTCGCAGCCGCCGATCAGCACCACCGCGTCCATCGGCTGAGCGCGGACCATCTCCTCCGTGTCCATCGCCATCAGGTTGCGCAGGAACATGGAGGTGGGATGCGAGAAGCTCTCATGGATCGAAATCGTCGGGAAGCGGATCGGCAGCCCGCCTGCGTGCATGACGCCGCGCTCAATGGCGGCGATGAGCTCCGGCACGGTGCGGTGGCAGCCATTATAGCCGCTGAAGGTGTCGGTGATGGCGACGATGGGGCGTTCGAGGGCCTCGTCGGAATAGCCCATCGCCTTGATGAACGCCTTGCGCAGGAAGAAGGAGAGCCCGGCATCGCCGTAATGGGCGAGGCCGGAGCGGATGCCGTCGGTCACGGGTGGGGCGCCTTTCGGGTTTTGAGGCGGAAGGGGGAGAGTTTGCGGCCCTCAAGGCAGAGGGCCAAGCCCGATGTGTCAGGGAACGCCATGTTTTGTCATGATCGGCATGCTGAGGGCGTATGTGCTGTTGACGATTCCGGCATAGGTCTGTCCTTGCCGCTCCGTTCCACGGGACCCTGATTTCCGCGCGCGGCCAATGCCGGACGCATGCCTCCCTTGTGCTTTTCCGGAATTTTCCGCGCCGGCGAGACGGCCCGGCGGAGGCTCCGCCGTTCCATCTCATCTTGTCACGAATTTTCCAGTTTCAAGCCTGTTTCAGGAATTATTTCAAAGAGAACCGCATGAGCCTGGTCGCCGCACCGGCTCCCGAAGAACGAGCTCCGCGCCGGGTTTCCGGCATCAGGCGTCAGGCGTCGTCGGCCGACCAGCCGGCGAAACGGCCCGGCCAGACGGCAGGATCGACCATGCTGCGCGGCGGCTCGCCGGCGATCACCTGGGCGATCTGATCGGCGACCCCGTGCATCATCGCATACACGCCCTTGTCCGTATTCGAGGCGATATGCGGGGTGACAATGACATTGTCCATCGCCAGCAGCGGATTGTCCGGCAGCGGCGGTTCCGGGTCGGTCACATCCAGCGCGGCGCCGGCCAGATGGCCGTCCTGCAGCGCCCGGATCAGCGCATGTTCGTCCACCACCGGCCCGCGCGAAGCATTGACCAGATAGCCGCCTTCCGGGATGAGGCGCAGCGCCCGCTCGCCCGCCAGATGACGGGTGGCGGGCATGAGCGGCACATGCAGGGTGACGAATTTCGCGTCCCTGAACACGGAGTCGAGATCGTCCGTCAGCGTCACGCCCTCCGGCGTCTCCTGCCGCTGGTCCACAAAGGGGTCGCAGACGCGGACATTCATGCCGAGGCCCAGCGCGCAGGCCGCCGCCACGCGCCGCCCGATGCGGCCATAGCCGACGACGCCGAGATTGCGCCCCAGCAACTCCGTGCCGCGCATTTGCTCGCGGTCCAGCGGCCGGCCTTCCCTCAGGAAGCGGTCCCCGGTCATGACGCGGGCCGCAAGCGCCGCCAACAGCGCGATCGTGTGCTCCGCCGTGGACTGCGATGGGGCGTCGGGGTTGTGGATCACGATAATGCCGCGCTCGCTCGCCGCCTCCACATCGATCTTGTCCACGCCGATGCCGGGCGTCGCGACCATCTTCAGGCGGTTGCCGGCGCGCGACATGAACGCGGCGTCGATCGGCCCGCGGCCCGCAACCACGATATCGGCCCCTGAAGCCCGCTCCAGATCCGGATCGACGACGACATCCGCCATGTCCCGGATCCTGTCGGTCGCCCCCATTGACAGCTCGTTCTGCATCACCACCTTGACCGGCATTCCGCTTCCCTCTCTATCTGCCCCGTCTGCCGCGTTATACACGCGGATTTACCGGGAGTCGCAACCAGCATGGCTGAACGCCACACAACCGTCGGCATAGACGGCGACAGATTCCTCATCAATGGCGCGCCAACTTATGCTGGGCGGTATTTCGGACCACACAAGGTCGAGGGCCTGCTGCTCAACGCCCGCCTGGTCCAGGGGATTTTCGACGATCTCAATCCCGACACGAGAGACCGCTGGACCTATCCGGACGGCCCGTGGGACGCCGAGCGCAACACGGATGAATTCATCGCCGCCATGCCGCTCTGGCGGGCATCGGGGCTGCTGAGCTTCACGCTCAATCTCCAGGGCGGCAGCCCGGAGGGCTACAGCCGCGAACAGCCCTGGCGCAACTCCGCCTTCACAGAAAGCGGCGCGCTCAGGCCGGACTATTTCCGGCGCCTGGAGCGCATTCTGGACCGGGCCGACGAACTCGGCATGGTCGTCATGGTCGGGCTGTTCTATTTCGGGCAGGCTGGGCGGCTGGAGGACGAGGCCGCGGTCCTGCGCGCGGTGGAGCGGGCGGTGGGCTGGCTGCTCGAAAAGGACTACCGCCATGTCCTTGTGGAGATCGCCAATGAGGTCGATGTCGGCCTCTACAGCCACGAGATTCTGACGGCGGCGCGCTGCCATGAGCTCATTGGGCGCGTCCGGGCGCTTTCCGGCGGCAGGCTTCCGGCCAGCACCAGCCTGCGGGGCGGCAGCATCCCGACGGCGGAGATCGTCGAGGCGGCCGACTTCCTGCTGCTGCACGGCAATCATGTCGCCGGGCCGGAGCAAATCAGGCGGATGGTCCGGGACTGCCGCGCGCATCCCGCCTATCGCGGCCAGCCGGTCCTGTTCAATGAGGACGACCATTTCGACTTCGAACGGGACGACAATCATTTTCTGGCGGCGCTCGGCGACTATGCCGGCTGGGGCTATTTCGACTACCGCTTCGCCGGGGAAGGCCATGACGAGGGCTACCAGTCCATGCCCATCAATTGGGCGGTCTCCTCGGCGCGCAAGCGGGGATTTTTCGCCCTGCTCGCCCGGATCACCGGCTACGGCGCCTAACCCGGAGCCCCGTTACAGGAAGGCCCCGAAAGCATGCGCCTTCGGGGCCTCGCAATGGCGCGATGCGCCCTGTCGGGCGAAGGTCAGGCCGCCGGTTCGAGGCGAATGAGTTCGCGATGGTTGCGTCCGCCCTTCTTGCCCGGTAAGGGCGCTCGGGAGGAGATCACCAGCGAGCCTATTTCTGGCGCGAACCAGGATCCCTGCAGATCACATGACAGGCGTCGAAATTGCCCGCCGGGACCGTGACATTGGCCGTTCCCGCGACCTTGCAGGACCTTATGTAGGACCATTTTTGTTCCTTTTTGGCCCCGACGCTATGGCCGCCGCTATAGCGCCAGAGCTAGGACTGCCATCGCAAGGACAACAGGACGTGTTTTCAGGAGGGACGTGGGTTATTTTCCCTTATCGGTTCATTTGCGGAAATGGGGCGGTGGACCGCCGGACGGGAAGATGCCGGGTCTTCCCGTCCGGCTGCCGAAGACAGGACGGCGATCAGCCGCTCTGTGCCGCCTCGGCCATGGCGGGCTGGGGCAGGGCCACCAGCGGGCTGGCGATGATGTGGATGACGCTGCCGTCCGGCGCCATGATGTCGGTCCGGTCCAGCATGACGCCGTTCATCTCGACGCTGCCATCGCCGCTCAGCGCATAGAAGGAGAGCGGCGGCGCCGTCGTCTGCCAGCCGCCGGCAAGCGTCCATACCTTGCCATTGGCGTTCTGGAAGGCGCCCTTGACCATCGGCTCGTTGAGCGCATGGGAGCCGGCTATGGCCGCGATCTGGCCCATGACCGCGTCGCGCATCTCTTCATTCTTCAAGGCCTCGGAAAGCGCCGCCACGGTCGGCGCCAGGACGGAATCAGGCAGCGCAAACACCGTACCCGGGGCGCCCCTGAGCGCGTCGCCGAACCCCGCCGCCTCGAGCAAGTCCGCCATCAGGGCGAAGGTTACGTTGCGGGTCTCCATGACGGCTTCGCCCGTCTCGGCGTCGATGACAGGGGCCCCGTCCTCGCCGAGCTTGACCTCCTGGATTTCGTAAGAATAGGCGCGGAGCGTGGAGAACACGTCCGTCGGGCAGTCCGCGTCCTCAGCCTTGGGGACCTCGACGCCAGCCAGCATGCAGGCGGGCGCCTCCTTCATTTCGGCATCGGCCGCCTTGGCCTGGGTCTGGGCCGCGGCCGGCGCGCCACAGGCCAGGGCCGCCATGGCGGACAGGGCGACGAGGCCGCCCAGGAGGCTGCGGGAGCGGCTCCTCTCATCGAGCGGGGATGTGGGGAGTAGGCATGCGCATTTTCCTTTCTCGGTTCCCGGCGCGGCCCTACGGCGGGGATGCGCCGCTCAGAATGACGTATCTCCTCGGGATTAATTTGAATAGTCAATATTCGTTGCGACCGCCCGTCACCCCCGCGGCATTCGCCTGTCCGGGCCGCGCCGGCCGGATCCCCCCAAATCCC
>LXNI01001766.1_pt1 | contig 17307 bp, 15 predicted proteins | sample 809091 | NCBI WGS metagenome assembly LXNI01 (sample SAMN04870527, study PRJNA318959) | sponge metagenome | biome: 01000161; feature: marine sponge reef; material: water | host: Sarcotragus foetidus | place: Greece: Milos, Mediterranean Sea | collected 2013-05-29 | depth 5-7 m | reverse complement strand
CGCTCCTTTGCGGTCAAACGAATGACATACAATTTCTTCATGACCAAACCTCTCAATAAGTTATCGACACTTATTGAGAGACTACTTTAACATCCGAAACTATCTGGTGGATGACGCACTAGCAGCCCGTGGCAGAACCCCGTGTCGCACCGAGACTGGCGAGACGCCCGCCTGGCAAGGCGTGAGGAGCGCGCATATCGGGCATATGCAAGCGACGAGCAACGCAGTCCAGGCGGGATGGATCGCCGGTCGAATGCAGCGGGGCTTTTGCCACGGGCTGCTAGTGTCGTGTCACGGACACGGCGCTGGTGTGCCGAAAAGGCCCCGCCGCGATGAGTGACCTGTTCGATCTTCACGGCAGGACGGCGCTGGTTACCGGCTGCCGGCGCGGCATCGGCAGGTCCATGGCCATAGGGCTCGCCGAGGCGGGCGCGGACCTCATCGGAGTCTCGGCCACGCTGGAAGCCTCGGGCTCGGAAGTGGAACAGGCTGTCAGGGAAACCGGACGCAGCTTCACGGCTTATCAATGCGACTTTGCGCAGCGTGACCAGCTATACCGTTTCATTGCCGCGGTCCGGGAAGAGCAGGCGGCCGTGGATGTGCTGGTCAACAACGCCGGGACCATACGCCGGGCCCCGGTCGCCGAGCATGGTGACGACTACTGGGACGAGGTGCTGGAAGTGAACCTGAGCGCCCAGTTCATATTGAGTCGCGAACTGGGCCGCGACATGGCCGAAAGAGGTACGGGCAAGATAATCTTTACGGCTTCGCTGCTTTCGTTTCAGGGGGGAATCACGGTGCCCGGGTACGCCGCCAGCAAGGGCGGATTGAAGCAGCTCATCATGGCGCTCTCGAATGAATGGGCGGGAAGTGGCCTGAATATCAACGGCATTGCGCCGGGTTACGTCGAAACCGACAACACCGGGGCCCTGCGCGAGGACCCGCAGCGGTTCAAGGCGATTCTCGAACGGATTCCGCAGGGCCGCTGGGGCAGGCCCGACGACTTCAAGGGCGCGGCGGTGTTCCTGGCTTCCGGCGCTTCCGACTATGTCAACGGCAGCATATTGCTGGTCGATGGCGGCTGGATGGGGCGCTAGCGACATGAAACCGGTAGCGGCGTTGTTGGCCGGCGTGCTGCTGGCGCTGGCGGGTCCGTTCGCGGCCGCCCAGGACAACATTCGTCTGCGTGCCGCCGACATTCAGGAGGCAGGCTATCCGACCGTGCGCGGCATGGAAGCGATGTCCGAGCGGCTCGACCAGGCCACAGGGGGCCGGATTCGCCTCAAGATCTACCCCGGCGCCCAACTGGGCGACGAGCGGGACATGCTGGAAATGACGATATTCGGCGGCATCGATATCAGCCGGACCAGCATCGCTCCGCTGAACTCGATCGCGCCGGAAACGGGCGTGTATTCCCTGCCGTTTCTCTTTCGTTCCACGGAACACATGCGGCGCGTGCTCGACGGCCCCATCGGAGATGAAATCCTTGCCGCGCTGGAGCCCCACGGACTCATAGGCCTGTGCTACTACGACGCCGGCGCGCGCAGCATGTACAACAACCTGCGTCCGATCCACTCCCCGGCGGACATTCAGGGAATGAAGGTTCGCGTGATGAACTCGGAAGTTTTCGTGGACATGATTTCGACGCTGGGCGGCAACGCGACGCCCATGGGGTTCGGGCAGGTGTATGAATCGCTGGCCCTGGGCACGATCGAGGCGGCGGAGAACAACTGGCCTTCCTATGAGTCTTCCCGGCACTTTGAAGTTGCGCCGCACTACAGCGTTACCCAGCACGTGATGGTGCCCGAAGTGCTGGTCATGTCCCGCTATCGCTGGCGGAAACTGTCGCCGGAGGACCAGGTGCTGGTGCGCAGGGCCGCAAAGGAGTCGGTACCCGCGATGCGGGAGCTCTGGGACGCACGGGTGACGACGTCGCGCAACGCCATGGTGGAGGCCGGCGTGCAGATTGTCGACAACATCGACAAGCAACCCTTCATGGACGCCATGCAGCCGTTGTATGAACAGTATCTGAAGGACCCGCGGCTCAGGGACCTGGTGGAGAGGATCCTTGCCGCGCCTTAAACGACTGGACCTGGACCGCGCCGCCGGGGCGCTCGCGGGTTTCGTCCTGAAGGTCGCCGCGGCGGGACTGACCGTGATGACGCTGGTGATTTCCTGGCAGGTGTTCGCGCGTTACGTGCTGAACGCCAGTCCGCCCTGGTCCGAGGCGGCCGCCCTGATCCTCATGGTCAGCTTCGTGCTGCTGGCCGCGGCCGTTGGCGTTTATGAGAAGTTCCACCTGGGGTTCCGGTGGCTCGTCTCCAAGCTTCCGCTCCGGCTCAAGCGGGCCGTGTTTGTTTTCGGGCAGGTGCTGATCATGGCCTTCGGCGCGGCCATGGCGTTCAACGGGCTGGCGCTCGTTGACTACACGGCGACGCACATCATCCCCACGCTCAACATTTCCCGGTCGGTGGCCTACTGGCCCTTCGTCGTTTGCGGCGTACTCATGCTGCTGTTCGCGTTCGTCAACTGCGCGACCCTGATTGCCGGAAGGAGGGATGCCGACCCGTGGAGCTAGTGGTACTTTTCGGTTGCTTCGTGGTTCTGCTGGCTCTCGGCGTGCCGGTAGCCTTCTGTCTCGGCCTTTCGGCGCTGGCGACCCTGTTTTACCTGGACATTCCCCTGATCGTGGCGTTCCAGCGCATGGCGGCCGGTATCGACGTGTTTGCGCTGCTCGCCATTCCGTTCTTTATTTTTGCCGGCGAACTCATGAACCAGTCGGGTATCGCGGCCAAGCTGGTGCGCCTGGCGGAATCCATGCTGGGCCGGGCCAGAGGCGGACTGGGGCAGGTGAGCGTGCTCTCCTGCATGATGTTCGGCGCGGTCTCGGGTTCGGCTGTGGCGAGCGTTTCGGCGATGGGATCGGCGTTGACGCCGATCATGAGCGAGAAGGGCTATTCGCGGGATTTCGCCGTCAACGTCACCGCGACCGGCTCGGCTACCGGCCTGCTCATTCCGCCTTCGCACAACATGATCATCTACTCGATCGCGGCGGGCGGCAGCGTGTCCATCGTGTCGCTGTTTCTGGCCGGCCTGCTTCCCGGAATCCTGCTGGGTCTCGCCCTGATGGCCGCGACCTGGCTGGTCGCCGTCCGGCGCGGGTATCCGGGCGGCGTCTTCCCCGGCTGGCGTCAACTCTTCGTGGCCTTCGTGCAGGCGCTGCCGGGCCTTCTCTCGGCGATCATCATCGTGGGCGGAATACTCTCGGGGATATTCACGGCCACCGAATCTTCGGCGATAGCGGTCGTCTATACGGTCGTCATCGCCGCTTTCGTATATCGAAGCCTGAACTGGTCGAAGTTCGTGACGGCCACCCGCAACGCCGTCAGGACCACGGCCATCGTAATGCTGATCATTGCCGCGGCCTCGGCTTTCGGCTGGCTGATGGCGGTCGCGGAAGTGCCCCTGCGCATGTCGGAAGCCCTTCTCGGCATCAGCGAGAACCCGCTGGTCCTGTTTCTGATCATCAACCTGATCCTGCTGATGCTGGGAACCTTCATGGACATGGCGCCGCTGATCATCATCACTACGCCGATCTTCCTGCCGGTGGCCACCCAGCTGGGCATGGACCCGGTGCAATTCGGCGTGGTGATGATTCTGAACCTGGGCATCGGCCTGGTCACTCCGCCCGTGGGCGCGGTCCTCTTCGTCGGCTGCGCGGTAGGCGGCATCACCATCGAGAAGAGCCTGCGCTCCATCTGGCCCTTCTATTGCGCAATGCTGGTTGTGTTGCTGCTGGTGACGGCCATTCCGTCCATTTCGCTCGCTCTGCCCGGCCTGTTCGACTAGTGTGCCGTTTGACTCGGGCCTGTTCGTCCGTGATTCCCGACTACTCGAAAGCGCGCATCCTGGTGGCGGGGGACGTCATGCTGGACGAGTACTGGCTGGGAGCGGCCACGCGCATTTCGCCCGAAGCGCCCGCTCCGGTGGTCCACGTCGACAGCCAGGAATACCGTCCGGGCGGCGCGGCCAACGTGGCCTGCAATCTGGCCGGGCTGGGCGCGCGGGTGACGCTGCTGGGAATTGTCGGCAAGGACGACGAGGCCGAGGCGCTGGCCGGGGCCATGCAGGGCAGCGGTGTGAGCTGCGAGTGGCTGTGTTCCGAAAGCCGCCCCACCGTCCGCAAGCTCCGGGTCCTGAGCCGCAATCAGCAGGTCATCCGGCTGGATCGCGAAACGCCCTTCAGCGGGGAAGATTCCGCCCGCCTGATGGTGCGCTTCGCCGAACTGCTGGACGGCTGTTCCGCGGTCGTGCTGTCGGACTACGCCAAGGGCAGCCTGGCCAATGCCGGCACGCTGATCGAGGCCGCGCGCTCCGCCGGCGTTCCGGTCCTGGTGGATCCCAAGTCCGCGGATTTCGGCGCCTATAGGGGGGCCAGCCTGCTGACGCCGAACCGCGCCGAATTCGAGGCGGCCCTTGGCGGATCGGGGGAATCGACGGAAGAAATGGCCGCACGGGCGCAACGGGTGTGCGCCCTGCTGGAAATCGGCGGCATGGTCGTCACTCTGGGCGAACAGGGACTGCTGGCGGCGCCGGCCGCCGGATCCGCCCGGCACATTCCCGCCCGGGCGCGCGAGGTCTACGACGTCACGGGCGCCGGCGACACCGTAACGGCGGTCCTGGCTGCCGGCCTTGCGGTGGGCGCGGACATGGATGAGTCGGCTTATCTCGCCAACGTGGCGGCGGGCGTGGTCGTGGCGCGCGTGGGCGTAGCGCCGATCCATTTGCGCGATCTCAGGGAAGAACTCCGTGCGCCGGGATCGAGCGCTTCCGCAGTCATCGACGCCGCGGAAGCTGCGGCCATCGGTCGGCGGCTGCGCGACGACGGCAAGACACTGGTCATGACCAACGGCTGCTTCGACCTGCTGCACGCCGGTCATACCGCCTGTCTCGCGGAGGCGCGGGCGCTGGGCGACCGCCTGATGGTGGCGGTCAACGACGACGAATCGGTGCGCAGGCTGAAGGGGGACTCCCGGCCGGTCGTGCCGCTGGATCAGCGCATGGCGGTGCTCGCCGCGCTGGGCAGCGTGGATTGGGTCGTGCCCTTTGCTGAAGACACGCCGGCCGTGCTGATCGAGCAGGTCGGCCCGCTTGTGCTGGCCAAGGGCGGCGACTATCAAGCGGAAGCGATTGCCGGCGGCGAGGCGGTCGAGCGCCTCGGCGGCCGCGTGGTCGTCCTCCCGTACCGCGAGGGCCTCTCCACCTCCGCCCTCCTGCGCCAGGTTTCCGGCGCCTGACGCCACGGGAGCGCTTAGCCTTGCCCCTTCCTGCCGGGAGTGTGTGAGCCATGGATGGCGGAACCAAGCTCCATGGATGGATCCATGCGTCTCCCGGCAGGAAGGGGCAAGGCTAAGCGCGAGGGTGCCCGCAGACGCATGACTGCAGGCGATAAGGCGGTGCTCGGCGCGTACGGCGCGCTGTCCTGGATTGCGGCGCCCGCCATGTTCGGCTACATGCTGGCGCGTTCGGCGCGCGATCCCGGCTGGCGCGGCCGGCTTTCCGAACGCTGGGCGTTCAAGACGCCCGATGTGCCTCCCGGAGGCGTGTGGCTGCACGGCTCGTCGCTCGGCGAGGCCGGGGTGCTTTCGGTGCTGGCCGAAGAATTGCATGCCCGCCGCCCGGAGCTGCCCATGCTGCTCACGGCCTTCACGCCGGCGGGTTCGGCCGCTGTGCAACGCGGCTTGCGTGAATCGCAGTCTCACTGCTTCCTGCCGCTGGACCTTGGCGTCGTCAACCGGCGCTTTCTGCGCGCCGCGCGCCCCGGCCTGGGCGTGATCCTGGAAACCGAGATCTGGCCGGGACTGTTCGCGGCCTGCCGGTCGGCGGGCGTGCCTCTGGTGATGGCCAGCGCCCGCCTCTCGGAGCGTTCCCACGCCCGCTACCGGCGCGTGCGCGGGCTTGCCTCGGCGGCGTTGCGGGCGGTTCGAACCGTGGGCGCGCAAGGCGAGGAAGATGCACGGCGCTTTGCGGACCTCGGCCCCGGCGGCCTGGACGTGCGCGTGACCGGCAACCTCAAGTTTCACTATCGGCCCGGCGCGGGCGTGCTGGAGCGCGGCGCGGAAATCCGCCGGTCGATCGGCCCCGGCCGGCCGGTTTGGATCGCCGCCAGCACCCATGAGCCGGAGGAGCAGGTGGCCCTGCAGGCGCACCGGCAGGTGCTGGCCGCGCGTGAAGACGCGCTGCTGATCATTGCGCCGCGCCATCGCGAGCGGTTCCCCGCGGTGCGCGCCTTACTACAGGAGAGCGGCCTGAAGATCGGAGTGAGGTCGGTCGAAGGCTTGCCGCCAACTGAAGCCCAGGTCTTCCTGCTGGATTCCCTGGGCGAGATGACCTCCTTCTACGCCGCTGTCGACGTGGCCTTCGTGGGCGGAAGCATCGCGCGGGTGGGCGGGCACAACCTGCTCGAGCCGGCTGCCTTCGGCCTGCCGGTCCTGGCCGGTCCGCACCTGTTCCAGACGCGGGATACGGCCCGCCTGCTCCGCGAGGCCGGCGCGCTGTTCGGCGTGCATGACGCAAGGGAACTGGCCGGCAGGCTGGCCCGCCTGCTCGACAGTGAGGATGCGTTGCGCAGCGCGGGAGAGGCTGCCAGGAGCTGTCTGGCGGCGGGGGAGGACGTTCTCGAGGAGACGCTCGCTCTTATTGAGCCGTTTCTTCCGCCTCGGCCTCTTCGGTCTGCTCCATCCAGCGGCTGACTTCCGCGAGGTCCGCCTCGGTCAGGATGCCCGCGGCGTTCTTGAGCGTCAGCACGTTGACGATGAAGTCGTAGCGGCTGCGGGCGTAGTTGCTTTCCGCGGCGACCAGGGCCTGGCGCGCGGCGAGCACGTCCACGATGGTGCGGGTGCCGATCTCGTAGCCGGCTTCCGTGGCTCGCAGGGCGGTACGGCTGGAGGCCACCGCCTGGCGCAGCGCGGTGACGCGGGAAATCTCGGAACTCACGCCCAGGAAGGCGTCGCGGGTCTGGCGCACCACCATGCGTTCCACGCCTTCCAGGCGCTCGGTGGATGCGCGGTGCAGGAACCTGGCTTCGCGGATTCGCGACGAGCGGTTGAAGCCGTCGAATATCGGAACCGAAAGCGTCAGCCGGATCGAGTTGTTGCGGTTGCTGTCGCGGAAATCGCTGGCCTGGCCCCGGAAGACACGCTCCCGGTTGCCGTTGCCACCGCCGGTATCCGCCACCAGTTCCAGGGAAGGCAGGTAGTCGGAGCGGCGCAGCTTGACCTCGCTTTCGGCGATGGACGCCGCCAGCCGGGCCGAGACCAGGCTGGGATTCTGCTGCAGGGCCGTGTCCACCCACGATTGCTGGACATTGGGCGACGGCAGCGGCAGCGGCATGCCTTCGCCGGGCTTGGTGAGGTTGGCGACCGGCATCGGCGCGCCGACGATTTCGCGAAGTTGTTCTTCGGCGCTCGCCAGGGCGCGCTTGGCGCCGATCTCGGCGGCTACCGCCTGGTCGTGCGCGGCCTGCGCCTCCTGTACGTCGGTGATGGCGATCAGGCCCACCTCGAAGCGCTTCTGGGCCTGCTCCAGTTGCCGGGCGATGGCGGTGCGAGCGGCGCTTTGCGCAGTCAGTTCGTCCTGCGCGCCCAGTACCGCGAAATAGGCCTGGGAAGTGCGCAGCATGGATTCCTGGCGGGCCGCTTCGAAATCCGCCTCGGACTGCGCGAGGAGGTCCTTGGCTGCGCCAATGGCAACGATGGCGCCCCAGTCGAACAGGGTCTGGGACAGCGTCAGCCCCCAGCCGCGGGTCCGCCCTTCCGACAAACTGGAATCGGTGATAGGCGCAAACTCGCCGGTGGGCGTGGGTGCGTAGAACAGCAGCGTGCTGCGGCTGTCGCTGCGGGTGAAGTTGCCGGAGGCGTCGATTTCCGGGAACAGGAAACTGCGGGCCTGGGACCGGGTCTCCTGCGCCGCCATCAGGCGGGCCTCGGCCTCGCGCAGCACCGGGTCGCCGGTGCGCGCCCGCTGGTACACCTCAAGCAGGTTTTCCGACCACCCCGGCAGGGGCGCTGCGACGACCACCGTTAGCGTGGCGAAAAGCAATAATTTCTTCATTGAAGACGAGTCGCGCAAGTCAACGTGCGGATTCTAACCGCTGCCGCCGATAGCGCAGTGTTCCGCGGGACACGCCACCGCGTACTACAGGTGGAAGGGGTCGGGATGAGGAGCGTTCGTCAACGGCCCCGCAACGGTTTCAAACAGGGACTCCTCAATTCGCGGCTCACCGGCTGTGATCAGCAGCGCTTCCATGATCGGCTGCTGCCCCACGATGCAGAACAGCCGGCCGCCCTTGTTGAGCCACTGCTCGAAGCGGTCGTCGTACCGGGGCAGGGAGCCGGTAAGGACGACGGCGTCGTATGCGGCTTCGGGCTCGAAGTCGAAGGCATCGGCGCAAACGGTCGTCACGTTTTGCCTTGCCGCGAGCCTTTGCGACGCGCTGGCATGCAGTTCGGGCGAAATCTCCAGGCTCAGCACCTCGCCGGCCATCTGCGCCAGGCAGGCGGCGAGCCAGCCGCTGCCTGTTCCGACCTCCAGAACACGGTCGCTGCGCTTGAGCTCGAGCGCCTGGAGGATACGGCCCTCGACCGAGGGCGTCATCATTTCCTGGCCGCCGGGCAGCGGCAGCGCCAGGTCGGCGTAAGCCAGCGCGCGGCGCCGCTCCGGGACGAAATCCTCGCGCCGCAGATCGCTGAACACGGCCAGAACGCGCTCGTCCAGCACGTTCCAGCACCGGACCTGGCCGCGCACCATCCGCTCCCTCGCCGTCATGTCCGCCTCTTGCGCCATGCTGGTCAGGTTACAGGAGGGGGGCGATGAGGAGGGCGACGATGTTGACGATCTTGATCAGCGGGTTGATGGCGGGACCGGCGGTGTCCTTGTAGGGATCGCCGACCGTGTCGCCCGTAACCGCGGCGTGGTGCGCTTCGGAGCCCTTGCCGCCCAGCGCGCCGTCTTCAATGTATTTCTTGGCGTTGTCCCAGGCGCCGCCACCGGTGGTCATCGAGATCGCCACGAACAGCCCGGTGACGATCGAGCCGATCAGCATGCCTCCGAGCGCCCTCGCGCCCGCGCCTTCAGGCATCAGCCAGCCGATCACCAGCACCAGCACCACCGGCGCGAGCACCGGCAGCAGCGAGGGCACGATCATCTCGCGGATCGCCGCACGGGTCAGCAGGTCCACGGCGCGCCCGTAGTCGGGCTTGGCCGTGCCTTCCATGATGCCCGGGATTTCCCGGAACTGGCGGCGCACTTCCTGCACCACGCTGCCGGCGGCGCGTCCCACCGCTTCCATCGCCAGCGCGCCGAACAGGTACGGGATGAGGCCGCCGATGAACAGGCCGATGATCACGGCCGGGTCGTCCAGGCGGAACACGAAACTCTTGCCGGCCGCCTGCAGGTTATGGGTGTAGTCGGCAAACAGAACCAGCGCCGCCAGCCCGGCGGAGCCGATGGCGTAGCCCTTGGTTACGGCCTTGGTGGTGTTGCCTACGGAGTCCAGGGGATCGGTGATGTTGCGGATCTCTTCGGGCATCTCGGCCATTTCGGCGATGCCGCCGGCGTTGTCGGTGATCGGCCCGAAGGCGTCCAGCGCAACGATCATCCCGGTCATGGAAAGCATGGCGGTGGCGGCGATCGCGATACCGTACAGCCCCGCGAGCTGGTAGGTGAAGAGAATGCTCAGGCACACCGCCAGCACCGGCAGCGCGGTGGCTTTCATCGAAAGGCCCAGCCCGGCGATGATGTTGGTGGCGTGGCCGGTCGACGAGGCCTGGGCCAGTTTGCGTACCGGCGAGAACTGCGTGCCGGTGTAGTAATCGGTGATCAACATGATCACGCCGGTAAGCACCAGGCCGATCAGCGCACAGCCGAACAGGCTTGCGGGCGTATACGAGCCGGCCTCGGCCCACATCTGTTGCGTCAGGAACCAGATTCCTGCCGCGGCGAGCACGGCGGCCACGATCACGCCCTTGTACAGCGCCGACATGACGCCCTTGCCCTTGCCTGCGCGCACCGCGAAGGTGCCGATGATGGAGGCCACGATCGACACGGCGCCGATGGCGAGCGGGTACAGCACCGCCGCGTCGGGCGCCTCCTGAATCGTCAGGAAGCCGAGCAGCATCGTGGCGATGACGGTCACGGCGTAGGTCTCGAACAGGTCGGCGGCCATTCCGGCGCAGTCGCCCACGTTGTCGCCCACGTTGTCGGCAATGACCGCCGGGTTGCGCGGGTCGTCCTCGGGGATGCCCGCCTCGACCTTTCCGACCAGGTCCGCGCCCACGTCGGCGCCCTTGGTGAAAATTCCGCCGCCCAGCCGCGCGAAGATCGAGATCAGCGAGCCGCCGAAGGCCAGGCCCACGAGCGCATGCAGCACGTCGCCCGTTTCCATGCCGGCGCGGTCCAGCACCAGGTAGTAGCCGGCCACGCCCAGCAGGGCCAGGCCCACCACCAGCATTCCGGTGATCGCGCCGCCGCGGAAGGCCACCGCCAGCGCCGCGTTCATTCCGTTGTGGGCGGCCTGCGCGGTGCGCGAATTGGCCCGCACCGACACGTTCATGCCGATGTAGCCGGCAGCGCCGGAAAACGCGGCCCCCACGAAGAACCCGCCGGCCACCGCCCAATCGAGCACGAAACCCAGTATCAGCAGCAGGGGCAGGCCCGCCAGGGCGACCGTCATGTATTGCCGGTTCAGGTAGGCCTTGGCGCCGACCTGCACCGCCGTGGCGATCTCCTGCATTCGCTCGTTGCCGGCATCCAGCTTCAGCACCCAGCGCGTGCTCACGAGCCCGTAGAGAATGGCCAAGGCCCCGGCGGCGATGGCGCTGTACACATAATTCATATGATCTGTCCCAAGCGTAGGAAGGCGATTGCCCGCAAACCGGCGAATTTTATCCGTTTCCGCGGATAGTAAAATGCGCGCTCCCATTCAGCCGCCCGCGCTTCCCGGATGAACACGATCAATCTGCCCGCCCCGCTGCGGGACGAACTGGAAACGATAGCCGTCAACGGTTACCCCAATGAGACCTGCGGGGTCCTGGTCGGGGCCTCAACCGACGGCCAGGTGCGGGTGGAGCGGGTATTTCAGGCGCGCAATCTCAACACCGAGCGCGCGCGCGACCGCTACGTGCTGGATCCCGACGACCTGATGACGGCGGACGAGGCGGCGCGTGAGGCCGGACTGGACATCGTCGGTTTCTGGCACACGCATCCCGATCATCCGGCGCTTCCGTCCGAAACGGACCGCGAGGCCGCGTGGGACGGTTATTCCTACGTCATCCTTTCGGTAAGCGGGGCGCGTGTGGAGGACCTGCGTTCCTGGCGGCTCAACGGCGCCGGCTTCGTGGAAGAGCAGGTGGCGGCATGAGCAGGGCGACCGTGCGCATTCCCACGCCGCTGCGCGGTTTTGCCGGGGGCAACAGCGAAATCATGGCCGAAGGCGCCAGTGTGGGCGCCGTAATGAGCGCGATTGGCGCGGATTACCCGGAACTGCTGGAACGGGTCATGAAGGCGGACGGGCAGCCGCGCGAGTTCGTGAACATCTATCTGGGCAGCGACAACGTGCGCACCCTCGAGGGCATGGATACGCAGGTGAGCGAGGGCGACATTCTCTCGATCCTGCCGGCGGTGGCGGGAGGCCGCTCGGCCCGGGACCGCCGGCTGGCCGACATCCGCAGCAATGTGCCGGAGGTCGGCCCGCGCGAGGCGCTGGACCTGCAAAGGTCGGGCGCGGCCCTGATCGACGTGCGCGACGCGGCCGAAATCGCCCAGGGCAGCCCGGGCGGCGCGCTCAGGCTGGATCGCAGTTTCCTGGAACTGAGGATCGAGGAAGCGGTTCCGGACCTGGACCGAACCCTGGTGCTTACCTGCGCCAGCGGCCAGAGGTCGCTGTTCGCGGCCGACGACCTGCGGCGCATGGGCTACCGCGACGTGCGTTCGCTTGCCGGCGGGTTCAACGGCTGGAAGGACGAAGGCCTGCCTTTCGAGATCCCCAAAATGCTCAATGCCGATGCCCGGGAGCGCTATTCGCGCCACCTGGTCATGCCGGAAGTGGGCGAGGCGGGCCAGTTGAAGCTGCTGGAAAGCCGGGTGCTTCTGATAGGCGCCGGCGGTATCGGTTCGCCGGCGGCGCTGTACCTGGCCGCGGCGGGCGTGGGCACGCTGGGCATCGTCGATCATGACGTGGTCGACCGCAGCAACCTGCAGCGTCAGATACTGCACTCCGACGAACGCGTGGGCATGCCCAAGGTCGCCTCGGCGCGCGAGGCGGTGCTGGCGCTCAACCCCGCCGTCAACGTCGTGGAGCACCGTTTGCGCCTGGAAAGCACCAACGTCGAGGAGGTGTTCGAGGGATACGACGTGGTGGTGGACGGTTCCGACAATTTCGCCACGCGCTACCTGGTCAATGACGCCTGCGTAAAGCACCGGATTCCCAACGTGCACGGCTCGGTGTTCCGCTTCGAGGGTCAGGTGTCGGTGTTCTGGCCCGCGCGCGAAGATGAGCCGGGCCCCTGTTACCGCTGCCTTTATCCGGAGCCGCCGCCACCCGAACTCGCGCCGTCCTGCGCGGAGGCGGGCGTGCTGGGCGTACTGCCGGGCATTGTGGGGCTTCTCGAGGCGGTGGAGGCGATCAAGATCCTGCTCGGCGCCGGCGACCTGCTGGTGGGCCGGCTGTTGCACTACGACGCCCTGTCGGCGCGGTTCACGGAATTCACGCAGGCCCGCAACCCCGAATGCAGCTATTGCGCCGACGACGCGGAGTTTCCCGGCTACATTGACTACCAGGAATTCTGCGCCCTTGCCGGCTAGTCCCGGCCTTCGCTTCCGGGCCCCGCGCCGCCTGAATCCGTAATGGAGGGCAGGCAGCCGGATTGTGGCGAACCCGTCATTCCTCACGCGGCGAGGCGCAAAGGCGTTTTCACGGGCATTGGCGAGACACCGCTGGTCGAGCTGGACTTCCTGGAGGAAATCCCCAAGGGGGTGCGGCTGTTCGCGAAGCTGGAGAGCACCAATCCCGGCGGTTCCATAAAGGACCGGCCCGTTGCCCGCATGCTGTCGGCCGCATTGCGTGACGGGCATCTGGGCGGCGGCCGGCGGCTGCTGGATTCTTCCTCGGGCAACGCAGGCATCGCCTACGCCATGCTGGGCGCCGCGCTGGGCATTCCGGTCACCCTGGTCGTGCCCGGCAACGCCAGCCGGGAACGCCTTCAGCGGATCGGGGCGCACGGCGCGGAACTGATCCTGACCGACCCCATCGAGGGCTACGACCACGCGCTGCGCGAGTCGCAGCGGCTTGCCAAGGAACAGCCGGACCGTTACTGGCATTGCGATCAGTACTCCAACGACGAGAACTGGCGGGCGCACTATCACGGCACCGGCGCGGAGCTGCTGGCGCAGGTCAGCGCGGCCGCCGGAAGAGCGCCCGACGCCTTTGTCGCCGGAGTGGGCACCGGCGGAACCATTACCGGGGCCGGCCACAGGCTGCGCGAAGCCAATCCCGGCCTGCGCATCACCTGCGTGATACCGGAAGTGTTTCCGGGCATCGAGGGCTTGAAGCCGCTGGGCGCGCCCGACGATATCGTGCCTGCGATCCTGCACGAGGAGTTGATCGACGAGCGCATTGACGTGCGCATGGAGGAGGCCACGCCGGTCTGCCGGCGGCTCTCGAAGGCGGGGCTGTTCGTGGGTCCGTCGTCCGGCGCCTACGTGCACGCCGCCCTCAAGGTTGCCGCCACCGGTCGCTACCCCGTCGTCGTCACCATTCTGTCGGACGGCGGCGAACGTTACGCCTCCACCGGCATGTGGGGGCGCTAGCTGTCCTTAGTGTGACCGGGAAAGGGCATGCCCATGACCTATCTCCGCGGTCGCATTTGACTTGACTTGCGCGTCACCATGCGGCATTCTGCGGCAAAGTGCTGCAGAATGCCGCATGGTGTCTATTGGAGTGGATGCGTCACGTTGGCTGTCAAACATCGGGTTAGCGTCAATTTGTCTGCGGAAGAGTACCAGGAGTTGTCCTGGCTTGCGGAAAAATATCGTGTGTCCATGGCATGGCTAAGCCGCCGGGCTATAGGCGATTTTCTTGAGCGCTGCCAGCAAGAAACTACGCAGTTACCGCTGGGTTTGGGAGCCGGATCCAGAACAGACGGCGGACAGGCCAATAGGGAATAGGGCAGCAATGTTGTTGATCACGGGTTTCAAGCCAAGGAGTTAGGCAATGAAGGAGACGACGGCAATCGACCTGTTCTGTGGAGCGGGCGGTCTTTCGGAGGGGTTCCAGCAGGCTGGTTTTCACATTCTGGCCGGAAATGATTTTGATGAGTACGCTGGGGAAACGTTTCGCATGGCGCATGACGGGGCGGAATTCCTTCCGGGACCGATTGAGGAGGTCAGGGCAAACAGGCTTCTCAAAGTAACGGGGCTGGAAAAGGGCGAATTGGACTGCCTTATCGGTGGGCCGCCGTGTCAGGCATTCAGTGTGTACAACCACCAGCGTGGACTGCACGACAAGCGCAGCACGCTGTTTGAGGAATACTTGCGAATCGTTAAGGGATTGGCCCCCAAATGGGTGATTATGGAAAACGTCACCGGTATTACTTCAGCCGGCCATGGCAAGGCAGTGCGGGATATTGTGGCGGGCCTTTGTGAGTTGGGCTATGCGGTTGATATGCGCGTCCTACGCGCCGAGGAGTATGGCGTCCCACAGGAGCGGCGGCGCATATTCTTTGTCGGCAACCGGTTGGGATTGCCGATTCTGTGGCCTAAGGCGACGCATGGGGACGGCTTGCTGCCGTTTGTTACGGTCGGAGACGCTATCAGCGATCTGCCGGTTCTTGAGAATGGAGAGGATCCGGGGCCGGCAAGGTATCGCACTAATGCAAGTTCCGGTTACCAGGCGATGATGCGTGGTGACTCAGCTGAAGTTCACAATCATGTTGCACCATGCCTTAGACCGATCAATTTGCAACGCATGAAACACATAGGGCCGGGCGGGAGCTGGCGGGATATTCCCTTTGAGTTACTGCCGGCCGGAATGCAGCGGGCCCGCCGATGCGATCACACGAAACGCTATGGCCGGCTCCGAATGGATGGATTGTCCAGCACCATACTGACGAAGTGCGACATTCACTGGGGCGCGTACATACATCCGGAACAGGACAGGGTGCTTACCGTGCGTGAAGCAGCCCGCTTACAGTCTTTCCCGGACCGGTTCCGATTCCTGGGCCCAAGAACCGAACAATTCGTCCAGGTTGGAAACGCAGTCCCGCCAGTCGTTGGGAAATGCGTGGCCAAGACGATATTGCAGTCTTCGCAGGCACTGGATGCGGAGCGCTTCGACGCCCCAGCGTGGGAATTGGCTGTTGCCATCTGATCCGAGAGCATTCATTGGCGGAGTCCTTTGCAGAGTTGAGGCGACGCGCAGACATGAGGAAAGTTCTCCTACGTTAGACGCCGTGCGGCTCGACTCGCAACACAATTAGTGTGCAGGGATGATGGACCGCGTAACGTCTGAAGCGCGCAGCGCCAATATGCGCGCTATCCGAAGCAAGGATATGAAGCCGGAAATGATTGTGCGCCGGCTAATCCACGGGATGGGGTACCGCTACAGACTTCACCGGCAGGATTTGCCGGGCCGGCCTGATCTCGTTTTCCCGGCGCGAAGAAAAGTGATTTTCGTGAACGGATGTTTCTGGCACCAGCACGCTGATGAGGATTGCAAGCTGGTGCGGAAGCCCAAGTCCAACACGGACTACTGGCTGCCAAAGCTTGAGCGGACCGTTGTGCGGGATAAGGAAAACTGGCAATCCTTGAAGGCGGAAGGCTGGGAAGTCTTTGTGGTTTGGGAGTGCATGTTGAAGAAACGCGATGAGCTTCAAAATCTCTTAAGGGATTTTATGGAGCAATAGGATTGCTGGTCCACGGAGGAGCATCCGTTTTCTTGGTGTGATCTGCGGTTCTTGGTCGAGAGGTATTTGTCCCGGTCCTATTGCAGTGGCAATTGACGAAGTTTGTCGCTCAGCACTGTCTCAAATTCGTCCCGTCTTATGGTGTCTGCGGCAAGCAGTTTCTTGCTTGAGTCCTCAAGCGACAGGACTTCCCAATGCACCGCTTCCAGTTGGTATTGCTCGGATATCTGCGGGATTAGCCACATAATGTCCCCATCATTCATGTCCTGTGAGGGTTCGGCACTTTGTCCTCCAATGGCATCGAAAAATGGGAAGTCAACAGCAACGGCAAGTTTAGTTAACCATCGGCGAAGCGTGGGCGCCTTTACCTGAAGCTGGGGCATGAGCCGTTTGGCGCTGGAAGAACGCCAGTCGGGCCGCCTTACTTCCGTTGTCGCAGGTGGCAGGCGCCCATCGTCCTTCCGCAAGAGCGAGAATTCAGCATTCATGCTTCGACCGGAGAAGTAAACCGCCTGAATCTCAAGCCCAAACCATTGGGAGGCCCTGTCAATTCTCTTGCTGTTTGCCAAGACCAAGTCAATGCGGCCGGCGGACTTCTCGGTAGATGTTGAACGCATAAAGGGCACTTCACGGGCGAGGAATGCGTCAGAGAAATCGACGATCTTTGCGAGCCAATTCGGGATGAGGTCGTTCTGTTCGAACCTACGCGGGCAGGTGATTACCGGCATGCCTTCGCGCGTTCGGATGCGATCCACAAGCTGCTTCTCGGACACCATGCCATAGCGTTGGATCGAGCAGACACCACCCTTCTTGCTGCATGTGACATTACCATGCTGGAACGGACAAACCGGCAGGCGTTCATCTTCACCTAGAGCAATCCTGGCAAGCTCCTGCCGGCGGGATGGGGCCATCTCAACGAACGGTTCCCCGTACCACTCTGCAATTCCGTAGCGCTTCTTCATGGAATTAGCGATTCTAACTTGCGCACTGACTCAGCACGGGGCCGGCACCTTCTTCGACGATTACAGCCCTAATGTTCTTCGGGCTTATGTTCGCAGACGGTCTACCCATCGTTGTTCTTTTTGCTTTGCACCCGACGAACCAAGTCATCGCTTGGTCCTCGGAACAAAAAAATTGACAATCACGAGTAAGTAGCACCATGAAAGCATGCACATTCGATGGCTCCAAGCCGTTCAATAATTGAAATTCATTAGCTTTGCTGCTTCCAAACCCTCATGTTTGCTGCGCTGAACACCCCGCGGTGATGTAACTGAGATTCCGGGGAGGCGGCGAACCGACCTCCCCGGAGTTGGCTGGCGCTTCGTCCCGGTGCATGATCCGGTTACGG
>LXNI01001764.1_pt1 | contig 17314 bp, 16 predicted proteins | sample 809091 | NCBI WGS metagenome assembly LXNI01 (sample SAMN04870527, study PRJNA318959) | sponge metagenome | biome: 01000161; feature: marine sponge reef; material: water | host: Sarcotragus foetidus | place: Greece: Milos, Mediterranean Sea | collected 2013-05-29 | depth 5-7 m | reverse complement strand
GCAGGTGCCGACCGACCTGCTGGAGCGCTACGGCGCCGACGCAGTCCGCTACTGGGCCGCCTGCGGGCGTCCCGGCACCGACACCGCCTTCGACGAGCAGCAGTTCCGCATCGGCCGGCGCCTGGCCGTCAAGCTCCTCAACGCCTCCAAGTTCGTGCTGCGCTTCGATGACCCAGGCGACGGCGAGATAACCGAGACGCTGGACCGCTCGATGCTGCACCGCCTGGCCGACCTGGTAGACGAGGCCACCCGCGCGCTCGACGCCTTCGACTACGCCCGGGCCCTGGAACGCACCGAGTCGTTCTTCTGGGCCTTCACCGACGACCATCTCGAGCTGGTCAAAGCCCGGGCATACGGTGAGTACGGCGCCGAGGCGTCGGCCTCGGCCCGCCGGGCGTTGCGGACTGCGCTGTCGGTCCTGCAGCGGCTGCTGGCCCCGTTCATGCCCTTCGTGGCCGAGGAGGTGTGGAGCTGGTGGCGCGACGGTTCCGTTCACACGGCGGCGTGGCCCAGCGCCGATCCGTTGAGCGCCGCAGCAGCCGGCGCGGGCCCGCTGCCCAGCGCGGTGGCCGCCGCGGTGCTCACGGAGGTGCGCCGGGCCAAGTCGGAGGCCAAGCGGCCGCTGCGCACCGAGGTGCTGCGCGCCACGGTCACCGACACCGCGGAGCGTGTCGCAGTGCTGGCCGAGGTCTCCGCCGACGTCTGTGCGGCGGGCCGCATCAGCGAGTTGGTCCGCGTCGAGGGCGACGAGTTCTCGGTCCGGGCCGAACTCGCACCCGAGCCAGCGGCCTAATTCCAGGGAACTGGCAGCAGAATGCGCGCATGGCGTGCAAAACGCTGCCAAATCCCCGCCGCCCCAGGAGAGTCGACCGAACTGGCAGCAGAATGCGCGCATGGCGTGCAAAACGCTGCCAATTCCCCAGCGGCCCGGGGCGCTGCCGTAGCCTCCCGTCCATGCGAAATGGCAGCGGTGGAGCCCCTGGAGGGCGTTCGCGGCTGCCAGTTCCGTGAGGGTGCCCGGCTCTACCGGTACGTCGGTGGACCGCCGCCGGTTCATCAAGGGCGGGCTCGGGGCGGCCGGGATCGCCGCAGCCGCGCCGCTGCTGGCGGCCTGCGGCAACGGCGACGATGCTCCGACCGTCGATGCGCCGGCCGCAGACCCGCAGGCCGGGGAGCCTTCGGCGGCGGGCGGCGAGCGGATCGTCATCGTCGGAGCCGGGGCCGCGGCGCTGGCTGCGGCCGATGAACTCCAGGTCCGGGGGTTCGGCAACGTCGTGCTGCTGGAGGCCCGCGACCGGGCCGGCGGACGCATCCGGACCACCAGCATCGGCGACGGCATTCCCGTGGAGCTTGGGGCGACCTGGATCCACGGGGTCCGGGGCAACCCGATCAGCGACATCGTCGAGAGCAACCGCATCGCGACGGTTGGGACCGACTACGACAACGCGGTCCTCTACGACCGCGACGGCCGGCCGGCCGAGCCGGTCGACCCGGCGCTGTGGGGGCAGTACATGGCGCTGGCCTACGAGATGCCCGACGCGTCCCTCCTGGACGTCTTCAAGCGGTTCGCGGCCAACCACCGCCTCAGCGACGACGACCAGCGTCTGTGGCTGCACTCGCTGGCGTCGATGTTCTCCCACGAGTTCGGGGCCGACATCAGCGACCTGTCCATCCTGAGCTACGACGGGCCGAGCACGCTGCGGGGCGGCGACGTGGTGTTCCCTCAGGGATACAGCCAGATAGTCGACGTGCTGGCCGCCGGCCGCGACATCCGGCTCGGTCACCCGGTGTCGGAGATCGACCACTCCGGGCCCGCCGTGGTGGTCGCCACGGAGTCGGGTGACACCTTCGAGGCCGACCGGGTGGTGGTCACCGTGCCCCTCGGCGTGCTCAAGGCGGGTGTGATCTCGTTCCACCCGTCGCTGCCGCCGGCCATGCAGGACGCGATCGCCGCTCTGGACATGGGGATCCTCAACCGGACGGTTCTGCTGTTCGACGAGCCCTTCTGGGACCGCGACACCGAGTGGATCGGCTATGCGGGCGAGCGGCCGGGCCAGTGGTCCGAGACGCTGAACCTGTACCCGTACCTGGGCCGCCCGGTGTTGGCGATGTTCAACCCCGGCTCGTTCGGGGCCGAGATCGAGCAGTACTCCGACGCCGAGAGCACGTCACGGGCGGTCGAGGCGCTCAAGGCCATGTTCGGCGACGTGCCCGAGCCGGTCGACGCGGTCAGCACCCGGTGGGGGTCGGACCCGTGGACCCGGGGCTCGTACTCCTACCTGCCCGTGGGCGTGGAGTTCGACATCTACCGGCACATGGCCCGCCCGGTGGGAGACAGGCTGTTCTTCGCGGGTGAGGCCACCCACAGCCGGTTCCCCTCCACCGTGCACGGCGCCCTGCTGTCGGGCCGCCGGGCCGCCCGCCAGATCACCGGCCTCCCACGCTGACCTGACCGCTCGCCAGGAATTGGCAGCGTTCTGCCCGGTGTGGGGTGCATTCTGCTGCCAATTCCGCAGGCGGGCCGGCGCTACTCGTCGATCTCGGGAATCCGGAACCCGACCGCGGCACCACCGAGCGGGGAGTCACCGGCCCAGACCGTGCCGCCGTGGGCTTCGGCCACATGGCGCACGATGGCCAACCCAAGGCCCGATCCGGGCTCGTCCCGGTCGTCCTCCAGGCGGTGGAAGCGCTCGAAGACCCGCTCCCGGTCGGCGTCGGGAATGCCCGGACCGGCATCGTGAACAGTCACCGAGCCGCCGTCGATCACCACCTCGACCGGACCGTCGGTGCTGAACTTCACTGCGTTGTCGACGAGGTTGCGCACGGCCCGGGCCAGCGCCTCCGGGCGGCCCTCCACAGGGACGGCCCGTTCCACCCGCAGCGCGATGTCGCGCCCGCTGCGGCGCCGGGCCCGTTCCAGGACCGGCTCGACCACCTCGACCACGTCGATCAACTCCAGCTCCTCGTCGGCCTGGACATCGGCCGCGAGGTCCACCAGCTCGGTCACCAGGTCGGTCAGCTCTCCCAGCTCGGCGTCCACATCGTCGAGCACCGAGGCCCGATCGGTGGGCGGGAGCTCGTCGGAGCGCCGGAGCAGGTCCACGTTGGTGCGCAGGCTTGTCAGGGGGGTGCGCAGCTCGTGGCTGGCGTCCATCACCAGGCGGTGCTGCTGGCGGCGGCTGGTGGCCAGCGCAGCGAGCATCGTCCGGAAGCTGCGGGCAAGCCTGCCCACCTCGCCGGGGCCGGAGCCCTCGACCTCGCCGTCGAGGTCACCGGTCGCGGCGATGTCCTCCACCGTCCTCGTGAGGCGCACAATGGGGCGCACCGCCCTCCCGGCCAGGAACCAGGCCCCCGCGGCGGCCGCGGCCACCGCCAGGAAGCCGAACAACAGCACCCGTTGACGCAGATCCTCCACCGCGCGGTCGACCTCGACCAGCGGACGGGCCACCTGGACGAACACGCCGTCGGAAGCCTCGACCGTCATGAGCCGGAGCCTGAGGCCCTTGACGCTGACCGTCTCCAGCATCGGCCCGTCCCGGTGCCGGGCCCGCTCCAGGCGGTGCGCGTCGGGGACGGTTCCGATGTCGTCGTCGAGGGTGAGGATGACCTCGCCGCCGTGAATGACGCCCTCCAAGCCGGGGCCAAGATCGGTGACCACGACCCGGGCGTAGGCGTCCAGCGACACGAGCGACCCGAGCGGGTCGGCCCGCAGCAGCGGCCCGATCCTGAGATCCCCCTCGGCCAGCTCCAGCACGTGGGAGAAGAAGTCCCGGCGCGGCCCGTCGGACAGCAGACCGGCCCGGGCCACCAAGTCGATGTCGACCTCCTCGGTGAGCTCGGCCCGGGCTGATCGCACCGCGGCCCAACCCACCGCGGCCACCGCCACCGCCACCACCGCCGCCACCAGCAGCGCAACCCGGACCCGCAGCGTCACCGGTCGATCCTGCCCGCGCTCACCGGTCGATCCTGGCCACGTAGCCGATCCCGCGCACGGTGTGAATGATCCGGGGCTCGCCGCCCCGCTCGGTCTTGCGGCGCACGTACCCGATGTACACGTCGAGCGTCTTCGACTCCACGTCGAGGGCTCCGTCCCACACGTGCTCGTAGATGTCGAAACGGCTGAGCACGGTTCCGGCGTTGCTCACCAGCAGCTCGAGGAGGTCGAACTCGGTGCGCGACAGCTCGATGCGGCGACCGGCCCGGCGCACCAGCCGTCCCTCGACGTCGAGCTCCAAGTCGGCGAAGCTCACCAAGTGCCGGCCGGCGGCGGCACCGTCCACGGCCCCGGCGACCCCGGCACCGCGGCGCGCCTCCTCGGCGGCCCTCAACCGGGCTCGCACCCGGGCCAGCAGCTCCTCTAGCGCGAACGGCTTCACCAGGTAGTCGTCAGCGCCGGCGTCCAGCCCGGCCACCCGATCGCTCACCTCGTGGCGCGCCGTCAGCATCAGGATCTGCGTGTCGCAGCCGCCATCGCGCAGCATCCGGCACACGCTGAGACCGTCGGCGTTGGGCATCGAGACGTCGAGCACCATCAGATCGGGCCGGTGGGACTGGTGCGCCTTCAGGGCAGCTGCGCCGTCGGAGACGGCCACGACCTCGTATCCCTCGAGCTTCAGGGCACGCTCCAGCGACTGCCGCACCCGCCGATCGTCCTCGGCCACCAGGACGGTGGCGCCGGCCGGGCTCGCCGATCCTGCACTCACAGCCCCAGTGTGGCGCAACAAGGTGAACATCAGGTTAGAACTTCAGACGCTTGGGCTCGGGCCCCCGAAGGGCCGCTAGGGTCCGCGGGTGCGAATTCTCGTCACCAACGACGACGGCATCGACTCCATCGGGCTGCACGTGCTGGCCCGGGCCATGGCCACCATCGGTGATGTGGTGGTGGTCGCGCCCGACAAGGAGTACTCGGGCTATGGAGCGGCGTTCGGGCCTCTGCACCTGATCCAACCCGAGGTGCACCGGGCCCACATCGACGGCATAGACGAGGTGTGGTCGGTGACCGGCCCGCCCGCGCTGTGCGTGATGTTCGGGCGCCTGGACGTCTTCGACCATTACGACCTGGTGGTGGCGGGCATCAACCCCGGCGCCAACGTGGGACGCTCGGTGTACCACTCGGGAACGGTCGGAGCCTGCCTGACGGCCCGCAACGGCGGTGTGTCGGGCGTGGCCGTGAGCCAGTCGGTGGAGTCGTTCGGCGTGGAGGGCCAGGCCTGGGAGGAGACGCTCGCGGACCAGCCCTGGCACAGTGCCGCCACCGTGGCCGCCGCGGCCGTGGAGGGACTGATCACGGACTTGCCGGAGAGCCCGGTGGTGCTCAACATCAACGCCCCCGGCCGGGAGCTGGCCGAGTTCAAGGGCTGGAAGCGCACCGAGGTCGGGATCGAGCCGCCCCGCTCGATGGCCACCGCCCACCTTGAGCCGAGGCCGGGCCACACCGACGCCTTCCGGGTGAAGATGGACTGGGGGGAGGCCATCGAGCTTCCCGAGCACACCGACGGCGGCGCGGTGATGGCCGGCTGGGTGTCCGTCGGATGGCTCGGCCGGCTGGAGTCGACCGAGCCGGAATTCAGGGGTGCCGCCGAAGCCGAGTCCCGCCTCGACACGCTGCTCGGCTGAGAGCGAACGCGAGTCGACCCCGGGCGAAGCCTTCAAGCGGCGCGGGCGTAGCGTTGAACGGTGACTATCGCCGCTTCGGGGCTGGCCAAGGCCTACGGCACTCGCCAGCTGTTCACCGACGTCAGCTTGAACCTGGCGCCGGGCCGTAAGGTCGCGCTCGTCGGGGGCAACGGCGCCGGCAAGACGACGCTGCTGGAGATCCTGGCCGGGCTGGCCGAAGCCGACGCCGGCACCGTCACCAAGCCCCGCGACGCCCGGATCGGATACCTGCCCCAGGATCTTGGCGAGGTCTCCGAGGGCACCGTCCGCCAGCAGGTGGCGGCCGGCTCCGGCCGTCTGGCTGAGGTCGCCCGCACGCTGGAGCAGCTGGAGGGTCGGCTGAGCGGGCCCGACGGCCACCGGGACGAGCTGGTGGCCCGCTACGGAGAGGTTCAGGCGCAGTTCGAGCAGCTCGGGGGGTATGCCTTCGAGGCCGAGGTGGCCAAGATCCTGGCCGGCCTCGGCTTCTCCGATGCCGATGCCGATCGGGCCACCGCCGAGCTCTCGGGCGGCTGGAGGATGCGGGTGGCGCTGGGCCGGCTGCTGCTGTCGGAGCCGGACATCCTGCTGCTGGACGAGCCCACCAACCACCTGGACGTCGACTCGGTGGCCTGGCTGGAACGCCGCCTGTCCAGCTGGCCGGGCGCGCTGCTGTTCGTCAGCCACGACCGCGACTTCATCGACGCGGTGGCCGATCGGATCGTCGAACTCGCCTCGGGAGCGGCGACGACCTACGAGGGAGGCTTCGCCGAGTTCGTCGTGGCCCGCGAGGAGCACCTCCAACGCATCGAGGCGGCCGCGGCCCGCCAGGCCCGGGAGGTGACCCGGGTCGAGCGCTTCGTCGAGCGGTTCCGCTACAAGGCCAGCAAGGCCCGCCAGGTCCAGAGCAGGGTCAAGACCCTCCAGAAACTGGAGCGCATCCAGGCACCGAGGCGCGCCGACACCGCCGCTCGCTTCGACTTCGTGACCCCGCCTCGCTCCAGCCGGGTCGTGGCCGAGCTCGAGGATGCGGCCGTGGGCTACCCCGACGGCGACGGACCCGTCGTCTCCGGGGCCACGTTCGCCATCGAGCGGGGCCAGAGCGTCGCGCTGGTGGGGCCCAACGGCGCGGGCAAGACCACGCTGCTGAAGCTGATTCTGGGCGAACTCTCTCCCACCTCGGGCACGGTACGGGTGAGTTCCAACGTGCGGGTCGCCGCCTTCGGCCAGCATCAGGCCGACGAGCTGGACGGCGCCAAGCGGGCGATCGAGGTCTTCTCGGCCGGCATCGACCCGGGACGGCGGAACCTGCGCACCATCCTGGGGGCGTTCGGGTTCAGGGGCGATGACGCCGACCGCCGGGTGGCCGAGCTCTCCGGCGGTGAGCGCACCCGCCTGGTGCTGGCCCGGCTGATGGTGGAGCCCGTGAACCTGCTGGTGCTCGACGAGCCCACCAACCACCTCGACCTGCCCAGCTGCGACATCCTCGAGGACGCCCTGGACGCCTATCCCGGCACGGTCCTGCTCGTCACCCACGACCGCCACCTGATCCGCTCAGTGTCAGACGCCCTCATCGAGGTTCGCAACGGGCGGGCGGTGTGGCACCTGGGAGCCGACGAGAAGGTGCTCTACCCCGACGAGGCGGCCTGCCTGCCGTCGTCGGCAACCGCGGGCCTGAAATTCGCACCCGGAACGGTCACCGGGGACAGAACCGGCTCCGCGCCCCCGGACGGATCGAGCGCGCCGCGCACCTCCGCAGCCGGCAAGGCCGAGCGTCGACGGGCCGGCGCTCGATCCCGGGCCGCCACCAGCCAGCTCCGCAAACGGGTGACCGACCTGGAGCGGGCCTGGTCCGCGGCCGACGCCGAGGTGGCCGAGCTGCACCGCCGCCTCAGCGACCCGGCCGTCTACGAGCGGCCCGAGGAGGTCCACGCGCTGGCCTCGGCCCAAGAGGAGGCCGCCGAGAAGGCCGCGACCCTGCTGACCGAATGGGAGTCATCGCTGGCAGAGCTAGAGGCGCTCGGCCAGCGTCCGGAAGGAGTGTCAGGGGCGACGTGATCATCGGGCGCAGCCTGCTCGGGCGGTGTGACACGCGGCCCCGCCGATCCAGCCACGACGCGCTAGAACGGGCCGGATGCTCCTAGCCGATCTCGTCGCCTGCACCGACGCAGTGGCTGCCACCTCCTCACGCACCGCCAAGATCGAGGCCCTGGCCGAGCTGTTGCGGGCGGCAGGCGACCGCGAGGCCGCGGTCGTGGCCAGCCTGATCGCCGGCGATCCCCGCCAGGGACGCATCGGCGTGGGCTGGGCCACCGTGGCCGCGCTCCGAACCCAACCGGCTGCGCAGCCGTCGCTGTCGGTGGCCGATCTCGACGCCATGCTCGACGCGGTCGCGGGCGCGTCCGGTGAGGGATCGAACCAGCGGCGCCTCGACCTGCTCGGCGATTTCCTGGCCCGGGCCACCGGCGCGGAGACCGACTTCGTGAGAAGGCTGCTCGTGGGCGAGCTGCGTCAGGGAGCCAGCGAGGGCGTGGTGGTGGAGGCTGTCGCCCGGGCTGCCGACGTGCCCGCGGCTCCGGTCCGGCGGGCTCTGATGCTGGCGGGCGACCTCGGCGAGACGGCTGAGATCGCCCTGTCACTCGGGCGGCCCGGCCTGGACGCGGTGGGCTTCCGGCCCATGCGGCCGATACGGCCGATGCTGGCCTCCACCGCCGACGACGCCGCCTCAGCGGTCGCGGAGCTGGGCCGGTGCTCGGTGGAGTGGAAACTCGACGGGATCCGCATCCAGGCCCACCGCCAGGGCGACGACGTGCGGGTCTGGACCCGGAACCTCAACGAGGTCACCTTCCGGCTGGGCGAGGTGGTCGACGTGATGCGAGACCTCCCGGTCGACACCGTGGCGCTCGACGGGGAGGTGCTCGGGCTGGCCGAGGACCTCTCCCCCGCAGCCTTCCAGGACACGATGGGCCGCGTAGGCACCAGGCGAGCGGGCGAAGTCGCTCCGGCGGGTACCGGACCGGTGCGGGTAGCGCCCGTGTTCTTCGATGTCCTGCACCTCGACGGGCGGGACCTGCTCGACGATCCCCTCCATTCCCGGCTGGAGTGCCTGCAGAAGGCAGCCGCCGATCACCGCATACCCGGCGTCGTCACCGAAGACCCCGCAGAGGCCGAACGGACCTTCGACGCCGCGGTGGCCGCCGGCCATGAGGGAGTGATGGTGAAGGCGGTCGGCTCGCCCTACGCCGCGGGCCGGCGGGGCAAGGCTTGGCGCAAGGTGAAGCCGGTGCGCCAACTCGACCTGGTGGTGCTGGCGGTGGAGCCGGGAAGCGGACGCCGCAACCGCTGGCTATCCAACATCCACCTCGGCGCCCGGGACCCTGACGGGGGCTTCGTGATGGTGGGCAAGACGTTCAAGGGCATGACCGACGCGATGCTCGAATGGCAGACCAGCCGCTTCGAGGAGCTCGCCACCGACCGGAACGCGTATGTCGTGAAGCTGCGACCCGAGCAGGTGGTGGAGATCGCGGTCGACGGCGTGCAGCGCTCGAGCCGCTACCCCGGCGGCGTGGCCCTGCGCTTCGCGCGGGTCCTGCGCTACCGCAGCGACAAGCCCGCCGCCGAGGCCGACACCATCTCGACGGTCCGCGGCCTCCTCCCCAACGGGACGCGTTCTATAGGCTCGCAACCATGACCGGCTCACCCACAACCGCGGTCACGGCCGACACACCGGCGACGCACACTCCTGCGCCCGGCACCTCGACGGTCACCGAACCCGAGGTCCGGCCGGTAACCGACGACGGAGATCACGACCGCTTCGCCCACTACACCCGGCGGGCCGACGCCAACCGGGCCTACGTCGAGGGCACCCCGATACGGGCGCTCTGCGGCAAGGTTTGGGTCCCGAGCCGGGATCCGTCCCGTTACCCCGTGTGCCCGGAGTGCACCAAGATCCGGGAGCGCCTCCGCCGGCGGGCCCACAACTGAGCAGGACAGGGGTGCTTCCGGGCGAACCCACGGCCATGCGCACCCACCTCCAGGGCGCCTTCCTGCTGGTCGTCCTGCTGCTCGCCTTCTGGTGGGCGCTGAACTGGGCCGGTCCGATCTTCGACAGCGCCCTGGGCGGCGAGGACGGCGCCATCGTGGCCCGAGCGCCCTCGGAGGAGGACGCGGTGGCCGCCATTCAGGCCGCCGCAGACGCGCCCCTCGACGGCAACGAAGTCGCCGCATTGCAGGCAGCGCTGCTCCAGGTCGGCTACAGCCCAGGCCCGATCGACGGGATCATGGGCGAGTTGACCCGGGCAGCCATCGAGGAGGCCAAGCAGGATCTGGGGCTGGTCGAGGCGTCTGACCGCCGACTCCTCGAGACCCTCGAGCCTGCGGTCGAGACCCTCGAGACTTCACCGGACGCCGGCGAGCCGGACTCCTGACATGCCACGGCAGACCGGCTCGCCGGTCAAGGCTCCGCCCTCCCCACCGGACTGCTCAACCGTCTTCCGGCCCACCTTCGACCTGAACTTGAAGGTGACGTTGATGTGGGTGAAGACGTCGCAGGCCCGCGACGGCGTTCGATGGTGGGCCACCGAGACGCCCGAGGGGTCGGCGTCGCTGGCCTTCCGGCCCCTCGGCGGCGAGGTGATCGCCGACGCCTGGGGATCGGGCGCCGCCTGGGCCATCGGGCAGCTGCCGGCCCTGCTCGGCAACGACGACGACCCCGGCGACTTCCAGCCCCGAGACTCGGTAGTGCGCGGCCTGGTGTCTGGGCTGGGGGTGCCGCGGTTGGGGGCCACCGGCCGCTGGTACGAGGCGATGGCCACCGCCGCCATCTACCAGAGGGTGGTCAGCGCGGACGCTCGGACCGCGGTGACCCGCATGGGAAGGCTGCACGGCGCCGACGTCCCCGGTGGGGGCCCGCTGCCGCTGTTCCCCCGTCCCGAGGCGGTACTGCGGGTCCCCGATCACGGGTTCCACCGCGCCGGCGTCGACCGGGCCCGTGCTCGGGTGATCCGGGTCGCGGCCAAGCACGCTGAGCGCCTCAAGGCCCTACAGGAGCGGCCCGCGGCCGAGGCCCGCGAGTGGCTGCAGCGCCTCCCGGGCGTCGGACCGTGGACCGCTGCCCGCACGACCGGGGCCGCCGCGGGCGATCCCGACGCGGTGCCGGTGGGCGACCTGCACGTGCCGGTCCTGGTGACCTACGCCCTAAGCGGCGCCACCGACGGCGACGACGACTCGATGCTGGAGTTGCTGGAGCCCTACGCAGGCCACCGCGGCAGGGTCGTGCGCCTGGTCAAGGCGGCCGGCATCGGCCCGCCCAAGCACCATCCAGCCCCCACCCGCTTCGATATCAGCCGCATCTAGCCCGCCCGGCGGGCCGCCTTCTGGGCCCGGCGGGCGGCCTTGGCGGCACGGTGAGCCAGCGTGCGCTCCACATACGGGGCCACCTCGGGGGTCTTGCAGCCGGTCTGGCCGTGATCGACCCTCACCGTGCCGATGCGGCGGGCCGCGGCCAGCACCGATCGGCGCAGATTACCGTCGCGTAGGGCGATGACAATTAGCGCTCCGTTCATCTCGTGGCGGACCCGGTTGGGCCGCTCGCCGATCTCCGCCTCGATCTGGCGCAGCAGGCCGCGCAGTTCCTCGACGGACCACACCTCGGGATCCTCGGCGGTGCACATGACGAGGAACCACCCGGTGGCCGCGGTCCACTCGACCGGGCTGTCCCTCCAGGAGTCGCTCAACGTCCGGGCGTGGGGCGATTGCGCGCAGAGCCCGCCGAGGCCCTCGGCCAAGATGTAGTTGTCCACGTCGCCGAGCCAGCGGCCCGCCAGCCGCTCGTCCATCGCGGCCGGATCGGCGGCGCGCAGCGCCAGCACCCGGGCATCGTGGTTGCCGCTGTCCCACAGCTGCTGAGCCAGGTGATGGTCGGTCTTGATCGGCTTGGCGATCTTGCCGAGGTCGGCGTAGCTGACCCCGAACATGGGCTCGGCCGCACCGTGGCGGGCATACACCTTGCGGTTCTGAGCCGTCCCCGCAGCCTCCAGTTCCGCCATGACCGTGCCGATGTCACTCATGTCGCTGCTCACCGCCGCCATTGTTCTCGACCGAACTCACCCGCCGAAGTCGCGGGTGAACAGGCGGTAGGCCACGCTATCGACGAGGTTCGCAGAGTTCGACAGCACGACAACCCCCTCACGGGCCTCCGGGTCGAAGCCGACGAACGAGCTGTAGCCGCCGGTGGCGCCGTTGTGCCACACGAACCGGCGATCGCCCTCAACCGCGATGACCCATCCGAGCGCGAGGTCCATGCCCAGCGCCGGGTCCGGCACCTGCGGGGCATGGGCGAACTCCATTGCGGCGCCCAGCGGCGACTCTCGCAGCCCCATGTTCGCCTCGACGAACGTCAGCATGTCGTCCACCGTGGACCGGAGTGCTCCTGCGCCGGCTAGGGCGGTGAAGTCCCAGTTGGCGGCCGGACGCAGCCGCTCGTCGTGCCCGGGGGCCAGGCGCTCCCGCAGCGATGGCGTCAGCTCGACGACGGTGTCGTACATCTGCAGCGGCTCGAGGATCCGCTCGGTCACCAGAGTCTCGTAGTCGGTGCCCGCCCGGAGGGCGAGTGCATGGCCCAGCAGGCCGTAGCCGAAGTTCGAGTACTCGACCGCCTCGCCTATGTCCCGACGCAGTTCGTGCGACGACAGGAAGGCATAGAGACGCTCGGTGTCGTAGTCCGCGTACGGGTTGGTGACGTCGGCCGGATCCAGGTTGTCGGGCAGGCGGGGCAGTCCCGAGTTGTGGCTGGCCAACTGTCCCACCGTTATCTCCGCTCCGTCACGGGTCGGCATGCGGGCCGCGGCGCCCAGCAGGCTCTGCACCGGAGTGTCGAGCCCCAGCTCCCCGCGCACCGCGAGGTCGGCCAGCAGAGTCGAGGTGAACATCTTCGTGACGGAGCCGATCTCGAAGACGGTGTCGGCACCGGGCTGGGTCGGGTCGTCGGCACTGAGACGGCCGTACCCGACGACCACGCGCCCCTCCTCCGTGGTCACGGCCGCCACCACGCCGACGCTCTGCCGTCCGCCGTCGACGAACTCCGCCAGGAGGTTGCGGATCTGGGCCTCGCTCACCGGGTGAAGAACGGACTCGCTGGCAGGCTCTGCGACCGGCTCAGCCGTGACCACCGGCTCGGACACGGCCACCGGCTCAGGCTCCACGATCGGCTCAGACTCGGCTGCGCCGTCTGTGCCGCCGCACGCGGCACACCAGAGCGCAAGCCCGACACCTATGGCGACCCTCCTACGCGTGGTACCGCGCTCCACTCATCCCAGGCCGAGTTCGGACATGCGGTCGAGGACTCGGTCGTTCTCGTCGCCGATGGTGGTGTTGTCGCCGTGGCCGGTGTGCACGACCGTGTCGGCGGGCAGGGTGAGCAGGCGGTCGCGGATGCTGCGCAGGATGGTGGGCTCGTCGCTGAAGCTGCGGCCGGTGGCGCCGGGCCCGCCGCAGAACAGGGTGTCGCCCGACAGCACGCGGCCGTCGGCGACATCGTGGAAGCAGCAGCAACCCGGCGAGTGGCCCGGCGTGTGGATCACTCTCAGCTCATGGCCGCCTGCGGCCAGCACCGAACCCGGCTCCAGGTCGCGGTCGGGGGAATCGCCGGGATGGACTGCATCCCAGAGCATCCGGTCGTCGGGGTGTATCAGCACCGGCGCGTCCACCGCGTCGCGCAGCGCGACCGCCGCGTTGATGTGGTCATTGTGGCCGTGGGTGCACACGATGGCCGCCACCCGGCGGCCGGCCACTGCCGCGGCGATGGGCTCGTGGTCGTGGGCCGCGTCGAAGATGAGCACCTCGCGGTCGTCGCCCACCAGCCAGATGTTGTTGGTGACCTCCCACTCGCCGCCGTCGAGGGCGAATATGCCGTCGGTCGTCACCAGCTCGATGGGCATGGTCCCGGTCCCCGCCTCGCTCGCCCGCCTACAGCACGACGACGGAGCGCAGCACCTCGCCCCGCTCCATCTTGTGGAAGGCCTCCTCCACGTCGCCGAGGTCGATCGTCTCCGACACGAAGCCGTCGAGGTCGAGCCGGCCCTGGAGGTACAGGTCGATCAGCATGGGGAAGTCCCGGCTCGGCAGGCAGTCGCCGTACCAGCTCGACTTCAGCGCCCCGCCCCGTCCGAACACCTCGATGAAGGGCAACTCGATGGTCATATCCGGCCGGGGCACGCCCACCAGCACCACCGTGCCGGCGAGGTCGCGGGCCTCGAAGGCCTGCCGGTATGTCTGGGGCAGTCCCACTGCCTCGATGGCCACGTCCACGCCGTTGCCGCCGGTGAGGGCCTGGATCGCCTCCACCGGGTCGGCCTCGGACGAGTTGATGGTGTGGGTGGCACCGAAGCCCCGAGCCCACTCCAGCTTGCGGTCGTCTATGTCCACCGCGATGATCGTGTGGGCCCCGGCCAGCTTGGAGCCGGCGATGGCGGCGTCGCCCACTCCCCCGCAGCCGAAGACGGCCACGCTGTCGCCCCGACCGACTCCGCCGGTGTTGATGGCGGCGCCGATGCCGGCCATCACCCCGCAGCCCAGCAGGCCTGCGGCGGTGGCCGGAGCCGACGAGTCGACCTTGGTGCACTGCCCGGCAGCGACGATGGTCTTCTCGACGAACGCGCCGATGCCCAGCGCGGGCGAGAGTTCGGTCCCGTCGGCCAGCGTCATCTTCTGGGACGCGTTGTGGGTGCTGAAGCAGATCTGGGGCCGGCCCCGCAGGCACGAGCGGCACTGACCGCACACCGCCCGCCAGTTGAGGATCACGTAGTCGCCGGGCTCCACCTCGGTCACGCCGTCACCGACGGACTCGACCACTCCTGCGGCCTCGTGTCCCAGCAGGAAGGGGAACTCGTCGTTGATCCCGCCCTCGCGGTAGTGCAGGTCGGTGTGGCAGACGCCGCAGGCCTGGATGGCCACCACCGCCTCGCCGGGACCCGGGTCGGGGATCACGACGTCGGTGATCGTGACCGGCTCGCCCACCGCCATCGACACCACTCCTTGCACGGTCTGGGGCATGTCCTCGTCCTCCTGGTAGTCCGGCCGGCTGGTCCGGGCACACTACCGCGCCCGGCAGGGCCATCAAGTGGCGAGGCGCGGAGGTCAAGGAGCATTGTGTGCCCCGGCTGATCGTCTCGCGGGTGGGGGCGTAGAGTCGTGGCCATGTGCCGCAACATCACGACCCTGCGCGGCTTGGCGCCTCCGGCCACAACCGCCGAGGTCGAAGCCGCCGCCCGCCAGTACGTTCGCAAGGTCAGCGGGGTGCAGAAGACCTCGGCCGCCACCGAGGCCGCCTTCGAGCAGGCCGTCGCGCTGGTCGCCGACGCCACCGCCGACCTCCTGGCTGCCCTGCCGCCCCGCCGGATGCCGCCCCGCAACGAGCCGCCCCTGCGGCGACGGGCCGCCGCGGCCGCCGGCACCACCGCCTGAGACGTTCATGGCCACCTCGACGGGGCAGCTAGCGGACCTCGTAGCCCAGGCCCGGCGGTACGGCGTGCGCGACGAGGCCGTGCTCGCCGCCATCGGGACGGTGCCACGGCAGAGCTTCGTGCCCCGCCGGCTCGCCTCGGCCGCCTTCGACGACGGTCCACTGCCGATCGGCGAGGGCCAGACGATCAGCCAGCCCGCGATGGTGGCGATGATGGCCGAGGCCGCCCAGCTGGGCCCCGACGACCGGGTGCTGGAGGTCGGGGCCGGCTCCGGCTACGGCGCGCTGGTGCTGCGGGCTCTGGCCGGCCGGGTGGTGACCATCGAGCGCAAGCCCGGCCTGGCCGGCAAGGCCCGGGCCGCGCTGGCGGGCCAGGGCTTGGGGGACGTCGAGGTTGTGGTGGGCGACGGGACGCTGGGCTGGCCCACCGAGGCGCCCTATGACGCCATCGTCGTGACCGCGGCCGGCCCGGAGCCGCCCCCGCCCCTGCTGGAGCAGCTCGCGCCGGGAGGGTGCCTGGTGATGCCCGTGGGCGACCGGCACAACACCCAGTTCCTGATGCGCTACACCCGCACCGCCTCGCGCCGCCAGGACAACGGCGATCCCGCTCCCGCTGAGGAGTACCGCACCGAGCGACTGACGGCGGTGCGCTTCGTCCCGCTCATCGGCGCCCACGGCTTCGGGCCCCGCCGATGACGCCGGCCCGCCACCGAATCATCGACGCCGCCACACCGGGGGTGCCCCGCGACCACGACCGGTTCAACGTGAACGGGCCGTCGGTGCTGCCCACGCCCGCCTGGATGCCGGACCCTCCGGGCCGGTACCTGATGTACTTCGCGCACCACGTCGGCCAGTCCATACGCCTGGCCGCGGCCGACGAGCCGACCGGTCCGTGGCGAATGGTCGATCCCGACGTGCTCAACGTGGACGACACCCCGTCGGAGCGCCAGCCCCACATCGCCTCTCCCGACGTCCACGCCGACGACGGCCGGCAGCGCTTCGTGATGTACTTCCACGGGATGGTCCCCGCCACCGCGGGCGGTCACCTGCCGTGCTGGGGGGTGTACCCGTCGCTGAACCAGAAGACCATGGTGGCGACATCGGACACAGGGCGACACTTCACGCTGGTCGAGCCAGTGTTGGCGGTGTCGCCCAGCTACCTGCGGATGTTCGACGCCGGCGACGCCTGGTACGGGGTGGCCATGCCGTCGCAGGTTGTCCGCTCGCCCGACGGGCTGCGGGACTTCACCTACGGGCCGATGCTGTTCGACGACGACGAGATCCGGCATTGCTGCCTGTCCCACCATCCCGAGCGGCGGGAGCTGGAGATGCTGTTCACCCGCTGCTACGAGGCCCCCGAGCGGATCTACCGCACCGTGATCGACGTCTCCGGTGACTGGCGCAGCTGGACACCGGGACCGGTGACCGAGTTCATGCGGCCCGCGGAGAGCTGGGAAGGCGCCGAGGAACCTCTCAAGCCAGTGCCGAGGGGCCTGGCCGCGGGCCGCCAGAACGGCCTGCGGGACCCGTGCGTGCTGGCTGAGGGGAACCAGCGCTGGCTCTTCTACGCCGCGGCAGGAGAGGACGCGCTGGGCGTCACCCGGATCGCCGGCTTCTAGTCCGGTGTCGGAGACTCGCTCCACCGGAGACAACGCGGCGCGATCCGCCCCAGCCCGCCAGGTGGTGCGCCGGCTCCCGCAGTTGATCGCGGGGTTGTGGATCTTCGGGATGGGTCTGGGTCTCGTGGTGCTCGGCGGGCAGGGTCAGGGTCCCTGGATCGTGTTCGACGAGGGCGTCTCGCTGCACACGCCGCTGACCATCGGCACGGTTGCGATTCTTGTCGGCATTGTGCTGGTGGCCGGCTTGGCGTTGGCTCGTGAACCGGTGGGGTTCGGCACTCTGGCGAACGCAGTGGTGGTGGGGGTCTCGACCGACGTGACCCTGGCGATCTTCGACCAGCCCGGCTCAGTCCTCGGGCAGGTGGCCCTGACGCTGGCCAGCCCGTTGCTAGTGGCGCTGGGCTCAGGCCTGTACCTCGGCGTCATGCTGGGTCCGGGACCGCGCGACGGCGTCATGACGGCCATGCACCGCCGCGGTGTCCCCATATGGCTGGCCCGCTTCATCATCGAGGCGGTGCCGTTCACGATCGGCGCGATCCTGGGTGGCACGGTGGGCTGGGGGACGGTCTACTGGCTGCTGGTCATCGGCCCTGCGGTGAAC